>R28__coassemble_269_pt1 | contig 24712 bp, 21 predicted proteins | sample R28__metabat2_low_PE_030 | metagenome-assembled genome bin R28 | reverse complement strand
TTGTATTTTCATGATATGAGTATATGGTAAAGTGGTTTCAAGTGAAAGTTAAGGCAGCCGACGTTCTATTCTGCCAGCGGGGGCATGTTGTAGGAGGCGCGCCAGCGCTCGATGGAGGCCTTTCTGCGCTCCGGGGATGGTTCTGCCTTCTCGATGAACTGCACATACCACTTGTATGCGGTTTCGAGGTCTTTCTCCACGCCGGTCCCCTCTGCATAGCATGAGCTGAGGTAGCGGGCGTCCTGCTCGTTTTTATCGGCCTTGGCCTCGATGAGCTGCACGCCCTTGCGGGCCAGATCGGCCCGTTTCTCTGCCGGCAGCTCCTTGACGCCGTTGAGCTGCATGGCCAAATCGAGCATGGCGTAGGGACAGCCGTCCTCCGCAGCCTTCTGGAACCAGAAATTCTCCAGCTCGAGCGCGTCATCGCTGCCGTTGACGTGGGTGAAGATCATGAGCATCAGCCCACCCAGTTTCCATTCGGACTCGGGGTCGCCTTTTTTCGCGCCGGCCAGGATATCCTGGATCATCTCCTGATTGATGTTGTCCTTCTGGTCCGCCAAGATTTCCCTGGTGTCGGAAATCCGATCATCGATGCTGGGTGCGTCCTTTGAACAGCTGCAAAGCATGAGCGCGCACAGGCACCATGTCAGTCGTTTCGTTTTCATATTTATCATTCTTTGCTTGTTTTCGAGGGTTGTGCAGATTTCGGCAGGCTGCTTGCCCAAGGTCATTCACCCAACTCTCTATACTCTATTAAGCCTCCAGAAGGCGAAATGCACAACTCAAAATGCATTTTTTTGAAAAAAACATAGCACGTTCATAAAGTGCTAAATATCAATGCTCAAGAAGCATAGATTTTTTGCAGGGAGGATACGCGGTCGGCTTACCTGGCTTCCGGCAAATGGTCCCAGCTGGTGGTGTAGGGCTGGGTGACGTAGGCCTTGTTCCAGAAGGTGCGGTCGGAGTGGTTGGCGAAATGCACGTTGTGGCCCTGCTGCTGGAGGGAGTCCAGCACCTGCATGAGCGGGGAGGGTGCGGCATCGGGGGCGTCGAAAGTGGGCTGCACGCTGTCGGCGGATTGGAGGTTGGCGAGCATCACGCCCACCTTGCGGTAGGGGTAGCCGGGGCGGTAGATTTGCTGCAGCATCTCACCCGCGACGTGGGAGAACACGCGTGTGTCGTCCGTGGGGGCGGGGAGGTTGCAGCCGGCCTCGTTGGCGTACAGGCTGCCGGCGTCCTCGTAGCGCGAGGTGCGCAGGATGACATAGAGCGACGACGCCATCAGCCCCTCCGAGCGCAGGATGCGCCCTGCTTTCTCCACGAAACGGCAGAGGGAGTCCCGCAGCGGCTCAAGCTCTTGAATGCCCTCCTGCAGCGTGCGCGTCACCATCACTTGGGTGCGGTTTTCCTCCGCGCCCTCCGCGGTGTCTAGGCAGGAGATGCCTCGCAGCTCCAGCGCCAGGCGCTCCCCGTGGACGCCGAAGGCCGCGCGCAGGCGGGCCAAATCCGCCTGCGCCAGCTGGGCGGCGGTGATGATGCCCAAGGCCTTCATGCGCGGCGTCAGGCGGCGCCCCACGCCCCACACCTCGCCCACGGGCGTTTTTTGCAGCAGTGGCTGCCAGGCATCCGGCTCGGTGAGGGCCAGCACGCCGTTGTGGCGGGCATCGTGCTTGGCTGTCTCGTTGGCCAGCTTGGCGAGCGTGCGGGTGGGGGCAATGCCGGTGCTGACGGTGAGCCCGGTCCAGCGGAGGATGCGGCGGCGCACCTCCTTGCAGAGCGGCAGCCAGTCGTGCCCGTCGTCGCCGAAGCTGAAGGCCTCGTCAATGCTGTACTGCTCCACGTTGGGAAGGCTTTCCTCCAGGATGGAAATCATGCGCGCGGAGAGGTCGCCGTAGAGGGCGAAGTTGGCGGAGCAGACCACGGCGCGTGCCCGTTCCAGCCGCTCCCGGCACTTGAAATACGGCTCGCCCATTTGGATGCCCATGGCTTTGGCCTCCGGGCTGCGCGAAATCACACAGCCGTCGTTGTTGGAAAGCACCACCAGCGGCCTGCGCCGCCAGTCCGGCCGGAACACCTGCTCACAGCTGGCGAAAAAGTTGTTGCAGTCGAAAAGGAGGTACATAGGGCAGGGAAGGAGGGCTCAGCGCTTGCGGCTCGATGCGGCCTTTTTGGCCTTGGGCGGCCGCGGCTTGCTCTCCGAGGAATCGTGGTGCACAAACACCGGCATGCCGACCGCGCAGTTCTTGAACAGGTGCTGCGCCGTGGCGGCGCTCAGGCGGATGCAGCCGTGCGATGCGGGATAGCCCATGAGCGGCCCCTGGTGCATGCCCACGCCGTCCAGCGTGAGCCGCAGGTAGAACGGCATCTTGGCGGAGTTGTACAGGTTGGACTTGTGGTCCTTGTCCTTCTCAATGATGTGGTAGTGGCCCTGCGGTGTGGGGGTGGATTTCTTGCCGCTGCACACGGAGAAGTTCATCAGCTCCTTGGTGCCGTCCATGTAGAACCCGTGCTGGATGGCCAGGTTCACGCGGATGTACTTCCCGCGCTTGTCGATGCGCTCCAGCTGCTCTGCATACTTTTTGTTGAAGGCCTTGGCGGCCTTGTAGCACTCCCAGCATGCCGTGTCCATGGCGCTGCGGCGTGCGCGCCGCATCAGGTAGCGCTGGTTCTCCGTGAGTGCGGAGCCGTCCGCCTTCTGTTCCTCCGTGGGCAGCAAATCCTCCGGGTAGTAATAGCCCTTGCCGTTCTTGCGCGGGCGCGGCAGCTGCATGGCCGTCACCATCTGCGCGGGCGTGAGCTTCCAGGATTTCTGGATGGTGATTTCCACCGGCATGTAGCGGCGGTGGAACATGGCGTTCGACGGTTCGCGGAACACAATGGGATAGCCCTCCGGCGTGAACTCCGGCTCAGGTGTCACTTCCTCAGCCTCCACTTCCTCCGCCGTGTCGTCGTCCTGCAATACGGGCATGGCCTCCTGTGCGTACACGCACGGCAGCATTGCCGCCGCCGCTATCACACACGCTATGTCCCGTACGCGCACCATTTTTTGAAAACTTCGCAGCGGTACTTTATCAACATTTCCAAAATATTGCAAGTCAAACATGCTAACCGTTTGGTGCGAAGTTGGAGCGAACCCATCCCGCAGGACGCGGGGTGGGGGATTCTCCCCGGTTTACTGCGGGTTGCAGGCGTTGTAGATGGCCAGGGCGGCGGCGGCATCGATGGGGTGGACGCCGCCGAGCGCGGTACCGCCGTGGACGCAGACGGCGGCGTTCGCCATGGCTTTGAAGTCTGCATCATGCGGGATGCCGAGCTCTTCCATGGTCTGGGGCAGGCCGAGTTCCCTGTACCAGCAGCGCAAGCGGCGGATACCCTCGCGGATGACGCCTTCCGTGTCTCGGCTGGGGGTGACCCCCATCACGTTGGTGGCCCATTGGTGGAAAATGCCGGGGTTGTGCGGGAAGACGGCCTCGAAATAGGCCGGCACAATCACCGCTAGGCCGCCGCCGTGGGCAACATCGTACACGGCGCTCAGCTCATGCTCCAGCGCGTGGCAGGCCCAGCTCTGCTCTCGGCCCACGCCCAAGAGGTTGTTGTGAGCCAGGGTTCCCGCAAGGGCTAGCTGCCCCCAGGCCGTCACGTTTTTCGGGTCGCGGCGCAGGATGGAGGCCTGTTTGAGGATGGTGCGCATGGTGGCCTCGCAGAGCTCGTCGGAGAGGTCGGTGTCTGGCGTGTTGGTGAAGTAGCGCTCAAAGATGTGGCAGAGCATGTCGCACGCGCCGTAGGACATCTGGATGGGCGGCAGCGTGAGGAAGAGGGTGGGGTCCACCACGGAAACTACCGGGCGCAGGGCCTCTGCGCCGTAGCCGAGCTTGCGGCCCGCGGCCTCGTTGGTGAGCACGGTGTTGGGGCTGTTCTCGCTGCCAGCGGCGGGCAGGGTCAGGATGGTGGCAACGGGCAGGGGCTCGGCGGTGGCCTTTTCCTCGCGCGTGTAGAGTTTCCACACATCGCCCGAGTGCGTCACGCCCAGGGCAATGCCCTTGGCGGAGTCGATGACGCTGCCGCCGCCCACGGCCAGGATGAAGCCGATACCCTGTTCACGGCAAATCTCGATACCCTGGCGGACCAGCTGCACGGAGGGGTTGGCCTTCACGCCTCCCAGCTCGGTGTAGGCGATGCCGGCCTCTGTGAGCGATTGCACCACGGCATCGAACACGCCCGTGCGCTTCACGCTGCCGCTGCCGTAGTGCAGCAGCACGCGGTCTGTGTGGGGCTTGAGCAGCGCGCCGATGTTCTTGTGTTCGCCTTCGCCGAAGACGTAACGTGTCTTGTTGTAATAGTTGAAACTTTCCATGCTACCATTGTACTCCCTTTGGCCCCCGCGACAAGCCGGAAGTGCTGCATGGGAAAAAACAGATGGGGCAGGCGGCCATGGAGGGCCATTCACGCCATGACGGCGTGGCCTTCCACCTTGCGTATCGGCAGGCCGCAGTCCTTCACCCAGTCTGCGGAGGTGGTGGTGATGAACACCTGGGAGCTCTCCGGCAGCAGGGCCAGCAGGGATTGCCGCCGCGTGGCGTCGAGCTCGCCGAAAATGTCGTCTATCAACAGCACGGGGGAGAGCCCGGTCTCCGTTTGCAGGAGGTCGGACTGCGCCATCTGCATGGCGGTGGCCAGCGTGCGCTGCTGGCCCTCCGATGCGTAGTCCGCCGCGGCGGCACCGTCGATTTCCAGCAGGAAGTCGTCGCGGTGGGGGCCCACGGTGGTGCATCCGGCGCGCTCGTCGGCTTCGGTGGCCGCCTCAATGGCACCCAGGAGGTCGGCGGGCGCGGAAGGTGCGTAGGCCAGCCCCACGGGCTCGTTCCCGCCGGAAATGCAGCGGTGGTTGTGGCTGATGTGGGGCAGCAGGAGCTGCAGCAGGCGTTCCCGCAGCTGCATGAGCACGGTGCCGTGCTGCGCCAGCACCTCTGCATAGCTGTGCAGGGCGGCGGCGTTGCGGCGCGGGTTGCGCAGCAGGGCGTTGCGGGATTTCAGGGCCTTGTTGTAGGCCTGCAGGGCGCTGCGGTAGCCGGGATGCCACTGCGCGCCTAGGAAATTCAGGTATTTGCGGCGTTCCTCAGCCGCGCCGCGCACCAGCATGATATCCCCGTTGCCCAGCCACGCTACCGGCGGGGAGTCCGCCAGGAAATCACCGTAGTCCGCGCAGTCTGCGCCGTTGAGGCGCAGGGACACCCGCTTGCCGCGCTCCCACACCAGGCGGCGCGTGGCATCCGCCCCCTCCAGGGAGATGCCGAAGCTGTCCGCGCCGTGCTGAGCCAGACGGTCCAGGCGCGAGGCGCGCGGGGAGTGCAGGGTGAGCGCCAGGCACACGGCCTCCAGCAGGCTGGTCTTGCCCTGCGCGTTGCCGCCCACCAGCACCGCGCCCTCGGTGGGTATCTCCCAATCCAGGCTGCCGTAGCAGCGGAAGCGGCTGAGACGCAGGCGCGTGAGCATGGGGCGGCAATCAAACGGTGGTGGGCAGCGCGCGGATGGCATCCATGATTTTGGCACCGAGCGCGCGCTGGGCCTCACGCCCGTGCACGTTGAAATCCTGCTCCGTCAGAGGGATGGGATCGCCCACGGAAACGGTGATGGGGCGCAGGCGCAGCTTGTTGCTGTGGATGGGCAGGCAATCGTACGCACCCTCGATGCGCAGCGGCTGCACGGGTATGCCCGCCCCCAGGCGGCTCAGGATGAGCCCGATGCCCGGCATGGCGTCCTTGATTTCGCCGTCGGGCGTGCGGGAGCCCTCCGGGAAGATGAGCACGCGCTTGCCCTGCCGCACCTCGCGGATGAAGCGGATGATGGCGGTGGGGTCCGGCCTTGCCTGGTCCACGGTGATGACGTTGATGTGCGGGAACGCCCAGCGCAGGCAGGCGGACTTGGTGAGGCTCTTGCGGGCGAGGAAGTGGATGGGGTTGGAGTAGAGCGCGGCGATGAGCGGCGGGTCCAGGAAGCTCTGGTGGTTGCACACCAGCACCGCCGGGCCGTCCTCTATGAGCTTCTCCCGGTTGATGACCGTGACATCGAACGCGCCGCGGAACACGCCGCGCGCCAGCGAGCGAGTGAAAATGTATACGATTGAGCAGTCCATGGTGGGGAAGGGGGTTAGGCCAGTTTCTTGCGGATGTCGGCTATCACGAGAGCCATCACTTGCCCGATGCTCATGTCCGACGTGTCCACCAGCAGGGCGTCCGGTGCCTGGACGAGCGGGGAGATGCTGCGCTGGGAGTCCTTGCGGTCGCGCTCCGTGATGGATTCCGTGATGCCCTCTGCGGCGCGGCGCGCGGCGCGCACCTCCTCGGATGCCGTCACGAAATACTTGAACGGCGTGTGGGGGAACACCACCGTGCCGATGTCGCGCCCCTCCATCACCACGGCCTCGCGCGTGTTGTATTCACGCTGCTTCTCCACCAGCAGCGCGCGCACCTCCGGGATGGCCGCCACGGTGGACACGTTTGCGTTCACCTCCGGCGTGCGCAGCTCGTCCGCGAGCACGCGCCCCTCGTACACCACGCTGGACATGCTGCCGTCCTTGCCGAACGAGAGCGGGATGCCGGGCAGCGCGGCGCACACGGCGGCGGTATCCGCTGTGTTCACGCCCTGTTGCAGCAGGTACCACGTGACCGCGCGGTACATGGCCCCCGTGTTGATGAAGGTGTAGCCCAGTTCCTTGGCTATCAGCTTGGCAACCGTGGATTTGCCGGATGCCGCCGGTCCGTCGATGGCGATGGCTGGTAGATTCATACTCCCCCCATCCTACCACCGACAGCACGCCATGTCCAGCCTATACCCGCGCTCCCAATTTTCAAAATAGTACATAGTCCCTGGTCCCTAGTACATCCTTTTCTCTTGCCATGCCCCGTCTTTCCCCCTATACTGGCATGCATGGAATGGAACGACCTGTTTATGGCCCTTTTCCGGGATTCGGTGAACCGCTATCTCTCGAATCCCGGTACGGACGTGGGGCGCTTCTTCCTGCCCAACGAGGTGAAGTACCTCCAATCCATCGGCCACCAGCCCGGTGAGTTCTTCGCGTATGTGCGGGATTACGCCACAAACGGCGTGCCCTCTCCCGGCACGCTCATGCTCATTGCCGCCGTGCGCCGCTCTTTCTTCCTCACCACCCAGCGCGGCATCTACGGCAACGCCAAGCCCGTCATGGCCCATGACCTTCCGCCTGAGTCCGAGGAATACCATGAAATCCCCTACCTGCCGCGCATCATCCGCAAGGCTGAGGCCAAGCTCTTCGGCACCCTGGTGCCGGATGTGAGCTACGGCGACGTGAAGGACCTGGAATTCCTGCGCACCCACGGCAACATCCACCCCGCGGACTTCCTCTACATTGTCTGGAACGCACGCGGCGACCGCCAGCGCGTCATCACCGCCGTGTTGAACGCCATGGAACCGCCGGGAGCCAATCCCAGACCCACCAGTGAGGCGCGCCCGCAGGGCGAGCTGCGTTTCCGCTAACCCCCATCATTCCGAATCATGCCCGACGTTCCAGAGATAACCGAGGTACCCGAAGTCTCCACCGAGGCCCAGCGGCAGGCGCTGGACACCATGTCGGAGGAACTGGTGCAGAAGCTCAACCGCATGATAGAGGCGCAGGATGCCCGCGTGAAGGAGTTTGCCGTGCAGACCCCCTCCCTCTCGTCGCTCCCCGTCACGCCGGATCCCATTGTGCTGCCGCATCCGGCCATGCAACCGCAGCAGCCGAGCGTTCCCAAGCCCGCCGCCATAGCAGCGGAACAGCTGCCGGAGGAATACCAGCGCCCGCAGGCGAAGGAGAGGCGTGTGGAGATGCCTGAGAAGCCGCGTCAAACGCCGCCCGTCCCCGAACTCAAACGCCCCAAGCCCAAACGCCAGCGCCAAGTGGCTCCCAACCAGGAGGAAAAGCAGTCCTCCGGCATCGGCTCCTGGATTTTCTTCATCGTGGTTGTCCTCATCATCCTGCGCGCGTGCACGGAGTGACGGGGATTACGCGTGCGCTTCCAGGAAGCGCTTAGTTACCGCTGCAATAGTATCCTTTGCGCTTGGCATGGGGATGCCCAAGCCTCGCAGGCGCGAGTTGGCCATGGCGGTGTGCCGCGGGCGCGGCTCGCGGAAAAATGTGGCGTCCGCCAGTTTTTGCTGCACTATTTCCGGCAGGGAGGGCAGGGCTCCCAACCGCACGGCCTCCTGCAGGACCATATGCGCGCAATCCCACCAGGAAAGGGGAACTTCCCCCTCCGCCCCGCTGCACAGGTGGATGATGCCGCGGTAGTCCGTCTCCGCCAGCATCAGCACGGCGCGGGCGATGTCGCGCGCATCCGTGGGCATGGAAAACTTGTCGGCAATGGCGGCGAGCGGCTGGCCGTTCAGCGCCTTGGCGAGCATCTGCTCCACAAAGGCGGGGCGCCGCGCGTTGCCGCATATCCAGGAAACGCGCGCCACCACGGCGGAGGGCATGGCCTCCAGCACCTCCTGCTCGCCCTCCCTCTTGCTCTGCGCGTACCAGCCGTCGGGTCGGCAATGTGCCTCCTCCGCCTTGAATCCGGCCTTGCGGCCATCCAGCACGTAGTCTGTGGAAAGATGGATGAACCTTGCGCCCGTGTGGCGGCATGCCAGTGCCATGGCGGCGGGGGACATGGAGTTGATGCGGTGCGCGCGCAGAGGGTCGTCGGCGCATGCCTCCAGCCCGCTGATGGCGGCGCAGTTCACCACTATGTCCGCCGGGTGCTCCAGCACATAGTCCGCCACGCTGTCGGGGCGTTCCAAATCACACTCGGCGTGGCCGGGAGACAGCAATTCCCAGCCGCGCCCGCGCGCGGCATCCGCCACGCATGCGCCCGTCCTTCCCGTTCCTCCGAACAGCAACGCCTTCATACCCGCATTCTATATGGCGCGGCGTGGGGTGTCAATGAACAATCATGTTGACTCGCCCACGCGCGGGTGGTAGAGTGGGGGGTAGTATTTATTGCCATGGCCGAAGAAGTAGAACAACCCGCACAGAAGGAAGAGGACCGCGATATGCTGGTGACGGTGAAGCCCCGAAGCCGTATGGAAAACTGGCAGTTCAAGCTGCTGGATTTGTCGCTGCGCAACAACTTGCTCAACGCCAAGATAGACGGAGCGCGCCAAATCCGCTTGGGGCTTCCGAACGTGGGTGCGTTGGAGGACGCACTTTCGGATGGCAAGGGTTTCCGCATTGTCCCCACAGAGGACCCCGCCGCGCCGCCGGACCCCGCCGCGCTCTTCAAATCCCAGAAACTCGTCAGCTCCAAGAACGAGGCGGATTTGCGCCGCAGCCTGCAGACGCTCTACAAGAACGCGCGCACCGAGTTGGAGGAGAGCGGCGCCAATACGCTCTACCTGGCCTGCGGCTTCCTGCGGTGGTTCCGCAAGGACATGCCGGACAAGCCCCTCCTGGCACCCATCCTGCTGATTCCGGCATCGCTGGCGCGTGCAAGCGTGAAAGACGGCTTCACGCTGCGCGGGTTCGACGAGGACACGCGCATCAACCTGACGCTGCTGCAGTTCATGAAGACCGAATACGGCATGCGCATACCGGAGCTGGAGGGCGATTTGCCCGCGGATGCCTCCGGTGTGGACGTGCCGGCGGTGCTCGGCATCATGCGGCGCGCGGTGGAGGGGCTGGCCCGCTGGGAGGTGCTGGAGGAATGCTCGCTGGGCTGCTACTCCTTCACCAAGTACCTGATGTGGAAGGATCTGGTGGACCGCCAGCAGGATTTGCTGCGCAATCCCGTGGTGGCGCAGATTGCCAACTCCCAGCGCGGCCGCTTCCCGGAGCAGGTGCCGTTCCCGCCGCCCGCCACGCTGGATGCCGTGGACCCCTCGCGCGTGCTCGTCCCCATGTCGTCGGACTCGTCCCAGCTGTCTGCCATCATGGCGGCGGAGCAGGGCAAGAGCTTCGTGCTCATCGGGCCTCCCGGTACGGGCAAGAGCCAGAGCATCACCAACCTCATCGCACACTGCCTGGGGCACGGCAAGACCGTGTTGTTCGTGGCGGAAAAGGCCGCCGCACTCAACGTGGTGTTCAAGCGCCTCAAGAAGGTGGGCTTGGGCAACTTCTGCATGCAGCTCCACTCCGGCAAAGCCAACAAGAAGGAGGCCTTCCTCCAAATCAAGGCCGCCATGGCCGCTGCCAACTCCACCCCGGAGCAGCAGCCCTGGGGCGACACCGTCCGCGCCATGCAGGACGTCCGAAACATCCTCAACGACATCCCGCACACCCTGGGCAGCCCGCAGGCGGACGGCGGCACGCTGTACGGCGATATCGACCTGCTGGCGCAGCATGCGGCAATCGCGGACATTGCATACCCAGCGGAAAAGGTGGCGGCGCTCACGCCGGAGCAACGGCGCGCCATGCTGGATTCCGCGCATGAACTTTCCCTGCGTTTCAAACTGGTGGCGGATGCCTATCCCGGTCCCGCCCAGGATCTCCGTTCCGCGGAATACGATACCCGCCGCGAGGAACAGTTGGCCGACATCCTGCAGCGCTTCGCCGCCGGCGATGCCGCCTGGGAACAGGCGTTCAACGCCCTCGCCCTGCAGCTGGAATGCCCGGCGGACGATAACGTGCGGGCATCCCTGCGCACCGCCGCCGTGTGCGCGCTCCGCACGCCCGCGGTGGACAACACAACCCTTCTGCCCACGCGCGCCTGGAAGACGCTCCAGACACTGGGGCAGATGCTGCCGCACGCGGAGGCATACCGCGCGGGGCGCGGGAAGCTCAGTGCGCCGTATGCCAAGGCCGCCATGCTGGATACTGAGCTACCGGGGCTGCTGGAGCGCTGCCGCCGCGCCCAGGACAGCAACGGCCTGGTGCGCTGGTGGGTGCAGTTCACCACGCGCCGCCACCTGAAAAAACTCATTCCGGGCGGCGGAAAGCCGGACTGCCTGAACGACCTTGCGGTGTTGGTGCAGATGCAGCCGGAATACGCTGCCCTGCAGGACGGCGTGGACACCCTGCCGCCGCACATGCGCGCCACCACGGATCTCACCGCTGAACAGTTGGCCGCAGCGGAGCGCACCGCGCGCGCCCTGCAAGGAATCGGTGCCATGGAGGAGAACGCTGCCCTGCTCATGCAGGGAAGCGCCCCGCATGCATGCGGCCCCGCGCTGTCCGACCTGCAGCGCCAGATGCAGCTGCGCGATGCCCAGCTGGGCGAGCTTTCCCCCTTGCTGGGTACAGATGCCAAGGCCAAGGATTTTTCTCATGCGGGAGAGGCCGCGGAATGGGCGAACGCCCTGCTGGCGATGCGCTCGCGCTGGCGCGATTTGGCCGGCTGGAACGCAGAGGCCGCCAAGGCCCGCGCCATGGGCAACGCGCCTCTGGTGGACGCTCTGGAGGGCGGCTCCGTGTCCTCGGAGGATGCGGAGACCGCGCTGCTGGTCAACCTGGCGCGTGCGCGCATGCGCCTGATGGCGGATACCACGCCGCAGCTCAATTCGTTCTCGCCGCGCCTGCATAACGCGCGCATCGACGACTTCTGCCATAAGGACGAAGCCCTGATGTCCTGCGCCAAGGCGCACGTGTGCGAGCTGCTGACCAAGCGCGCCGCCACCTATGCGGAGGATGCCGCGGAGCTTTCCATCCTGCAGCATGAGATGAACAAACAGCGCGGGCAGATGCCGCTGCGCCGCCTGCTGCTGCAGGTGCCCGGCATTATGCGCAAGCTCAAGCCCTGCTGGCTCATGAGCCCGCTCTCTGTGGCCCAGTACCTCAGCACGGAGACCGAACCGTTTGATTTGGTGGTGTTCGACGAGGCGTCCCAGATTCCCGTGTGGGATGCCATCGGCGTCATCGGCCGCGGCAAGAACGCCGTCATTGTGGGCGATCCCCGCCAGATGCCCCCCACCAGCTTCTTCAGCCGCAGCCGAGAGGACGACTCCGACGAGGAGGCCGCCGAACAGGACCTGGAGAGCATCCTCGACGAGTGCCGCGCCTGCGGCATCCCGGAGATGAAGCTCGCCTGGCACTTCCGCAGCAAGTCGGAGAGCTTGATTGCCTTCTCCAACATGAAGTACTACGACGGCGAGCTCACTACGTTCCCCGCACCCGTCACGGGCGACACCGCCCTGCAGTACCACTTCACCGGCGGCACGTACATTCCCGGTTCCCGCAAGCGCATCAACCCCACGGAGGCCCGCGCCCTCGTGGACCATGTGCTGCAAACCCTGCGCGCCCCAGGCTTCCGATATACGGAGAATTCCAGCATCGGCATTGTCACCTTCAATATGCAGCAGCAGGCCTACATTGAGAACCTGCTGGACGAGGAGCGCGCCAAGGACCCCTCGCTGGAGCCGTTCTTTGCCGACACCAACCCGGAGGCCATTTTCATCAAGAACCTGGAGAATGTGCAGGGCGACGAGCGCGGCGTCATCTACTTCTCCACCACCTACGGCCCGGACGAGGAGGGCAAGATGTCCATGAACTTCGGCCCGCTCAACCTGGCGGGCGGCGAGCGCCGCCTCAACGTGGCGGTTACCCGCGCACGCTGTGGTCTGCACGTGTTCACGTCCATGGCACCGGAGGACATCGACCTCACGCGAACCGCCGCCCGCGGTGCCGCGGATTTGCGAGACTTCCTGGATTACGCCAAGCGCGGAGCGGCAGCCTACATGGCTTCCAAGGCCCCCGCCGGCAGCGGAGTCTCCGGGCTTACGCTCGCCGTGGCCCACGCTTTGGAGGAACTGGGCTGGAAGTGCTACCCGAACGTTGGCATCTCCTCCTTCCACATCAGCCTGGGCGTGGAGGACCCGCGTACTCCGGGCTCCATGCTGGCGGGCATCATGCTGGACGGCACTGAGTACGCCTCCGCCAACACCGCGCGCGACCGCGACGTGCTGCGTCCCTCCGTGCTGGAGGGGCTGGGCTGGCACATTCTGCACGCGTGGGCGCTGGATTGGTGGCGGGAGCCGCAGGAGTGTATCCGCACGCTGGATTCCCAGCTGCGCGACCTCGCGCAGCGCGAGCCCGAACCGCCCGCGGAGTTGCCCTCGCTCATCGACAGCGTGCAGGCGGACACCCCCGCCGCCGCGCCGCAGCAGGAGGTCTCCCGCGACCAACTGCTCAAGGTTCCCTACATGGAGTACGAGCCGCAAGAGGCCTTCCCGAACCCGGAAACGGCATCCGACTTCACGCTGCGGCAGTTCGTGGTCCCTCTGGTGCAGCGGGAGGCACCGCTTACGCAGGATTTCCTCTGCAAGCGCATATGCCAGCTCACCGGTGCCAATAAATTGAACAAGGACGCCACGGAACGTGTCACAGAACTCGTGAAAGCATGCTGCAAGGAGGGTGACTTTGTCGCCAAGCGCGAGAAGAGCGCGGACGGCACCCTGCACACCCTGCTCATCCCCGCCGGGGAGGATGCCCCCAAGGTGCTCATCCGCGCCCGCGGGCCGCGCCATTGGAAGGATATCCCCACCTCCGAGTACAAGGAGCTCGCCAAGCACCTGCTCAAGGACCTGAAGGCGGAGAAGGGCACCAAGGAGCACCTGGACGCCATCGCCGCCTTCTATGACGTCACCCCCGCCGAGCGCCGCGGCTTCGACCCCTTCATCCGACAGTTCATCTGATGACCCCGTACTACACAGCAGAGCTTGGCGGCGAGCGCCAAGGCCCGTTCACCGCCGAACAGGTGGCGGACATGGTGCGCTCCGGCCGCATCACCGCCAACACCATCTTCTGGCGCCCCGGCATGCCGGAGTGGCAGCGCATCGCCGCCTTCCCCATGCCCTCGCAGGGCTACAACATCGTGAACGCCACCAAGGCGGGGCTGCGGCGCGTTGTACGCTTCTCCGGCCGCTCCAGCCGCGCGGAGTTCTGGTTCTTCGTGCTCGCCGTGTTCATCTTCTTCATCGCGCTCGTCATCATCAACAGCTGCATTGCCAACAGCGCCTATTTCGCCATGCAGGAAAACGTCTACAAGGTTTCCTTCCTGTTCATGACCTACTGCGCGTTGGCGTTGCTGGCAGCGGCCACCCGCCGCCTGCATGATGCCGGGCTAACCTCCCTACTGCTGCTCTTCCTGCTCGTTCCCCTGTTCGGGCCGCTCGGCTTGGTGCCCTTCCTCCTCTTCCCCCCGCAAAACACCGCCAACCCGTCCGGCTCGAGTCCCCTCTCCCCGGAGGAATAGCCTGCGCTGCCAACGGGGGGGGCGAGCCTTCCTGCGCTTACAGAATCAGCATGCAGTCTCCGTAGGAGAAGAAGCGGTAGCGCTGCTCCACCGCCTGGCGGTACGCCTCCATGATGAGGTCCTTGCCCGCAAACGCGCACACCAGCATGATGAGTGTGCTCTGCGGCAGGTGAAAGTTGGTGAGCAGGGCATCCGTCACCTTGTACTTGAAACCGGGGTAGATGAAGATGTTGGTTTCCCCGGGGCCGGCGGGCAGGGGTCGCCCGTGGCGCTCGGCCAGGGTCTCAATGACGCGCACGCTGGTGGTGCCCACGGCGACAACGCGCTTGGCGGCCTCGATGGCGTCTGCGGTTTCCTGCGGCATGTAGAAGACCTCCGTGTGCATGTGGTGTTCCTCCACATTGTCCACCTTGACGGGGCGGAAGGTTCCCACGCCCACATGGAGGGTGACGAAGCTGTGCGGCACGGAGGCCAGGATTTCCGGGGTGAAATGCAGGCCGGCGGTGGGTGCGGCGATGGCTCCCTCGTGCGCGGCGTAGACGGTCTGGTAGCGTTCCCGGTCCTCGGGGTCGCTCTCGCGGTTCATGTAGTGGGGCAGGGCGAGGCGGCCGTATTCGTCGCCCACCTGCTTGTCCCAGTGGATGTAGCGGTAACCCTCCTCGTCGATGAGCTCCACGCGGCCGGTGGAGTCGCCCACTTGCACGGTGGCACCGAGGCGCATCTTCTTGCCGGGGCGAACCAGGCACTTCCACACCAATTCGTCGGAGATTCCGGCGCGCACCAGCTCAATCTTGCCATCGTTGCTGAAATAGCGGGCCGGCACCACGCGCGTGTCGTTCATCACGAAATGGTCGCCCGGCTGCACATATTCCAAGATGTCCGCAAAGTGGCGGTGCTCAATGAGCCCGGTATCGCGGTGCACCACCAGCATGCGCGACGCCGCGCGGTTCGGCAGCGGGCGCGATGCTATCAGCTCTTCAGGCAGCGGATAATCGAAATCGATGGTGCGCATGGTGCGAATGGGATGTATCGTTCTCAGCAGGGGAAAACGCTGATGCGGCGCAGCACCTCGTCGCGCCCGAGCACCTGCATGATGACATCGATGCCGGGGCCGGCGTGCGTGCCGGTAAGGGCTATGCGCAGCGGGAACATCATGGCGCCCACCTTGAGCCCGCGCTCCTTGGTCATGGGCTTCACCAGTTGCATGGCGGCCTCGCCGCTCCACTCCGGCAGCGCGGCGGCGGCCTCTGCAAAGAGGTTGAGCATCTCTCGCGCGTTCTCCTGGAGCTTCTGCATCGGCTCCTCCTCGTACTCCAGCACCTGCACCCACTTCACCCACGCGGGCACCTCGCTGAGAAGCTGCACCTTGGTCTGCACGCTGGGGATGGCCTCCCGCAGCTGCGGCGTGTCCTGCAGGCCAGCCTTCACGCAGAACGGCAAGGCCAGTTCCGTGAACTTGGCGGGGTTCAGGCGCATGATGTGCTGCTGGTTCATCCAGCGGCATTTGGTGATGTCGAACTTGGCGGCGTGGCGGTTCACGTTCTCCATGGAGAAGGCCTCTATCAGCTGCTCCTTGGTGAACACCTCGTCCTCCGTCTTGGGGCTCCAGCCCAGCAGGGCGATGAAGTTGATGACCGCGTCCGGCAGGAAGCCGTCCGACGGGTAGTTGCCCAGCTGTGCGCCCACGTCGCGCTTGCTCATCTTGGAGCCGTCCGGGTTCTGGATGAGCGGGATGTGTGCGTACACCGGCGGCTCCACACCGAAGGCGTCGAAGAGCTGCAGGTGCTTGAAGGTGTTCATCACATGGTCCTCTCCGCGGATGACGTGCGTGATCTTCATCTCGATGTCGTCCACCACGTTCACCAAGTGGAAGATGTAGGAGCCGTCCGTGCGCTTCACCACCATGTCCGGCGTGTTCTCCACGTTGTTGTAGTCCACGGAGATGTCGCCGCACACCAGGTCGTGCAGGGTCATCACGCCTTCGCGCTTGAAGCGGAAGCGCCACACCGTGCCCTCGCTCGTGCCGGGGATTTCGTCGCCGTTCTTGTCGCGCTTGTTGGGGGCGGGGCACTCGTACACGCGGCCCATCTCCACCAGCTTCTGGAAGTAGCGGTCGTATATCTCGCCGCGCTGGCTCTGGTAGTACGGCTCGTACGGGCCGCCCTTGCCCTCACCCTCGTCCCAGTCCAGCCCCAGCCAGCTCATGCCGGTGAAGATGGCCTTCATGGCGTCCTCCACGTGGCGTTCCTGGTCCGTGTCCTCGATGCGCAGCACAAACGTGCCGCCCATCTTGCGGGCAAACAGGTAGTTGAACAGGGCGGTGCGGGCGCCGCCAATGTGGAGGTACCCGGTGGGAGATGGCGCAAAGCGTGTGCGTACGGACGTGTTCATGCGCGCCCTTATACACCCGCGCGGCCGAATGTTCAAGCGCAAAGCGGGCGTGCCGGCAAAAATCGATTGCCCGGCAGCGTTATCTCTTGGGTTTCACCAGGGCGAATGTCGCCATAAAGCCTGGGGCATACCGCTTGAGTATCGTGAACAGCGCCAGGCATATCGCGGCAATTACAAACGGCCCGGCGTAGGTCACCAAATGGTGCCATGCCGGGGTGTTGTGACTGGGCAGGAATACCTTCTCCAGGTATTCAACCATGATGCAATGCGTGACGTACACGAAGAAGGCTCCCTCCCCAAAGCTCGCTATGAATCGGAAAATCCTGGGGAAGATCCTTTCGCACATGGGCCCCATGCTTAATATGGTGAGGACGGAGAGCATGACCAGCATGCTGCTCCTGCATGGAGGCATGAAGCCCCAAATCCGAACCATGGGAAAAAGGAGTATTGAGAGCAACAGCGGCAACCACGCGTTGCGTGTGACAAACCCCGTGAACTCTTCCATGCTGAAGTGACGCTTGACGATAATGCCGATGCAGTAGAACCCCAAAGCCATTGCCGTTTCAAAAGAGCGAAAGGGAATCATGCCAATGGAGAAGTTCTGCGTGTGCTCCAGCACATCTACGGTTATGAGAACATCGCTGCATGCTAGGCATCCAACCGAAAGCACGATGAGGATTCTTGTCGAAAGTCGGACAAGCAGCGGCGAGACGAGAGCCAGCAGCATCAACACTTTCAAGAACCATAAGGGCACATTCAGCGGAAAATTATGCGGCCATGCCGGATAAAGACCCATTCCTCTCAATACGCTCTTGAATGAGAGATATGACCAATCACCCGCGCACAGTGCATCAAGGTGAATCATGGGGAAAATCAAGATGAAGCCAATGAACGCCCAAAATAGGTAAAGCTTGAGCAGTGTCATAAAGCGCTTCGTGTCCAACAGAACTTTGCTTTCAAGCAATCTCCTTTGGTGGATAAAATAGCCGGACAAGAAGAAAAACACGAAGATAAGTCCCCTGTAGTTGAATAAATCTACCAAAAAGGCAAAATCCCCATATTCCTTGGGAATGTGCCTTACTATCACGAAAAAAGTAGCATATATCCTGGCAAAGTCAATCCACAATACGCGGGAGTTGGGGCCGGCTTGTATGAGACCCTCCGGTGCACGGGAAGAAGAAATAGCGGACATATAAAAACGTATTGCGTGAAGTGCGGAACAAGTATACGGTTTGCTAATGGGTAGTCAAACCTTTTTTCAAAAATAATCCAGCTTGCTGGCACAAGGGTTCAAGCATGACCGAGGGCGGAACCCTTATGTGGATGTCGCCTTACTTCATGACTTGGTAACAATTGAATTTGCTGGAACAATAGATCATCAAACACCCATTAGCAAAGCGAGAACACAATGAACGCGGAAATTACAGACACGGAGCGTGCGGCACTTGAAGTGCTGCGGAGTACGGGAGTGGAAGTGCTGGAGGCTGCTTTGGTGGCCAAGGAGGCGCTGGAGTGCAGGCGGGGACGGGTGCGGCTGGGCGCGGAGGAAATGCGGAAGCGGGAGAAGACCGTGACGTTCCGCAAGGCGGTGGAGCTGGCGCTGGAGGAGCGGGAGAAGAAGAACAGGCGGGCTCGGACGGTGACGGATTTCCGTTACTACAGCAAGCAGCTGATGGTGCGGAATCCCGGGCTGGCGGAACGGCGTGTGAGAAGTATCACATCGGATGATTGCCGTGCGTATCTGCTGGAAGCGTACGGCGAGAGTCCATCGCAGTACCGCAAGGCGCGGGCGATACTGAGCGGGGTGTTTTCCACGGCCATCAAGCACGATTGGTGCGATGCCAACCCGGTGGCACGCGTGGAGGTGCCGGATGTGGTGGAGAAGCCGATAGAGCCGCTGACGATTGAGGAAGTGGAGCGTCTGGAAGCGGCTGCGCAGCTGCCGGAGCACCGGGAAATGCAGCTGTCATTGCACCTGATGCTCTACTGCGGCATCCGTCCCATGGAGGTGAGCCGGATAAGATCCGGAACGCGACATCGATTGACAGAACCGGCGCGTGGTGGTGCGGCCCACCACCAGCAAGACGGGCAGCGGACGCGTGGTGCCGTTGCGCAAGGCGGATGCCATCACCGTCCGCACCATTCCTCACTGCTGGATCCACCGCTGACGCGCGTTACGCGAAGCGGCAGACTGGAGCAAGGAAACCGCCCATCCATGGCGGTAGGATGTTTGCCGCCACACGTTTGCCACGTATCATGCGGCGTGTTTCAGGAATTTTGCGGCGCTACAGTTAGAGATGGGCCACAGGGATTCCAGCCTGCTGCGTACGCGGTACGTGTATGCGGGGAACGGAACCGAAGCCTCTGCCCAGCGCTATTTCAGTGTCTAATTTATTGAGTTCGCGCGCCTCGCGGCGGGGGGGCTTGAAAAAATCGCGCGGATGTGTTAGGATGCGGGCAAGAAACCATGAGCGAGCTTAAGGATAGATTGTTTGACGAGATATTGGAGGCACGGCAGCGTGTGTATGCGGTGGGAAGCCCCACGCCGCTGCAAAAGGTGGAAATCCCCGGTGTGCCGCTCACCATTTTCGCCAAGCGCGAGGATCTGGGCCCCATCAACGCCTACAAGTGGCGTGGCGCTTTCAACTGCATGAGCAAGCTCTCCCCGGAGCAGCGTGCCAAGGGCGTGGTGGCCGCCAGCGCTGGCAACCACGGCCAGGGCGTCGCGCTCGCCGCTGCCAGGCTGGGCTGCCACGCATATGTCTACATGCCCCGCTCCACGCCCTCGGTGAAGCAGGAGGCTGTGCGCCGCCACGGCGGCGACCACGTCAAGATTGTACTCACCGGAGATTCCTATGATGCCGCCGCGGCAGCTGCGCATGAGTTCGCCGACGAGCGCGGGCTCACCTTCGTGCATGCGTATGACGACCTGTCCACCATGGGTGGGCAGGGCACGCTGGCGGACGAGGTGGTGATGAGCGGGCAGGGGAACTTCACACGTGTCTATTTGCAGATTGGCGGCGGCGGCCTGGCCTCCGCCTGCGCGTGCTGGTTCAAGAAATACTGGCCGGATTGCAAGTGCATTGGCGTGGAGGGTACCACCCAGGCTTCCATGAAGCAGGCTGTGGAGCACGGTAAACGCGTGGTGCTGCACGATATAGACGTGTTCTGCGATGGCACCGCGGTGCGCCAGGCCGGCGAGAACACCTACCCGCTCTGCAAGGAGCTGCTGGACGGTTTCCTGACCGTGAGCAACGACGAGGTGTGCCGCGCCATGCGCACGCTCTGGAATTCCCTGCGCGTGATTCCGGAGCCCTCCGGTGCCATGGGCTTGGCCGCGCTCATGCAGGACTGGGAGGCGGGACGCATCTCCGCAGACGAACGCTGCCTGGTTGTCATCTCCGGCGGCAACATGGACTTCTCCCAGCTGCGCATGGTTTCCCGCATGGCGGGCGTGCAGGACTCCAACCGCCGGGAGCGCTACCTGCGCCTGGCCGTGGCTACGGAGAGCTGGGACATCCGCCACTACCGCGACGACATCCCGGCCAAGGTGCTCATCACGGATGTGCAGTTCGGCCGCATCAACGGCGACACCCAGTACCCCGTGTTCGGCCTGCTCACCACAGACGCCGAGTTCTCGGAAATCTACCGCCGCCTGGAGGAGAAGGGATTCCGCCCCTTGGATGCCTCTCAGGACGTGGGCGTGCGTTTCCGCATGATCAACTACGACCGCGCGAGCATCAAGCACCCCGCGCTCTACGCCGTGGAGTTCCCGGAACGCCCCGGCGCGTTCAACGAATTCATCAGCCATGTGAACAAGTTCGCCTCGCTCTGCTACTTCGACTACCGCTACTCCGGCGAGTCCGTGGGCCGCGCGTTGGTGGGGCTGGACTTCCACAACGAGGGCTACCACCACACGTTCATGGATGCCGTGCAGGGGCTGCTCGGCACCACTATCCAGGGCATCCGCGAATTGCAGGTGGAGCGGCACCACGTGCTGCGTGAGTCCGAGCGTCTCATCCTCGCATCCGCCTCCCCGCGCCGCCACAGCCTGCTGCAGCGCGAGGGCGTGGATTTCCTGGTGGTTGTCCGCCAGGTGCAGGAATCCTGTGACTCATCGCTTGCCCCGGAAGCCCTCTGTGCCCGCAACGCCTCCCTCAAGGCGGAGGCTGTGGCGCGCGATTTCCCGCAGGATACGGTGGTGGGCGCAGACACCATGGTGTTCCTGGACGGCAAGCCCTACGGCAAGCCCAGGGATGAGGAGGACGCCGTGCGCATGCTCACCGAACTGCAGGGCCGCACCCACTGCGTGTGTACCGCCGTGGCGGTCATCATGCCCGGCGGCGAGCGGCGCGATTTCACCGAGAAAAGCTACGTCACCTTCCGCAAGATGAGCGAGGAGGACATCCGCAACTACATCCACGAGGTCTATGTGATGGACAAGGCCGGAGCCTACGCCATGCAGGAGAAGAGCGAGCTGATCGTGGAAAAGGTGGAAGGCGACGAGGACAACGTGGTGGGCCTTCCCGTGAAACGCCTGCTCAAGGTGCTGTCATGAGGCTTTTCCCCTTGCTGCCGCTTGCGTTTGCCCTCCTTTCCTCTGCGCAGGGGGTTATACCCGCGCCGCAGCACATCTCCCGCAACCCTGCGGAGCAACTGCCGCCCATGCCGCAGGTGGAGGGTGCCTACACCCTCCGCTATGATGCGCAGGACGGACAATGGCAGGTGAATGCCAACGACGAGCAGGGACGCCGCTACGCCTCTATCACCGCCGCCGCGTTGGAGCGGGAAAACGGCGGCACCCCGCCGCCTTTCGTGGCCGTGTGCGACTATCCGCGCTACTCTTGGCGCGGCCTGCACCTGGATGTGTCGCGCCACTTCTTCCCGCCGGAGGTCGTGCGCGAGTACATCGACCGCATGGCGGAGCTGAAGCTCAACCGCCTGCACCTGCACCTCACCGACGGCCCCGGCTGGCGCATTGAGATTAAGAAATACCCGCGTCTCACCTCGTTTGCCGCATGGCGCAAGGATTTGGGTGTGGAGGACTGGGATTGGCCAACCATCCAGATTGGCCCCGACTATCCCAAGGTGGAGGGCGGATTCTATACGCAGGACGATATGCACGCGCTGGTGCAGTATGCCCGCGAGCGCGGCATCATGATTGTGCCGGAAATCGACATGCCGGGCCACTCCTATGCCGCCATTGCTGCCTACCCGGAAATAGGGCGTCCTGACTTTCCTCAGCAGGGCCTGCGCGGCGGCGATGTGCTGGACGTGGCCTCCCCGCGCTCATTGCAATTCGCCAAGGATGTGCTCTGCGAACTGATGCAAATCTTCCCCGCGCCCACCCCCCTTCACCTTGGCGGGGACGAGGTCGACCCGCGTTTCGCCACGGCTGACCAGCAGCGCGAGTGGATGCAGAAGCTCGTGGACTTCTGCCGAGAGCACGGCCGCGAGGCTATCGTCTGGGACGAGGCCGCCACCAACGGCGTGCAGAGACAAACCTCCATGGTTTGGCATGCCTCCGGTACGGAAAAACTTTTCCAATCCGGCGCACCCCTTATCCTTTGTCCCTGCTCGCACTTCTATTTCGACTACCGTCCCACGCAGGACGACCCCGGTTCCGTTCCCGCCGTCATCACCCTGCAAAAGGTCTTTGAATACCCCGTGCCGCAGGGCAACATCCTCGGCATTCAAGCCAACCTCTGGACGGAACACATCTCCACCAGGGAACGCCTGTTCCACATGGCCTTTCCCCGCGCCGCCGCTCTTGCCGAACGCGCCTGGGGTAGCCCCCAACGCCCCTTCGCGCATTTTCTCAAGGACCTCAAGCGTTGATGGCCCACTTTAATTTGGACACCCCGCCGGATTTTGGTTCAGCGTGGACGGACTGTAATGATGGGTGGTAACGAGCGTGTATGGCATGCATGCGTTGGCGGTATGCGAGCGTGATCAAAGGCAGCAGGCGTAGTGTGACATCACACGTTAATCTGGTGTGTGGGAGGGGTATGCATTTTCACACGGTTCGCTGATGCCATCACCGTCTGCTTACCCATGCACCCCGAGCATGCGGGGTGCTACCTTGCATTGAGCCCACGGTGAGAACCGTGGGGATGTCCCCGCGTGCGCGACAATTTACAGAACGCCGCCGAATGGCGGTGTGGATTCACGCCAACTACCTCTTTCCGTAGCGCCTGTTGCGGGCGGCGTAGTCGGTGAGGGCGGCATCAAAGTCCGCACGGCCGAAATCCGGCCAGAGGGTGTCTGTGACGTGGATTTCCGCGTAGCTGATCTGCCAAAGCAGGTAGTTGGAGATGCGCATTTCCCCAGAGGTGCGGATGAGCAAATCCGGATCAGGCATGCCGGCAGTGTACAGGCGGGATGAGAGCAGCTCCGGCGTGATGTCCGCCGGCTCCAGCTTGCCCTCCTTTACCTCCTGCGCCAGGGTGCGGGCGGCTGCGGTTATCTCCTGGCGGGAGCCGTAGGAAAGGGCCAGCACAGTGTTGAGCCCCGTGTTTCCCTTGGTCTTCTCCATCACGTCTTTAAGGGCCTCCTGCGCTTTCTTGGGGAGCATGTAGAGCTCGCCGATGGCGTGCAGGCGCACGTTCTTCTCCATCATTTCCGGCAGGCGCTCGTACAGGTACTTTACCAGCATGCGCATGAGTGCGGTCACCTCCAGCTTGGAGCGCCCCCAGTTCTCTGTGGAGAACGCGTACAAGGTAAGCCATTTCACGCCCCGCTCCCGGCAGAGGTCAATGACGCGCTGCACGGTCTGCCCGCCTTGCTCATGGCCTTTGGCGCGCGGCACGCCATGCTGCTGAGCCCAGCGGCCGTTGCCATCCATGATGACGGCGATGTGTTCGGGGATGTTCGGGGCGTCTGCCATGGAGCTATCAGAGTTCGAATTCTCCGTACTCGGCCAGGATGGCCTCCACGCGCGCAACGTCCTCCGGGGAGTCCACGCCGCTGGTGGATTTGCGGCCGCGGTAGGTCACCTCCACCATCTTCACACGCAGCCCGTTGTAGAGGAAGCGCATTTGCTCCAGCCCCTCCACGCAGCCTTTCTCGTAGTCGGACTCCGGAAGGTCAAAGTAGTTTTTCAATGCGGCCAGCGTGTAGGCGTACAGTCCCACATGGCGGCGCACCGGGCTCTTCTCCAGCTGTTCGCGCGCCTTCTCCGGCTTGCGGATGGCGGGGATGGTGCCCTTGGAGAACGCCAAGGCATAGCCGTTCTTGTCCACCAGAACGGTAGTGCCGCTGTACGGCGTGGTCTTCTTGGATTCCACCAGGTTGTCGTACTCCGCCCAGTCCAGGTGGATGCAGGGCGTGAACACGTCTGCCGGGCATGCCTTCCACTCGTCGATAAGCTGCTGGATGACCCACGGCGGGCACAGCGGGTTGTCCCCCTGCAGATTGATGATAAAGTCTGGCTGCTCCGCCTGGCAGCTCACCGCATCCCAGCAGCGTTCCGTGCCGCTGCGGCAGGTTTCCGATGTCATCACCGCAGGGATGCCGGCCGCGGCGCAGTAGTCCGTGATGCGCGTGTCGTCCGTGGCCACCACGTAGCTGCAGTCAGGGTTGTGGCGGCAGATGGAGGCGGCGATGTCCGCCACGCGGCGTATCATTTCCACTCCGGCTATCTTGACCAGGGGCTTGCCCGGCAGGCGGGTGGATGCATAGCGCGCGGGGATGACTATCAAAATCTTCTGGGACATGGCGAGTATGATTTGAACGCCGCCATCATAGCCTATTCACCGCTGTTTGCCAAGTGAAAACGGATGCTAGCGCCCGCGCCGATGCAGGGCAGGGCGGATTTCCGTGGAAAAGGTGTAGAAGTTGGGGAAGCTTTTTGGCGCGCGTGATTCAATCAGTGCCACCACTCCGTCCATCGGCATGTGCCTAACATCGCTCCTGCTCATGAAGCTGGTGAACATGTAGAGCCCCAGCTTGATGAGCGAGGTCTTGTCCACCCCGCGCTCAGCCATCAGCTTCGCGAGCCGATGCTCTATTTCATACGAGGAACGGAAGGAACAAACTGGTCTGGAGTATTCTTTTTTCAATGTTTTGCCCTGCCAGCATAGCGGATTGGTAATCCGATGTCAAGATTTTTTACCTGAAAAGCGCGTAGCCGTGCGCAT
>R28__coassemble_267_pt1 | contig 24734 bp, 25 predicted proteins | sample R28__metabat2_low_PE_030 | metagenome-assembled genome bin R28 | reverse complement strand
GGTCTAACACTTGACAAAAGGGGGCAGATGTTGTACGTTCCGCGCCGCTATGAAAGGAACCTTCACCATATTGTTCGGAATGATGATGTGCGCATTCGCGTATGCGGACACCGTATCCGACCTGCGTCCCGCCATCAAGGCGGCGGCGGATGAGAACGGTATCGACCCCGTGCTCATGGAGGCTATCATTCGCCACGAATCCGGGCACGCCAAATCCCACGCTGCCCGTAACAAGAACAACCTGGCCGGCATCATGGGACGCCGCGGCCAGCGCACATACGAGTCCAAGGAGGCCTGCGTGGCCGATCTGGGACGCATCCTGGGCAAATACAAGGCGCGCGGGCGCGTGACCACCGCACAGATTGGCCGCGTGTACTGCACCGTGGGCGGCTGGGCCCGCCAGGTGAACGCGCACATGGCCGCCATCCGTTCCGGTCGCCACGGCAGCCTGGAGGCCTACGGCGAGCAACCCGCCCAGCCGGAGCAGTCCGTTCAGGAGGGAAAGTAAGCCCCGCGCTTCCATTCCATTTTCAGCCCATCCGGCAGCACGCCGGGTGGGCTTTTTTAGGCGCGCCGCTCCATATGCCGGATCAGGGGGGGAATCTCCCATTTACTCGTTTTCACCGCTCACGCGGCGCAATCTCAACTGTCCGCACGCGGCGTTGATGTCGTGCCCCTTCTCATAGCGGAGGGTGACGGGGATGCGTGCGGCGGCCAGGGCGTCTCGGAACGCGCGGCAATGGCTTTCCGCCGGGCGCACCCAGGGCAGGCCGTCCACCGTGTTGTAGGGGATGAGGTTGATCTTGGCGTTGAGGTCGGCAGCCACCTTGGCCAGCAGCTTGGCCTGTTGCATGGAATCGTTGACATCCTTGATGAGGATGTACTCCAGCGTGATTTTGTGGAAACCGGTCTTGTTCCATTCGCGCAGGGCGGGCAGAAGCTGTGAAAGCGGCCATTTCCTGTTCACCGGCATGATTTGCTCGCGCACCTCGTCGCACGCGCCGTGCAGGGAGACTGCCAGACGCAGCGGTTTGCCGAAGGCTGCCAGCCGCTGCAGCCCCGGCACGTTGCCGGAGGTGGAAACCGTGATGTGGCGCGCGCCGATGCCCAGCGCCTGCGGATCCATGATGACCTCCAGCGCGCGCAGCAGGTTTTCAATGTTGGCTAAGGGTTCACCCATTCCCATGAACACCAGGTTGTCGATGCGCTCACCCGCCACCTCCTCTGCGGCCAGGATTTGCCCCACGATTTCCGCGGCGGTGAGGTTGCGGGTGAAACCCAGCAAGCCGCTGGCGCAGAATTTGCAGCCGAACGCGCAGCCTACCTGGGAGGACACGCAGAGCGTCATGCGCCCGCTATGCCCGCCGTCACGCCCCACCGCGGCGGGGATGATGACGGATTCCACCAGGTGGCCGTCCTGCATGCGGGAGAGGAATTTGCGGGTGTCGGACCCGTTGGAAGAGGGACTGACCTCCACCACCTGGAGCGGGCGCAGGCAACAATTGGCGGCCAGCTTGTCCCGCAGGGCGGGAGGCAGGTTGGTCATCTGGGAGAACTCTGTGGCACGGTGCTTCCACACCCACTCCATGAGCTGGGTGGCGCGGAAGGCCTTGGGCTCACCCAGCCCGGCCAGCAGCTCCGCCAGCCCGGCGCGCGTGTACTCCAGCAGGCAGGCGGACGGCATCACAGGAAGGTGTTCACATACTCGTCCGCATTGAAGGGCTGCAAGTCGTCGCAGCCCTCCCCGGTGCCCAGGAAGATGGGGGAGATGCCCAGTTCGTCTTGGATGGCCACGGCCACGCCGCCCTTGCCGGAGCCGTCCATCTTGGTGACCACCACGGCATCCAGCGGGGTGGCCTTGTGGAATTCCTGCGCTTGCATGAGCGCGTTGCCTCCCGTGGTGGCGTCCACCACCAGGTAGCACGCGTGCGGTGCGGTGTCATCCTGCTTGGCAATGGAGCGGCGGATTTTGGAAAGCTCCTCCATGAGGTTGTGGCGGGTGTGCAGGCGCCCTGCGGTGTCGCAGATGAGGTAGTCTACCCCCTCGTTGAGGGCGCGGGTGTGGGCCTCGTAGCATACGGAGGCGGGGTCCTGGTTTTCGCGTCCCTTGTAGAGTGGCACGTTGAGGCGGTTGGCCCAGGATTCCAGCTGCTCCACGGCGGCGGCGCGGAAGGTGTCTGCCGCGGCCAGCAGCACGCGCTTGCCCTGTTTCTGCAGGCGGTGGGCCAGCTTGGCGGCGGTGGTAGTCTTGCCGGCGCCGTTCACGCCCACCATCATGATGACGGCGGGTTTGCCGGCCTGGGGCTGCGGCAGTTGCGGCAGCTCCGCGGGGAAGGCGGCGCGCAGCTGCGCCTTGATGTAGTCCGCAATGTCGCATGCGTCCTGGTCGTCCTGCTCCTGCAGCTGCTCTACCAGGGGAATGACGCGCTTGGCGCCGATATCCGCGGAGATGAGGTCAGCCTCCAGCTCGTCCCAGTCGATTTCCGGTTCACCGAGGAATTTGTCTACCAGGCGGGTGAAAAAGTTGGCCATGGTGCGGGGAAAGGGTTACTTCTTGGCGGCGGCGGCAATCACGCCGTGGATGAACGGCGCGCTCTTGGCTCCGGAGTAGGTGTCCGCCAGCTCTGTGGCTTCAGATACCACAATCGGCGTGGGCAGCTTCTCCACGCGCAGCTCGTAGAGCATGAGCAGCAGGATGCAGCGGTCCACCGTGTCCAGGCGTTCCGTGCGGTAGTGTTCCAGCAGGCCCTCGATTTCCGTTTCCAGCTCCTCGCGGTGCTCCATCGCGGCGCGAGCCAAAGCCTCTGCGGCGGGGCGCAGTTCCGCCAGGTCCTGCATGCGGCGCAGCAGCCCGGCAAACTCCGGCTTTCCCGCCAGATACTTTTCATCAGCCATGCCGGCGCAGGCCTCCATCAGGCGGGCCCGGCGCTTCACCACCGCGGCCAGCGGTTCCAGCACGCTCCGGTACGCGGGAAAATCCCCAAACTGCGGCAGCATTTCCGTGCCCAGCCCCGCCAGCGCGCGTGCCAGCGTGATGGATGATTTGGCGCAGCGCGCCAGTTCCTCCGTATCCGTGGCCCGCTTGTTGTCCAGCTCGGCGCGAAGGGCGGCCAGGCTCTCCTCCCACTCGTCCGTGCGGGAGGTGTAGCGTTCGATGGACTCGCGCAGGGTGGCGGCTGTCAGGTCGGCATGCAGTTCGTCCTGTGCTTTCTGGGCGCGCTCGGCCAGCAGGCGTGCGCTGTCGGCAGATGCCCTGCAGGTGTGCAGCACGGCCTTGGCGAGCGCGGTGCGGTACTGGTCGGTGTCGCGCTCCAGGGCCACGTTCCAGAAGAGCGCGGTGTCAAGGGACTCAATGGAGCCGCCGTTTTCCATGGCGGCGTACATGAGGTTGAGTGCGCTCTGGCGCACCCTGGCGGGGTTGATATTGGTAGCCTGCCTCATCGTTCTTATTTGAGCTTGAGCTGCTCGGGGGTAGGGTTGTTGAAGCGGCGGGTGGAGCCTCCGTGTTCCTCGCCCAGGTTAATCATGTGGATGGCGGCGCGGGCGGCCTCACGTCCACGGTTGAGTGTGCTGGCAATGCAGCGTGCGAAAGCCTGCTGCTCGTTGTCCAGCAGCAGCACTTCGTTGATGACCGGAACCAGCGTATCGCAGGAGATGTCCATCAGCTTGCGCGCCACGTTTTCGCCCACCAGGTCGCCGTGTGCGGTTTCCCCGCGGATGATGACGCCCAGGGCCACGATGGCCTCGGGTTTCTCGCCGGTTGCCGGTTGCACGATGGCGCGCCTCACCATCATCGGGATTTCCAACGAGCCCGGCACTTGAATCACCTCGAAGTCGGAGACGGGGTATGCCTCCGAGAGTTCTTCCAGACAGTTCTGCAGCATGGCCTGCACGTACTTTTCGTTGTACGTGGCCGTTACAATCGTGATGCGAGCATCGCGTTTGCGCCCTTGGATTTTTTGCGGTAATTCAATCGACATGGCGTGGTAAGCGCAAGGCTAGCACGCACGCACGCGGGAGTCAAGCCGTTTTCCGTTCATTTCCCGCGGCGGGTCACGTACCGGGGTGCAGGGCTGCCAGCGCGTGGGGCAGGGAGGCGCACACCTGGGTGGCGCTCACGGCGGGAGCTCCGTCGCGGGCCTGTGCCATTTCTGCCGCCAAGCCGCAGGTGTATGCTCCCAGTGCGGCGGCATGGAGGGGTTGCAGCCCCAGTGCGGCGAGTGCGGCAATGCAGCCGGAGAGGGTATCCCCCTGGCCGCCGTTGGCCATGAAGGGGCCGCCCGTGCTGTTGTAGCAGGCGTGCGAACGGTCTGCCACGATGGTGCGTGCGCCCTTGAGCAGGAGGGTGCAGGCGTGGCGTTCCAAAAAGCGGCGCACCACCTCGCGGCGCGCGGCGGCGGGGCGGGGATCCAGCCGCCGCATCTCGCCGGGGTGCGGGGTCAGGATGCAGCTATCATGGAACACCCAGCCCCGCGCGGCCGCCAGGTTCAGGGCATCCGCATCCAGCACCACCGTGCCGCGGAAGTTCATGGCGAGCGCGTGCAGCGCATCTGCCTCCGTGCCCTCCACCGCACCGAGCCCCGGCCCCATCAGGAGGCACCCGGCATCCGGCTCTACAATTTCTGCATAGGATTCCACCGCACGCACCATCACCTCCGGCGCCACGCGCGCCGCCAGCAGCGGGTAGGCATCCCGGTGGCAGTACAGCGCCACCAGGCCCGCTCCCGCTTGCACAGCGGCTTCCGCGCACATTTGCGCCGCGCCCAGGTAGCCGATGGAGCCTGCCACGATGGCCACGCGGCCCGCGCGGTTCTTGAAAAGCGAATACGGGCGCCGCGGCAGGCGGCACAGCGTGTGCAGCGGCTCCAGTACCGTGTCCGTGCACGCGGTGGGTATGTCCACCTCCGGCAGGGGGATGCAGAAAAGGCGTCCCACGAAATCCTCTGCGCCGTCCACCAGCATCTCCGGTTTCACGCAGCCGATGGCCGCCGTGGCGTCCGCCTGTACGCACAGTTCCGTTCCCAACCCGGTCGGGATGTCGATGGCCAGCGTGCGGCAGCGCGGCGCACTCAGGCGCAGTGCGTTCATTTCCCGAACGCACACCGCGTAGTCTTCTCTCAATTCGCCGTGGGCGCCGCTGCCCAACAGGCCGTCGATGATGAGCGTGTCCGCCTCTGACTCCGGTGCGGCATCCAGCACATCCATGCTTCCCGCGCGGTCCAGCTGGCGCTGCGTTTCCGCAGAAACCTCAAACTTCTCCCCGGGGTGGCGCAGGATGACCGGGCAGCCGAACGATGCGGCCAGCCCCACGGCATCCCCGCCGTTGTTGCCGCGACCCACATACGCCACCACGCGCCGCGGCGTGCAGCCCACGGCACGGCAGAGGCGCGCTACAACCGCATCCATCAATCCGGATGGTGTGGCATTCCCGGCGGCGAACGCCGCCTGTTCCGCTTGTCGTATGACCTGTGCCCCGGCTATTTGCATGGCAATTTTCTACCCGAACATCATACTGCCGCGCCTCTGCTTTTTCAAGCCGTCACTCCGCCTTTTTCTTGCGCGTCATGTACTTCATGATGCCGTAGAGCACGGCGAGCAGGAGCACGCCCAGGATGACAAGGTGGGATTCACCCTTCACCGCGGCTATCAGGTTTTCCGGGGAGTCCATGATGCCGGGGTTCTCACTGCCCACCTTGTCGCCGAACCAGGCCAGCACCCAGCACCAGATGGCGGAGCCGGTGATGGTGGCCAGGCTGAAGGTGAGGAAGTTCACGCGGGAAAGGCCCGCCGGGATGGAAATGAGGTGGCGCACCACCGGCAGGAAACGCGCAAAGAAGATGCCCGCCGTCGCGTAGTCGCGCATGAACTGCTCCGCCGTCTCCACCTTGTGGCGCGGCAGGAAGAAATACTTGCCCCAGCGGTAGATGATGGGACGCCCCACCAGCAGGGAAATAACATACATGCAGCACGAACCCAGGTACGAGCCCACCGTGCCCGCCAAAACCACGCCCCAGAAGCACATGGACGAGCCCTCCTGGGATGCCGCTATCGCCGCAGGCGGTACCACCACCTCGCTCGGAACAGGTAGAATGGAGCTCTCCATTGCCATCAGCAGCGTCACACCCCAATACCCCCAGTCCTGGATGCACTGCATGCAAAAGTTCAGGAATTCATGCATGCGCACATTATGCACACTTCCCACCCATAGAAAAGTTTTTTCCCTGCCCGCATGCTGCAATAACGTTTTGCATTCCCGCGGGCAGTCGTGTACAATGGTACGCATGATATGTGACCAAGTCATCATCACAGGTGCATCCTCCGGGCTGGGGGAGGCCTTTGCGCGGCGCCTTGCGGGCGCTTGCAAGCAAATGGTTTTGGTGGCGCGGCGGGAGGACAAGCTCGACGCGCTGGCGGCGGAGCTGCGCGCCAAGCACCCGGAGCTGGAGGTGGCCACCGCGCCCTGCGACTTGTCCGACGAGGCCCAGCGCGCGCGGCTGATAGAGGCTTTCGGCACGCTGGACAAGGGTGAGACCATGCTCATCAACAATGCGGGCCTGGGCGACCACGGAGACCTGGCCGGCAGCGAGCCCGCGCGCAACCGCCAGATGCTGCAGGTGAACATCTGCGCGCTCACGGAACTTTCCCGCGCCCTGCTGCCCAAGCTCATGGAGCAGGGCGGCGGCATCATCAACATCGCCTCCCTGGCGGCGGAGCTGCCCATCCCGGATTTCGCCATCTATGCTGCCTCCAAGTCCTATGTGGCATCGTTCAGCGAGGCCCTGCGCCTGGAGCTGAAAGAGTACGGCGTGCCCGTGCTGGCGGTGTGTCCCGGCCCAGTGCACACAGGGTTCGGCGATGTGGCGCGGCGCCCCGGCCACGGCAGCGGGGACGTGCCATTTAAGAAGTGGTTCTACACACCCATCCCCACCGTGGTGGAAGGCTCGCTCAAGGCGCTCATCAAGGGCCGCGCGCGGTATTACCCGTCTCTGCGGATACGGCTGTGCGCGTGGTTCCTGCGCATGGTGCCGCTGCCCGTGCTGCGCCTGGCCATGGCGTTCCGCCCGCGCCGCGCGGAGGCTGAAACAGAGAACAAATCATGACGACGATGAAGGAAAACCGCCGCCGTTGGCATCCGTTCCGCTGGTGTCTGCTGGGAGTGCTGCTGGTGGGGGCGGGTTCGCTCTATACCGATGGACCCGCGCGTCTGGTGCAGGCCCTGTGCGGCGGCTCCGCCCCCCAACCGCCCCGTGAAATCATCAAGGAGGTGGTGGTCTACCAGCCCGCGCCGCAGGCGGAACCCGCACCGCAGCCTGCACCCGCAGCCGCTCCCGCCGCGGCTTGGCACCCCGCGGATGCCTTCGCCATGCCCGCCGTTACGCTGCCTCCTTTCCCGCCAGCCCTGCCGGAGCAGGCCATGGACGGCTCCTTCTCCCACTTCACCAAGCTCCAAAGCGGCTTCAACATGCGCTCTATGGTGGATTTCCGCCCCGGCTCCACGGCTTCGCGCGACCGCAAGCTCAAAGACGCCTACATGGTCCACTTGAGCATGAGCCTCTACCTGCCGCATGCCGCATCCCCCGCCGAGCTGGCCGCCGCCAACCCGGATTTGAAAAAGGTCTTTGCCGACTACGACACCCTCATGTCCGCCGCCAAGACCTCCCACTGGTGGGCTCCGCTCATGCTCCACAAGCAGAACCAGATCCGCAAGAACGCCGCCACCCTCTCCAAGCTGCTGGACCGCCACAACTTCTACGATACCGACACCCTGCTGGAAATCACCGCTCCTACCTCCAACCGCAAGGTGCTGTGGATGCAGGCCGATATGGACGTGGTGTCTGACGGCTCCGACGGCGACCGCCTGCCCACCATGCCGGACAGCGTGCTGAAGAGCGACCACTACCAGCCCACCACCTCCTACCGCTGGAAGAAGGTGGGCACCACGCCCAACCCGCTGCTCAAGCCCTGGCAGGACCGCCTGGCCAAGCTCCAGAAGGATAAGAAGGCCTCTCCCGCCGCCGTTAAGCACGCCCGCGCCGTGGTGAACGATATCACCACCTACAGCTACCTCCTGGCGGAGTACGACCCCTTCGTTGTCATACCCCTCACGTTTCAGGAGGGGCGGGATGCCACCTTCCGCCCGAAACCCGGCGACTACGCCGTGGTGGTGGTCGGCAAGCGCGTGTTCCCCTCCATCGTCGGTGATTTCGGCCCCAACTACAAGTGCGGGGAAGCCTCCCTGCGCCTTGCCAAGGAGGTCAACCCCAAGGCCACCTCGTACGCACGCCCCGTCTCCGACCTGAGCGTCTCCTACCTCGTCTTCCCCGGTTCGGCGGAATCCCAGCCCGGCCCCATCGACTATGCCCGCCTCAATACCCGCTGCCAAGAGCTCCTACAGGAGCTTGGCGGTCTCTCCCAGGATGCCCAATTCATTGAAATGAAGGACCTCCTGGAAAAGCCGGAGAAGTAGCGGATACGCGCGTATGACGCACGCGCGCACGACAGGGCGGTGTTTTATGCTGGAAATGCGGAAGTCGTTGTGGTAACATTGCCACGCAATGTTATCGGATAGGACCAAGGCTGGAATCGAGAGGGCGCCGCACCGCAGTCTCATGCGTGCGACAGGCATGACGGACGAGGATATCCGCAAGCCGTTTATCGCTATTTGCAATTCTTTCAACGAGGTGATACCGGGGCACGTGCACCTGAACAAGGTGGCGGAGCTGGTGAAAGAGGAAGTCCGCAAGGCGGGCGGAACCCCCATCGAGTTCAACCTCATCGGCGTGTGCGATGGCATCGCCATGGCGCACCAGGGCATGAAATACTCCCTGGCGAGCCGCGAGCTGATTGCCGACAGCGTGGAGACCATGCTCTCCGCCCATGCGTACGATGCCTGCATCTGCATTCCGAACTGCGACAAGATTGTGCCTGGCATGGTGATGGGCGCGCTGCGCTGCAACATCCCCACCATCTTCTGCAGCGGCGGCCCCATGGCCGTGGGCAAGGGCCGCAACGGCGAGGACCTGGACCTCAACAGCGTCTTTGAGGCCGTGGCCGCCTGCACGGCCGGCAAGATATCCGAGGACGAGCTCCACTTTGTAGAGTGCCACGCATGCCCGGGAGCGGGTTCCTGCTCCGGTCTGTTCACGGCCAACTCCATGAACTGCCTGTGCGAGGTGCTGGGCCTGGCGCTGCCGGGCAACGGCACGCTGCCCGCGCTTTCCGACGAGCGCAAGGAACTGTGGCGCGCCGCCGCACGCCGAGCCGTGGAAATGGCCCTGCAGGGCACCCCCCTGCCGCGCGATTTGGTAACGGAGAAATCCATCGACAACGTTTTCGCGTGCGACATGGCCATGGGCGGTTCCTCCAACACTGTGCTGCACACGCTGGCTTTCGCCGCGGAAGCCGGGCTGGATTACGACCTGCACCGCATCGACGAGATTTCCCGCCGCACCCCGAACATCTGCAAGATTGCTCCCAGCTCCCGCTACCACATGCACGACCTGCAGCGCGCGGGCGGCATCATGACCCTGCTGGCGGAGGTGAACACCGTTCCCGGCGTGCTGCACACCGATGTCCCCACCGTGAGCGGCAAGACTCTCGGCCAGCAGATGGAGGGCCTGCACACGCAGGACGCCGCCGTGGTGCGCACCGTGGATAACGCCTACTCGCCGGACGGCGGGCTGGCCGTGCTCTTCGGCAACCTGGCGGAGCAGGGCGGTATTGTGAAGAAAGCGGGCGTGCTGCCGGAAATGCTGGTGCATCGCGGACCCGCCGTGATCTTTGAAAGCCAGGAGGACGCCTGCGCCGGCATCCTGGCGGACCGCGTGAAACCCGGCGATGTCGTCGTTATCCGCAACGAGGGCCCCAAGGGCGGCCCCGGCATGCAGGAGATGCTCGCCCCCACCAGCTACATCATGGGCAAGGGGCTCGGCAACTCCGTGGCACTCATCACGGACGGACGCTTCTCCGGTGCCACCCACGGCGCCTGCATCGGCCACGTCTCCCCGGAAGCCGCGGAGGGCGGCCTCATCGGCCTGCTGAAGGATGGCGACATCATCAGCATCGACATCCCGAACCGCAGCATCACCGCCGAACTGAGCGATGAGGAAATCGCCGCCCGCCGCGCGGTGTGGCAGCCCACCATGCAGGAAATCCCCGGCAAGTGGCTCAAGCGCTACCGCAAGCTCGCCACCAACGCCAGCCGCGGCGCCGTCCTTCAATAAACCATCTCACAACACAATACTATGAGCGATACCAATACCAAGACAGGAAACCCCATCACCCGCTACTTCTCGGAGTTCGGCGTGCTCAAGGAGTGCGGCAAGAACTTCTGGCTGACCAACTTTATCCAGTTCTTCGACGGCCTGGCGTACTTCACCCTCATCATCGTCTTTGCCCTCTTCCTGAACAAGTACTGCGGCTTCCGAGACGCGGACGCGCCGTTCTGGGTGGGCATGTACACGCTGTTCCTCTCCATGTTCGTGTTCGCTGTGGGCACCATCTGCGACATTATCGGCCTGAAGAGGACGTATGCCATCGGCTTTGCCCTGCTCATCACAGGGCGCGTCATCTTGGGCATGGGCTCGGATTTCGGCATGCATATGCTGGGGCTCTCGCAGGACGCCTCGCGCTACATTGTGATGGCCGGTATCGCCATCATGTCCTTCGGCTCCGCCTTCATGAGCCCCTGCATCACCACTTCCATCCGCCGCTTCACCACCAAGCGCGCCAGGCCCACCGGCTTCAATTTCTACTACCTCTTCATGAACATCGGCGCCCTGTTGGCAGGCTTCGCCATCGTGGACCCGCTGCTGGCGTGGAAGGGTGATGTGGACGGCCTGCAGTGGGTGGTGAACCTGGGTACCTGCAGCTCTCTCTGCGCGTTCATCTTCACCCGCTTCATCAACGAGGACTTCTTCGCGGAGCCGGATGAGAAGGTCTCCCGCAGCGAGACCTCCAACCGCCGCCCGCTCAAGCTCATTTGCGAGGTGGCCAAGGAGCGCACCTTCCAGAAGCTTATCGTGTTCCTGCTGCTCACTCTGGGCGTGCGCCTGGTGTTCACGCTGCAGTTCCTGGTGATGCCGCAGTACTACACCCGCACCATTGGAGACGACTTCCAGCTGGGCTTCATGAACTCGCTCAACCCCTTCGTCATCATCACGGGCCTGATTGTCATCATCCCCATCATCAACAAGTTCTCCACGGTGAAGCTGATGATTTCCGGCATGTCCATTTCTGCCGCATCGCTCATCCTCATGGCCATCCCGCCGCAGTGCTACTTCATCGTCCCCGGCATCACCACCATCAGCCAGGCCTACTACGTGGCCATCTTCTTGCAGATCCTGGTGTTCGCCTTCGGTGAGCTGCTCTTCAGCCCGCGCTTCTCCGAGTACGTGGCTCGCGTGGCCCCCAAGGACAAGGTGGCCTCCTACATGTCCCTCTCCGCGCTGCCCATGTTCATCGCCAAGCCCATCAACGGCGTTATCGGCGGCCTGCTGGTCTCCTACCTCTGCTATGACGGCATCGCCGCCAAGATGGACACCATGCACATCGACTTCTGGCACTCCCCCGAGTTCATGTGGACCATCTACCTGATCATGGCGGTCATCTCCCCGCTCGCCATCATCCTCACCAAGGACATGTTCGTCACCGAGGACCCGGAGGCGGATGCCAAGGCTGTTTCCGATGAGGAGGAACGCGAACACGCCGCCGAGGCCGAGGCCGTGGAGGCCGCTCTCGAGAACGAATAACATCCAACCATCTTTCATACTATGTCTGACAACGATAACAAGACCCCGGAAGCAGCCCCCGCCCAGCAGACGGACTGGAAGGCCATCATTATGGATATGCTCATCCTGATTCTCTGCACCGGCACCATCGGCGGGCTCTGCAACCTCATCATGAAGCCCTTTGAGACAGTCAACCCCACGGACTCCCTCATCTCTCTTGTCCGTAAGGGCGGCAACACCGAGAAGGACTGGACCGCTTTCCATAAGGAGCTCCGCGAGGGCTCGGAATCCAACAGCACCCCGGACCAACTCTTCATCAACATCCCGGACCAGACCGGCCGCACGGTGCTCATGTGGGCCGCCTACGCCAACTTTAACGCCCCCAACAAGGCCCTCAAGAAGGACCTGCTGGAGCGCATCCCCTACGTGGAGGAGCTGATCAAGATCCCCGGAATCGACCTGCACGCCGTGGACAAGGACGGCTTCACCGCGCTGCACTGGGCGGCCTGGAGCGGCATGCCCGCCACCGCCTACGCCCTGGTGAAGGCCGGGCTGGACGTGAACCAGGTGGAGGGCAACGGTTACACCCCGCTCATGCTCGCTGCGCGCCGCGGCAACGCTGAGGTCACCCGCATGCTTCTGCAGATGGGCGCGGATCCCAACCTGGCGAACAAGGAAGGCAAGACCGCCCTGCAGCTCGCACAGGAGGAGGAGTATGCCTACAAGCAGCGCGATAACTGGAAGTACACCCTCATCTTCTCGGAAGCCCGTGAGGACTTCTACAAGCAGACCGTGGCCGCCCTCACCCATCCCGCGGCGGTCGGCGACCCCGGCAGGGAAGCCCTGCACGAGCGTGCCACGAAGAGCATGAAGAGCCTGCTGCTGCTGGATCTCCGCAAGGACATGGCCAAGCTGGTGGCGGCCGCCAAGAAGGCGGGCGCTCTGGACGAGCTGGTGAAGGCGGCGCATGAGATGGCCGCCCGCACCGGCAAGGAAACGGAGCCCGTGCAGGTGAGCGATGCCATGAAGGACCTCCTGGAGCCGCTTACCGAGATGATGGACACCGTGCGCGTTGAAGGCGCTGCGGATGCCGTGGCGGACACCATCGAGGAGATGGCAACCCTCGCCAAGGACGCGAAGTAAAACGCCTTTTCCTGCGCCGTGAAATCCGCCGCGTCATGCCTGGCGTTTGCCACGCTGGTGATGTTGGCCTCCTGCGAGAAGGCGGCCAATGCGCCAGAGCCGCAGACCGCGCAGGAGATGTACGCGCGCGCGCAGGAGCTCATACGCCCGAACGTGGAGCACGCCGCCAGCGATTTTGCCGGCGCGCTCCAGTGGCTGCAGAAGGCCGCAGATGCCGGCTTGCTGCAGGCACAGACCGATTTGGCTGCTCTCTACATGGAGGGCGGCAAGGGCGTGGAGAAGAACGCCAAGCTGGCGCACGAGTGGTTCTCCAAGGCCGCCGCGCAGGGCAGCAAGGAAGCATGCGACTTCCTGGGCATCTTGGAGTACGAGGGCCGCGGCGTGGCCAAGGACGCCCAAGCTGCCATGGCGCACTGGCGCACGGCGGCTGATGCCGGGATAGCGGATGCCCAGTTCCGTCTGGGCATGGCGCTGGCGCAGAAGGCGGAGAGCATGCACGAGGCCGTGGACTGGCTGGTGAAGGCCGCCCGCCCCGGCGACAAGACGGGAGAGCCCGCCGCCGCCACCGCCCTGGGCAACATCTATGCCAAGGGCACCAACGGCATTGACAAGAATCTTGATGAATCCGCCAAGTGGTACGCTCAAGCCGCCGCTGCAGGCGAACCCCGCGCCCAGATGGTCTACGCGGTCATGCTGCTCACCGGAGAACCCGTTCCCAAGGACGAGGAACGCGGCATGGCTATGCTCCGCCTTTCCGCTGGCCAGGACAACCCGCAGGCCATTGCCCTGCTCATCCGCATCCTGAAAAACGCCCCGGATGCCGACAAAAACGCCACCGAGGCCGACGCCTGGCAGAAGCGTCTGGATGAACTTGCCGAAGGTAAGTGATTTACTGGGTACTATGTACTATTTGGGAGGTAGGCACACGCCAACGCTATAGGCCCTCCTGCTCGTAGATGGCGGCGCACTCCGACGCCACGCGGCACACGGCGGAGAGCGGAATGTCCAGCAGCGTGTACGCTCCGGCCTCCGTGGTCTTGGTGGCGGGGATGGACACCTTCTGCACAGAGTAGGGCGACATGGAGACGCGCACGGCGAGCGGGATGCGGTAGCGGCGGTAGAAGCTCTGCAGGCTGCGGGCCTTGAGGTTGCGCTCCGCCTTCACCTCCATGGCGAACACGCCGTCGTCCGTGGGCAGCAGGAAATCCACCTCTGCCTGCGCGCGCTCGGCGGTCCAGTAGTACGGGTTCCATCCGCACTCGGCGCGCAGCTGCTGCTGCACGTACTGCTCCGTGAGCGCGCCCTTGTACTGCGTGAACACCGCCGTGCGGTCCACCAGCTGGCGCTGCTGCAGGCGGCACTTGGCCGCCAGCAGGCCCACATCCAGGAAGTACAGCTTGAACGCCGCGTCCTTGTACGCCTCCAGCGGATGCTGCGGCAGCGCGGCGCGGAAGACAGGACTCACCAGCCCCGCGTCTTCCAACCAGCGCTGCGGCCCCTTCAATTGATTCGCATGCACGCCCTCTTCCACATTGGAGTATACAAACCTCTTGTCCTCCCTGCCCAGCTGGCCGGGGATGGAATCCCATATTTGAGCAATGCGCTTGGCCTCGTCCGATGACGAGTGCTTGCGGAAATCATCCCGGAAATCCAAGAGCAGGTCATTCTGGATGCTTCGCACCTCGGCGTAGTCCCTGCTGTCGGCAAAGGCGGCCACAGCCCCGGGCATGCCGCCCACGAAAAAGTACGAGCGCAGGCGCTGTTCCAAGGATTGGGAGAATGTGTTGATGGTGCGCCAGTCCCCGTTGCGCAGCAGCTCCACATATTGCCCGTCGCCCGTGGCATCCAGGTATTCGGTGAAGCTCATGGGGTACATGCGCAGCCGGTTCACCTTGCCCACGGGAAAGCCCGTGCCGCGCCGCTCCGCTATGCCCAGCAAGGAACCGGCCGCAATAACCGCGTACTCCGGAGCCCGCTCGCAAAAATATTTCAGCGAGGTGATGGCGGACGGACATTCCTGTATCTCGTCCAGGATAATCAGCGTGTCCTCGGGAGTGAGAGGAAACCCGACCCTGAGTTGCAGCGCCTCCAGCAGGCGGGGCACGTTGTAGTCAATCTCGAAAGTGTGCCGCATTTCTTCATCGTCGTCGAAACTGATGTACACCACCTTGGCAAACTCCTGCCGCCCGAATTCCTGCATCAGCCAGGTCTTGCCGATCTGGCGAGCTCCCATCAGCAGGAGCGGCTTGCGCCGCGGGTGCCTTTTCCACTTCCGCATGTCTTCTATTAACCAGCGTTTCATGGACTGTTTTCTTCCTGCACGCTTTTTATACTAAAAATAAGCGGATTGCAAGCCTGTTTTTACGAAATGCAAAGATAAACCGGATAATTTTTTTCCGAAATGCAAAGATAAATCATCTCAAAATTTCCGAAATGCAAAGATAAATTACCCAAAATTTTCCGAAATGCGAAGATAACCCGGTGCGGCAAGCCTACCTCCCGCCCATCAGATTTTATGGGTGGACGAAAACACCGCCCGGACCCGTCTTCGCCATGGCTACGCCGAGGCCTACGGGAGGAGCAAGCGTTGGTGCCCCGAACCACCCCTCCGCATGCCAATCCCCATAACTCCGCCCGTCAGGGCCGGAGTGGTTCGTGGCACTATGGGAGGCCTCTCCCGAAGGCCTCGGCGTAGCTTTAGCGGAGACGGGTCATGCGCTTGTTGGCACCAACCATTGCATACTCAAAGGCCGCGCTGAATCATAAAATCTGGCGGAGTACCAAAAAAACCGGCACTGCAGTTGCCTGCAGTGCCGGAAAATCATGAAATACAATCAGCAGGGATTAGTCGCGCTGGCCGCGGGAGTAGTCGTACTTGCTCTGGAAGCCAAGCTCCTCCGGGAACTCGGAGAAACCGGACCAGGAGTTGTACTCCTTGAGGCCGCTGCGTCCGCAGCTGCCCTGGTAGGGCGGGCGGTAGGTGCACTTGTAGGTGGGAGCCCAGAAGGTCACCAGCTCGTAGAAGCCGTAGCCGATGCGGGTAAAGGTGCGGGTGAAGCCTTCCACGATACCGACGGAGAAGCCGGCGTAGTCGCCTTCCTCGCTGTTCCAGCGAATCATGGTGACGGGAAGTTCCTCGATGGCGTAGATGATGTTGCCGATGGCACGACCCAGCTTACGCGTGGCGGTGTACTCGGAGGCCGGCGGGGCCTGGATATCCGCGTACACTGTGCCAGCAAGGGCCGTCAGCAGGAGAGTGGGAAGAAGTAAGCGCTTCATAACGTCATCATATATACCACCCGCCCACACCCTTTGCAAGCAGAAAAGTCATCTTTTTTCAAAAATTCTTTTCCTGTCTCAAAAAGCCCCCTGCGCTGTCTGGCGCAGGGGGCTCTGAAATCATGCGGACTGGCCGCCAAAATTTTCAAAATCGTCAATCGTAAATCTCTTTCATCCGTTCTTCCTCCGTCAGGTAGCACCCGGGGTCGGAACCGTACCAGTTGCCGTTGGCGAAGGCGGCGCGGGTGCGGAACCCGCCGCCGCATATGCGGAAGTGTTTGCAGGTGGCGCAGGGGCCGGAGAGGCGTTTCTGGCGCTCCATGGGGTCGTCGCTGCCGCGGAGCTCGCGCAGCTGGGCGGCGGAGGGCTCGTTGGCGGCCTCCCACACCTCGGAGAATTTCTGCTGCTTGACGTTGCCGAGGGTGACGCCCTGCCAGAACTGGTCCGGGTGGATGTTGCCCTGGGTGTCGATGTTGGCGATGCCGCGGCCGGAGGAGTTGGCGCCGCCGCCGTTCCAGGTGAGCAGGCGCAGCGTCTCCTGAGCCAGCGGGTGTCCCTCCCGCAGCTGGCGCAGCAGCAGGTACACGCCGTCCGCCGGCTGGGTGACGGTCAGCAGCTCGCGCGGGCTGCCCTCGTCGTGCCACTTCTGCGCGCGGGCGATGAGCATATCGATGGCGCCGCGGGCTTCCTCCGGTTTCAGGCTGGCCACGTCCACGCCGCGCCCGGTGGGCACCAGGTGGTAGAAGCACACGCGGCGGATGTCCTCGCGCTCGATGAAGTCGAGAATCTGCTCCATGCTCTGCACGTTGTTGCGGGTGAGGGTGAGGCGCAGGCCGGTTTTCTGGCCCACTTCCTCGCAGAGCTTGAAGCCGCGGATGGCACCGTCGAACGCGCCGGGAACGCCGCGGAACTGGTCGTGCACGGCGCCGATGCCGTCCAGCGAGATGCCAACGTACGCCACGCCGAGCTTCTTGAAGAGGGCTGCGAGTTCCGGAGTGATGCGGGTTCCGTTGGTGGAGATGGTGACCTTGAGACCGCGCTCGGTGGCGCGCTCCAGGAGTTGCGGAAGGTGCGGGTGCAGCGTGGGCTCGCCGCCTGAGAGCAGCAGCGCGTTCACCTTGTACTCCGCCAGGTCGTCAATCACCGCGCAGCATTGCTCCCAGGACAGCTCGCCGGGGTAGCGCTCCGCGTGTGAATCCGCGTAGCAGTGCACGCAGCGCAGGTTGCAGGTGCGCGTGATGTTCCACACCACAATGGGCTTGCGCGTGCGGGCAGAGCTGGGCATGCAGGCGGCTGTGCTGGCATGCGGGTTGGTGTCGCCGCCGCCTTGTCCGTAGCGGATGTGGTCGGCGGGCTGGGAAATTCCGGTCCAGAGCTTGGTGATGTTGATCATGAAAGGTTGTGGTTTGCAGGAATGTACGGGCAGAGGGGTTCTGCGGCCATCATGTCGCCTGTGGCGCCGTAGGCGCGGGAACGCGACCCGCCGCAGAGGTGGCGGTACTCGCACTTGCCGCACTTGCCGCCCAGCGCGTCGTCGTTGCGAAGCTCCACGAACAGGGGGTGCGTGCGGTACACCGTGGCCAGGTCGTCCGTGCGCACGTTGCCGGCCGTGAGCGGCAGGAACCCGCTGGGCTGGATTTCCCCCGTGTGGGAGATGAACAGCACGCCCTTGCCGTCGCGCGTGGGGATGAGGTGGCGCGGGGGCTGCGCCCCGTTTGTGCGCGCAGCCTGCATGAGCACGCGGCGGTACTGGTGGCCCTCCGTTGTTTTCACGGCAAAGGGCAGGGTGCTGCGCAGGGATTCCAGACGCTGCCACACGGCTTCCAACTCCTGCGCGTTCGGCAGTTCGTCCAGCGTGGCACGGCCGGTGGGTACCAGCACGAACACGCTCCAAACATCCGGCTGCACTTCCTTCATCAGCTCGATGAAACCGTCCAGCTCCGGCAGGGTGGTGCGGGAAAGCGTGGTGTTCACCTGCAGCATGATGCCCGCCTCCTTGGCTCGCCGCGCGGCCTCCAGCGTGCGCTCGAAGGTGTGCGGCACCCCGCGGAACGCATCGTGCGTGGCCTGCGTGGCGCCATCCAGACTCAGGCTCAGGCTTACCACGCCCGCTTCCTTCAAGGCGGCAAAATCCGTGTGCAGCAGGCGCGCCGTGGCCGCCGGGCTCAGCGATACCCGCAGCCCCTTCGCCGTGGCGTGGCGTATCAAGTCAAAGATGTCGCGCCGCATCATCGGGTCGCCCCCCGTCAGCACCAGCATCGGCGGGTTCAGCTCCGCAATGGCGTCCAGCAGCGCCAGCGCCTCGTCGTGCGTGAGCTCCTGCGGATGCGCCTGCGGCTGCGCCACCGCCCTGCAATGCCTACATGCCAACGCGCACGCACGCGTCACCTCCCAGAAGAGGATGAACGGTCGCTCGCTAAAGTCCATGGTGCCTGTGTGTGGATGCCCCGGCATGGCGCGTATTCTACCCGCGGCACCGCTGTTTGGCAAGCTCGTATTCCGCCTTGCCGCGGGGCGGCGGTTGCGTGCCTTTTTGAAACTTTTTCATTTTCTCGCGGAAAAATGCTTGACACTCCCGCCTGTTTGCGGTATTGTCCGCGTCCGTTCCTGAACATTAATAACCACAAACCTCTAACTATGCGTTCCATCACTGTTCGTAAGGGAGAACCCATCGACCGCGCGCTCAAGCGCCTGAAGACCAAGCTCGACACCGAAGGCATCTTGGAAGAGATGCGCCGCCGTCGCGCCTTTGAAAGCCCCATGGATGAGAAGCGCCGCAAGGCTCGCTCCGCTTCCAAGCGCAACAAGGTTCGCTGGCACTACACCAGCAAGGAGGAAATCGCTGCGTCTGCCGTTACCCCGGCTCCCGCTGAGGCCTAAATCCCCCGTTCAGGAACCAATCCCCTTTTGCAGGGCAGTCTCCTTCCAGGAGACTGCCCCGCTTTTTTGGGGGGGAAGAGGCCCATCTCACTTCCCCATTCAAAAGCCCATCCGGCGTTGTGCCGGATGGGCTTTCCAAATTTCCGCGCCAAGGCGCGGCTATATTCCAAAATTGTAAATCACTTGCGAGTATATTTCTTCCAATCCTTGATGATGGCTCCGGCATGGGCGTTGATGATTTCCTTGCCGTCGGCCTTCACCACAGAGGCGTTGGGAATGCCGTTCGCGAACTTGAAGGCGGGCAGCTTGCCGGACTCGCCGGAGTTGGCCAGGATGCACGGGAAGTCCGCGCCATACTTCTTCATGAAATTGATGGCGGCATCAGGGCTGTTGTCGTGGCTCACCAGGATGAGCTCCACCTTCTTGCCCATGGCCTTGTACTGCTTCACCACGTGAGGCATCTCCGCGTTGCACGGACCGCACCAGCTGGCGGACTGCAGGTAGATGTAGTACTTGGCGTCCGGGTTGGGCTTCTTGTCGGTCAGGAAGGTCATCCCCTGCAGGGCCTTGCCCACCACGGAGGCGTCCTTGGGTGCATCCTTCTTGCCCTTGGCTTCCTTTTTGGCGGGGGTGGGGGCATCGGAGTCCTGTGCCATCATGGCGGGTGTGGCCACCATCAGGCCCAGGGCGAGCACGGCGTAGAATACATTCTTGATATTCATGGCTTGAGTTTTATGGTGTAAGGGGCGCTTGTTGTCAGGGAGGGGAAATCACTTGCCCTTGGCGGCCTTTGAGGTGACGTCCTTCCACTTCATCATAATCATCTTGGCGTGGTTGTTCATGAGCTCGGTGCCGGAGGCATCCACGATGGAAGCCCAGGGGAAGGAGGCGGACTGGCTGAATCCCGGCAGCTTGCTCACGTCCGGGGAGCCAATCATGATGCAGGGAAAATCCGCACCGTATTTCTTCATGAACTCCTTGGCATCGTTCTCCGCGCTGTCGCGGCACACGAAGATGAGCTCGGTCTTGTTCTTGCTCATCTCCTTGTACTGCTTCACCACCTCTGGCATTTCCTGGTTGCAGGGGCCGCAGTTGCGGGAAGACTGCAGGTAGACGTAGAACTTGGCCTTGGGATTGGGCTTCTTGTCGGTCAGGAAGGTGATGTCCTTGAGGGCATCCTGCATGGCGTTCTTGTTGGCCTTGGCCTTCTTGGCGGTGGCCTTGCTTTCAACCTTGGCGTCCTTGTCCTGGGGTTTGGCCATCACTACGGGCATGGCGGTGAACAGGCCGGCGGCCAGAATCAGGCGGAAAAGTGAGGTGGTGTTCATGATGTATCGGTTTATTTGATGTGAATTTTACTTGTCGGCGGGAGCGGGGGCCGCGGGGCTGTTGGTGAGCTCGCGCCACTTCGGCAGCACGAAGGCGGGGTGGGTGGCCTTGGCCAGCACCTTGCCGTCGGCATCCACAATCGTCATGCGCGGCACACTGCGCTCCGGCGTGTAGCCCGGCAGAGCCTCGGATTCCGGCGTCTCGTAGCCGATGCACGCGAAATCCGCGCCGTACTTTTTCATGAAGGCAACGGCATCGGCGGGCGTTTTGTCGCAGCTCACGAAAATGAGCTCCACGCCGTTCTTCCGCATCTCCTTGTACTCCTGCACAATCTTGGGCATCTCCTGGTTGCAGGGACCGCACCATCCGGCGGACTGCAGGTAGATGTAGTAGCGGGCGTGTGTGTCGGGACGCTTCTCGGTGGCGAATCCCTGCATGGCTTCCAAGGCCTTGCCCACCGTGCTCTGTTCCTGCGCGGCGGGGGCTTGCGCCTGTTGCTCCTGCGGAGCGGGTGCGGGTGCCTGCTCTTCCTGGGCGGGAAGGCAGGGAGCTGCCAACAGGCCCAGGGCCAATGCGGTGATGATGTGCTTGCTCATTTTGCGGGGCAAAGGGTACAGCTGCGGGGGTGAAATGTCAATACCGCATGCAGGGTTATTCTGCGGAGCTTTCCTGTGCCTGCTCCGCCTTGGCCTGCTGGGCGTATTGATCCAGCTTGGGCAGGACGATTCCGGCGTTGCCGTTCTCCTTCACCTCGCCGTTGGCGTCGATAATCATGGCCCAGGGAATGCCCGCTGCCTCCTTGAAGTGCGGTATCTTCTTGGCGTCCTTGCGCATCACGGCGGGGAACTTGCCCTTGTACTTGTTGATGAACGCCTTGGCGGAGCCGGGGTCGTTGTCCCAGCTGGCCAGCACAATTTCCACCAGGCCTTCCTCCTTGTATTTCTCATGGGCTTCCACCACGTGCGGCATCTCCGCGTTGCACGGGCCGCACCAGCTGGCGGACTGCAGCACCATGTAGTACTTGGCGTTGGCGTTGGCCTTCACGCCGTTGATGGTGCGCAGGCGGCCGATAATCTTGTTGGCCTTGCCCTGCTTGGGCTTTTCAGCCTTCTTTTTGTCCTTTTTGGCGGTGGGGGCGGTGGTGTCCTGGCTGTCACCCTGCTGCGCGCAGAGCTGGGGCGCGGCAAGTCCGATTCCCAGCGCAAGGCCGAGGGTAAGGATATATGTTCTCATGGCGGATTGTTTTCCTGAATTCGGGAACGCACTCCGCGCCCGCATTCTACACATTTTGCACATCGCACACGCCTGCGCAGGTTCATGGCCGGGCATCCAGCTCGGCCATGACTTGGCTGACGGCGAAAGGGGAAAATTTAAGCTGGAACGTAAATCGCTGTCTGTCAATAGCAATTCCCGAAATTCGAGGGAGATTTAGCATAATTTCTCCCAAAAGTCGAAGGAGATTCGCACCATTTTGTCCCGAAATTCGAGGGAGATTTGGCGCAATTTCTTCCCAAATTCGAAGGAGATTGCTTAAAAAGGGGTGCGGAACGTCCGCAAATATCACCCCTCCCGCACGGCAAAGGGGATGTTTCTCAATTCCGCATCCTCCATGTGCAGGCCGCCCACGATGGCGCGCAGCACTTCCAGGGAGCCTGCGGCGTCGAAGAGCGCATCATGCCACTGCCGCCCCGGCACGAGCGCGGACACGCGTTCCGAGATGCACAGGGCGTCGCACACCACGGAGAGCGAGTGGTCCTGCAGGCTGGGCATGGCTTGCCGCGCGAGGGCGAGGGTGTCCAGCCAGGGACCGAACCCGTGGCCGGGGAAGGCGCGCAGGAAGCGCATTTCCGTGGCGGGGTTGTGGCCCACCACCACGCAGCCGCCCAGCAGGCGCTTGATTTCCGGCCACAGCGCGGAGAACGGCGGCGCGTCCTTGAGCGTGGCGGCGGTGATGCCGTGCAGGCGCGATGCGCTCCAGCGCACGGGGTGTTCGCACGCTATGTAGGAGGTGTAGCACTCCGGCTGCGGGTCGTACAGGGAATTGACGCGCACAATGCCCACCTGCACGGGGCAGTCGGTCTCGCCGGGTGCGGCGCCTGCGGACTCGAAGTCGATGGCGGCGTAGGCGAGCTGGCCGAGGGTGCTCATGCGAAGAAGGCGGCGCGCTCCTTGATTTCCCGGCAGAGGGCGTCGTAGTCGCAGGTGAGGAATTTGCCGTCGCGGTAGAGCTCGCGCCCGTCCACCACGGTGAGGCGGTTCTCCAGGCCGGAGGCGGCGTAGACGATGTTGGAGACGATGTGGTACACGGGCTGCATGTTGGGCGTGGTGAGGTCCAGGGCGATGAAGTCCGCGCGCATGCCGGGTTCCAGCACGCCGATGAGGGGGTCGTGCATGGCGGCGGAGCCGCCGCGGGTGGCCATATCCAGCGCCAGGGTGGCGGGGCAGGCGGTGGGGGAGAGCTGGTTCACCTTGTGCAGGAGGCTTGCCACGTACATCTCGCGGAACATGTTTTGCGCGTTGTTGCTGGCGGGGCCGTCGGTTCCCAGAGCCACATCCACGCCGCCCCGGATCATCTTCTCCACGGGGGCCACGCCGCTGGCGAGCTTCATGTTGGAGACGGGGTTGTGCACGGCGGCGCAGCGGTTCTCCGCCAGCAGCTCGATATCGTGCTCATCCACATGCACCAGGTGGAAGAAGGTGGAATCCGGCTGCAGCAGGCCCAGGCTCTCCGCATACGGCACGGGGCGCATGCCGTGCTCCTTCAGGCATGTTTCCGTTTCCGCTTCCGTTTCCGCCAGGTGCATGGCGAAGATGGCACCGTGCTCCTGCGCGATGGCGTGCGCCTCCTGCAGCAGCTCCGGCGTGGTGGTGTACGGCGCATGCGGGGTGATGGCCTGGCGCAGGCGCGGGTGGTTGCGGTAGCGCTCTGCCTGGGCGGCCATCATTTCGCGGTAGGCGGCCATGTCGGCAAAGGCCAGGTTGGGGAAGAAGCGCGTGAGGTTCTCGCCGATGACGCCGCGCAGGCCGATGCTGTCCGCAGCGCGGAACACGGCATCCGAGTGCATGTACATGTCGAAGAACGAGGTGGTGCCGGTGCGCACCATCTCCGCCAGGCTGAACAGCGCGCCGATTTCCACCATCTCCGTCGTGAGCTTCGCCTCCGCAGGGAAGATGTCCTGCATGAGCCAGTCCATCAACGCCTTGTCGTCCGAGAACCCGCGGTACAGGCTCATCGGCACGTGCGTGTGCGCGTTCACCAGCCCCGGCATGATGACCGCGCGCCCCAGCTCCGTGAGCTCGGCGTCCGGGTACATGTCGCGCATCATGTCGGCGTGCCCTACGCAGTGGATCTTGTCGCCGTCAATGCAGACGGCTCCCTTTTCAATGACATCGCGCGTGTTGTTCTGGGTGACAACATAGTCTGCAGAATAGATATGCATGGCAGGAAATCTTTGTTGGAGGGAAAGGGGTTACCAGAAGAGGATGGCGCAGGCCAGCACGGCCACGCCGTACAGCGTGCCGAAGAGTGCAATGCCCTTGAACACGGCGGGGTGCGCGTTCAGCCACGCCGCCCAGTCGCGGAACAGGTGCGGCTTGGCCACCCAGAACATCGCCACCGTCAGCACCGGGTACCACCAGATGGGTATCAGCAGGCGCGTCACCGGGTCCTTCAGGAACGCCGCGGACAGCGGCAGCAGCGCCGCCAGCAGCAGAAACAGGCCCAGCGCGCGCGCAAACAGGTGTTCCTTCGCCATCGAGGACAGCACAAACCAGATGACCGGGCACAGGATGAGCAGCCACCCGCGGAACGCGTCGAACTCGTACAGCGGCATGCACAGCGGGTTCCAATCCGCCTTGAACAGCAGAGCCGCTATCCAGAGGAAATCCAAACCCAGAAGCGCTGCGCCCGCCTTGTATGCCACATGCGCGCGCCCCAGCGCCTGCAGTGCCGCCGTCGGCCGCGCCAGCCCGTACACGTGCAGCAGGATGAGCACCAGGCCCATCACCACCCCCGTTCCGCACAGCGGCAGCTTCTCATAGATATGGATGGATTCTTCGTACATGCGCTGCGCGTATTATACACACCCCCGCGCCAAAGGGAAGCAAAAACGCGGCTGTGCGCCAGTCAACCCACATGTGTCCCAATGGTTGCATTTCTGCTACGCAAGATGCTGGTTCATATAACGATGGGGAATTCGTGAAAATCGAAGCCCCACCCATTGCATGGCGGAGAAAAAACGCTCGGAGAGGAGCATCCCTTGGCGTGTATCCACCCCGCACAAGGCGGGGTTATGTGCCGAGACGTATCGGACGTGGTCACCCCCACGCCTTACGGCGTGGGCTGGAAAAGGTTGTCGCCGCCAAGGCGGCTCA
>R28__coassemble_260_pt1 | contig 25256 bp, 16 predicted proteins | sample R28__metabat2_low_PE_030 | metagenome-assembled genome bin R28 | reverse complement strand
GGCGTGGTATGTTAAGATGGATGCGGAGCTGTAGCGCGTGCCGCAGCCCCTCGTGTACGCCATGAAATTCCACACCCTCATCACCAGCCTAGCCGCCGTGGCCGCGCTTGCAGCGCCGGCTCCGGCGAATATTTGCGGCGTGTACCCCACGCCCCAGCTGGTGAAACTGGAGAACAAAACCGTGCGCGCCACCAAGGTCACCGTGGAACTGCGCAGCGCAGAAAGCCGCGGCGGCATTTGGGACAAGCTGCCCACCGCCGCCAAGGGCGGGTACGGCATCAACGTGGATGCCGACGGCTCCGTGACCGTGTACGCCAACGACGACGACGGCGTGTTCTACGCCAAGCAGACCCTCAGCCAGCTGCTGCGCGGGGTGGAGGGGGCCAACGGCGCGCAGAAAGACCCCTTCCCCGACAAGGGTGTGCAGGAGGTGGCGCAGCTGGGCGAGCTGCCCGTCGGCAGCATCGTGGATTGGCCGGACGTGCCGTTCCGCGGGGCCATCGAGGGCTTCTACGGCATTCCGTGGAGCTTTGAGGCGCGCAAGTCCCAGTTCGAATTCTACGGGCGCAACAAGATGAATTTCTACCTGTACGCGCCCAAGGACGACCCGCTGCACCACGGGCAGGGCTGCTATGAAGAGTACCCGCCGGAGAAGGCGGAGGAGCTGCGCCAGCTGGTGGAGGTGGCGCGCGCCAACCATGTGCATTTCGTGTGGTCCATCCACCCCTCCAATACGGTGAACTGGAACGTGAACGATGGCCGCGACCAGATGAACGCGCTCATCCGCAAGCTGGAGTCCATGTATGAACTGGGTGTGCGGGATTTCGGCGTGTCGGTGGATGATTCCTTTGGCGAAATCAGCCGCGTGGACCGCCAGGTGCAGCTCTGCAACTACATTGTGGAAAACTTTATCCGCAAGCACCCGGACGTGAACCAGAGCCTGGTGATGTGCCCCACCGGCTACACCCGCCAATGGGCGCGCCAACAGGATTTGGAGACGCTGGGGCGCGACCTGGCGGAAGGCACCGCCATGTTCTGGACCGGCAACGGCGTGGTGTGCGACATCACGCTGGAGGGACAGCAATGGCTGCGGGACTGCCACAAGCGCCCCGCCTTCATCTGGTGGAACTGGCCGTGCAACGATTTCAAACCGTCCCGCCTGTCCATGGGCCGCACATACGGGCTGGCGCAGGAGCCGCAGATGCGCACCATGCTCTCCGGTTTCGCCGCCAACCCCATGGAACGCGCGGAGGCCAGCAAGGTCGGCCTCTTCGGCGTGGCGGACTACGCCTGGAACATCTGCGCCTTCAAGTCGGATGAAACGTGGAAGGAGGGCATCGCGCGCCTCTACCCCGGCTGCGCAGAGGCCATGCAGGTCTTCTGCAACCACAATGCAGACCTGCTGCCCAACTGCCACAACTGGCCCAAGGAGGAATCCCTGGAGGTACGTCCCGCCATCAACCGTTTCCGCCAATGCCTCTCCCAGGGCGAGCCGGATGCGGAGGCCTGCGCCGCCATGCGCGCGGAATTCCAGCGCATTGCGAATGCCGGGGAAACCCTGCAGGCCGCGCCGGATGCCGCCGAGCTCGCCAAGGACATCGCACCCTGGCTCAAGCGCTTCACCATCACCGGCCAGGCCGGCGTGAAACTCATCGACGCCTTGACGAGCGACGAGAACGACACCGAGGGGCGCATCGAAGCCTTCCTGCAGGCAGGCGGCATGATGGACTCCATGGGCGGCATCTCCCGCGGTGCCTGGCAGAACAATGAGGTGGTGCGCGTGCAGGACGTGCAGGTGGGCTCCCGCGCCGTCACCCCCGCCCTCATGTCCGTCTACCGCCACCTCAACGCGCGCCTGTACTCGGAGATGTCCGGCTGCAATATCAACACCCTCGTTCCCGCCTTCTCCAGCAGCTACTCCGACATTGCGGACGCCGGCAACGTGCAGGACGAGAACCCTAGCACCTACTGGACCAGCGCGGAGCAGCAGCAGTCTGGAGACTGGTTCTGTCTGGACATGGGCGTGCCCGTGGCCATCCAAACCGTCACCCTGGCCATGGGCAGCGAAAACAGCCGCCTGGAGGTGGCCGCAGAAGGGCAGTTCGAAATCTCCCTGGACGGCAAGACCTGGCAGCCTCTGGGCGATATCCAGAACCGCCCCGCCATCAACCTGGACCTGCGGCAAACGCCCGTCACCGCGCGCATGCTGCGCTACCGCATCATCCGCCCGAACCCGCGGCGCCTCACCGTGGCAGAGTTCGGCATCAACCGCCCGCTGCCCGTCACCATCCGCCAAACCCTGCAAGACATGCCGGGAATCGCCGCGTACACCGAGAACTCGTCCGTAGGCCTGGCGCGCCAGCTGGAGGTGGTGAAAGCCGTGCCCGGCAGCTACCTGGAGATGAGCTTCCCCTCCCCCATCATCTGCACCGGCGTCAACATCAATTTGGACAACTCCGGCATCGGCAAGTGGGGGCGCGTGGATTTGGTGCTGGGAGACGGCACCACCGTCACCCCCCAGCTGCACCAGAACGGCAAGAACTTCTTCCTGCCCTCGGAAAAGGTGCCGCAGCAGGGTATCGCCGCCATCCGCCTCACCAACATCTCCGAAAACACCGAGGAAATCAAGCTCAACACCTTCCAGATCACCTTCCCCACCATTGACGACGACGTGATGGTGGAGAGCATGCGCGACCGCGATTTCGCCACCGCGTACAACTGCGGCCGCAAGGCGCTCAACATCTCCATGGACGTGCCGGAGGGCCGCACGGAGCTGCTGATTGTGGGCAACGCGGATTGCACCGTGGATGGCAAGCCCTGCGCGGAGCCCAACGGCCGCCTGCACGCTTTCAAGCTCAAGCCCGGTGCCACCAAGGTGCGCATCCGCGCACCGCAGAAGGACAACACTGTCATCAACGAAATCATCTTCCGATAATTTTCTATTTTCACCGCCATGGACCTTTCCCTTTTCCGCGAAGAATACCTGAAGGACACCCTGCACCGCAGCTCGCTGGCGGATTCCCCGTTTGAGCAGTTCGACACCTGGTTCAAGCAGGCCCTCAAATCCGGCATCCCGGAGCCCAACGCCATGAGCATTGCCACCGCCACCCCCCAGGGCATGCCCTCCCTGCGCACCGTGCTGCTGAAATACTACGACGACCGCGGATACGTATTCTTCACCAACTACACCAGCCGCAAGGCACGGGAGATTGAAGCCAACCCGGAGATGTGCATGCTCCTGCCCTGGGTCACCCTGGAGCGCCAGATTATCGTCTACGGCCGCGCAGAGAAAATCAGCCGCGCGGAAACGCTCAAATACTTCCTCACCCGCCCCCGTGAATCCCAGCTCGGAGCCTGGGTTTCACACCAGAGCCAGGTCATCTCCACCAGGAAGCTCCTCATGATGAAACTCCAGGAGCTGAAAGACAAATTCTCCAACGGTGACGTTCCCCTCCCCGATTTCTGGGGCGGCTTCCGCATCGTTCCCCATCACATGGAATTCTGGCAGGGCGGCCCGGGCCGCGTGCATGACCGTTTCATGTACTCGTTGCAGGAGGACGGCTCCTGGGATATCCAGCGCCTGCAGCCCTGAACCGCGCCGCCTGCGGCGCGCAAATTCTCCCAATTGTCAATCGTCAATCGTAAATTGTCAATTCCCCCGTGTCATGCGGGCGCGCATAAACGCCTGTAGGCTTGCCATTCCGGGCGGGTCGTGCTATCATTTCGCACCCGCGCGACAAATAACGCGCGCGCGGAAGCGTCACCCAAACCGTCAGCGACATGATCAAGTGGATTCTGAATAAAATCGTAGGCTCGAAAAACCAGCGCGAAGTGCGCAAGCTCCGGCCCGTTGTGAAAAAGATACTCGCCACCGAGGAATCGTGGGGCGAGAAGGACCGTGAGTTCCTGGTGGCCAAAACCCGCGAGTGGCAGGCACACCTGCACCGCTTCACGCCGCTGGAGCTGCCCACGCGCAACTACTTGCTCACCGCGCCCGCAGAGCAGCTGCAGGAATGCGCGGACACGCTGAACACCCGCTTTGAAAGCCTTTCCAAGGAGTTCCCCAAGCTCCCGCACATCGAGCCCACCGCTGAATCCATCGAGGAAGGCAAGAAGGCCTGGCAGGAGATGGAGCCCAAGTTCACCAAGATGCGCGCCAAGTACCTGGAGACCATCCTGCCGGAGGCTTTCGCCGCCGTCAAGTGCGGCGCGCGCAACATGGTGGGGCAGACCGTGGATGTGTGCGGCACGCCCATCACGTGGGACATGGTTCACTTTGACGTGCAGCTGCTGGGCGGCATTGCCCTGCACCGCGGGTTCATTGCAGAAATGGCCACGGGTGAAGGCAAGACGCTGGTGGCCACGCTGCCGGTGTACCTGAACGCGCTCACCGGTCTGGGCGTGCACGTGGTGACGGTGAACGACTACCTGGCCAAGCGCGACTCCATGTGGATGGGCGCGCTGTTCAGCTACCTGGGGCTCACGGTGGGCTGCATCCAGAGCATGATGCCCAGCGAGCTGCGCCGCCAGCAGTACAACTGCGACATCACCTACGGCACCAACGCCGAATTCGGTTTCGACTACCTGCGCGACAACGGCATGGCCAACTCCAAGGAGACCCAGGTGCAGCGCGGCCACTACTTCGCCATCATCGACGAGGTGGACTCCATCCTCATCGACGAGGCGCGCACCCCGCTCATCATCTCCGGCCCCGCCGTGCTGGAGCACGAGCAGCAGTACGATTCCCTCAAACCCCTCATCGAGCAGGTCGTCCGCAAGCAGATGGAGCTCTGCAACAACCTCATGGTCCAGGCGGAGGAATACGCCAAGGCCGGCGACACCGACAAGGCGGGCCGCTGCCTCTTCAAGGTGAAGCTCGGCCAGCCGCGCAACCGCGCCTACATGCGCGCCATGCAGGACCCGGAATACCGCCGCATCGTGGAGAAGTACGAGCTCTTCCTCTACCAGGACCCCCGCAAGATCGAGCTCTTCAAGCTCAAGGAGGAACTCTACTTCGCCGTGGAGGAGAAGACCCACGACGCCGACCTCATGGAGATGGGCCGCGAGCTCATCAGCCCTGGCCACCCGGAGCATTTCGTCCTGCCGGACATCGGCACCGAATTCGTCAACATCGACGAAGACGAAACCCTGAGCGAGCGCGAGAAGGAGGCGCGCAAGACCGCCCTCATGCGCCGCCTGGACGAGACGGGCGTGCGCCTGCACACCACCAGCCAGCTGCTCAAGGCCTACACCATCTACGAAAAGGACGTGGAGTACGTGGTCAAGGAGGGCAAGGTGGTCATCATCGACCAGAACACGGGCCGCGAGATGCCGGGACGCCGCTGGAGCGACGGCCTGCACCAGGCCGTGGAAGCCAAGGAAGGCGTGGAGGTGGAAGCGGAGAACATGACCTACGCCACCATCACCATCCAGAACTATTTCCGCCTGTACCAGCGCCTGGGTGGCATGACCGGCACCGCCGAAACCGAGGCCGCCGAGTTCCACGACATCTACAAGCTGGACGTGCTGCCCATCCCCACCAACCGCCCCTGCATCCGCGAGGACCTCAACGACCTCATCTTCCGCAGCCGCCGCGAGAAGTACAACGCCGTGGTGACCAAGATCCAGGAACTGCACAAGAAGGGCCAGCCCGTGCTCATCGGCACCGCCAGCGTGGACGCCTCCGAGACGCTTTCCCGCATGCTGCGCTACGTCAAGATTCCCCATGAGGTGCTCAACGCCAAGAACCACCAGCGCGAGGCCGAAATCATCGCCCGCGCCGGTCAGATGGGCGCCGTCACCGTTTCCACCAACATGGCCGGCCGCGGTACCGACATCAAGCTCGGACAAGGCGTGGCGGAGGTCGGCGGTCTCTTCGTGCTGGGCACGGAGCGCTATGAAAGCCGCCGTATCGACCGCCAGCTGCGCGGCCGCTGCTCCCGCCAGGGCGACCCCGGCGCGTCCCAGTTCTTCCTGTCGTTCGAGGACGACCTGATGCGCAACTTCGGCGGCCACGAACGCATGACCAAGATGATGGACCGCTTCGGCATGCAAGAGGGCGAGGCCGTGGAAAACCGCCTCATGAACAAGGTCATCGAGGGCGCCCAGAAAAAGGTGGAGCAGCGCAACTACATGTGGCGCAAGCACGTGCTGGACTACGACAACGTCATGAACCAGCAGCGCACCATCGTCTACGCCATGCGCAACGATGCCCTGCTCTGCGAGGACCCGCGCCAGATGCTCTGGGACGCCCTGGAAGAGGGCACGCGCTACAAGTGCTCCATCTACCTCTCCGAGGACGATGCCGGCGCCATCCACTACACGGACCTGCTGCAGTGGATCAACGCCACCTTCCCCATGGGATGGAGCGAGAAGGAGGAAGCCCTGCAAAACAAGGGAATCGACGAGGTGGCCGACATCATCATCGCCAAGGTGAAAGAGATGTACCTCAAGAAAATTGAGGGCGAGCGCCCCGACCGCGTGGACCAGATGGAGCGCACCATCGTCCTGCAGGCCATCGACAAGCTGTGGCAGCGCCACCTGACGGACATGGACGCCCTGCGCGAGGGTGTTCGCCTGCGCGCCCAGGGCCAGCGCGACCCGCTGGTGGAATACAAGAAGGAGGCGTACGACATCTTCGAGACGCTGATGCACAACATCGACTTCGAGATCCTCAACGGCCTGTTCCGCAGCACCACCAACCTCTCCGCCTTCGAGGACTTCCTGGCCTCCCTGCCCACCAGCAACGCCGAGGAGGAAAACTCCGACGTGACCGACATCCTGGGCAACGGCGACCTCCTCTCCGCCCTGCGCGAGCACATGGGCCGCATCCGCGAGCAGCAGGCCGCCCAGCAACAGCAGCAGGCCGCCATGCCCATCGGCCAGCCCGGCCTCACCGAACCCATCCCCAACGCGGGCCCGCAGTTCAACGGTGACGAATCCGCCAGCGGCGCCATGACCGCTCCCCTTCCCTACAAGGAAAAGCCCGTGGTGCTGCCCAAGAAGAAGATCTCCCTGCGCAGCCTGAAGCGCCCGGAGGGTGCACGCGACATCTACATGGAAGCCCCCGTGGGCGAAAACGAGGCCCCCGAGGGTGCCACCGTCGGCTCCGTGGATTCCGGCTCCCTCTTCGACGCCGCGCCGGCGGAGGACGAACAAGCCTGATACCCACCCACTCCACGCCGCATGAACGTCCGCTCCGTACTGGAATACGTGCCGTACTTCCGCGGCCGCCTCTTCCTGGTACACATCGATGCCTCCATGCTGGGCGCCGATGAACTGGTGGACGCCCTGCTGGACGCCGACGCGCTGCATGAAATAGGCGTGCGCCTGGTGCTGGTGGCGGAAGGGAGCGACACGACCCAGCTGGCGAACAGGGCCGGCGCGTGCGAGATGCACGCCGCCACCGTGGAGATGCCCCTCACCGCCGGAGCACCCGCCACCGCACGCGTGCGCGAGATTCTGGAACGCCGCCAGGTGGCCATCGCCGCCTCCGGCATCACCGGGCGTTTCGCGGAACCCGTCGTGGAGCTCGCACTGGCGCTGGAGGCCGCCAAATACATCACCCTGCAAGAGGGACAAGTCCCGCGCAGGGAGGGCCAGCCCATCTTCGCCATCCCGCAGCACGAGGTGGCCTCCTGCAGCGACTGCACCAACCTGCCGGAACTCCTGGAAGCCGCCGCCCTCTGCCGCCGCGGCATTCCCCGCGTCCACCTGCTGGACGGCCTCAACCGCGGCGTCATGCTGGATGAATTCTTCTCAGAGGAAGGCGTGGGCACCATGGTGCACAACGATTCCTACAAGGATATTCGCCAGCTGGAGGAGGACGACATCCCGGAGCTGCTCTCCATGATTGCCCGCAGCATGGTGGATTCCAAGCTCCTGCACCGCACCTACGAGGACGTGCGCCGCAACCTGCACTCCTACTACGTCTACACGCTGGACGACACCATTGTGGGCTGCGTAGCCATCTACCCCTACCCGGAGCAATCCTGCGCGGAACTCGGCTGCCTCTTCATCAAGAAGCACTACGAGGGCCACGGCTACGGCCGCGCCCTCTGCCGTTTCGTGGAGAACAAGGCCCGCGCACTCGGCTTCAACCGCATCTTCGCCGTCTCCCAAAGCGCCGTGGCCTACTTCCGCGACCGCCTGCACTACTCCACCCTGCCACGCGAGGTCCTGCCCCCCGCACGTCTCCAGGCTCTGGAAGAAAGCGGCCGCGCATCCCTCGTCTTCGGCCGGGACCTGGAAGCGTGAACCCGCTCCCGATAAAAAATTGAAAAAAACTTTGAACGCTTTCACCGCCCGTGGTGTCTACCCCTATGTAAGCTCCGAGTGGAGCAACTGTTGAGATACGTTTTTTTCATGTAGTTTTGTGTTGGTTTGCCGGCGGACGTTGCGAAACGTCCGCCGGTTTTCGATGCTCCGGAGTTTCGGAGCGACATCGCCTCGGCGTAGCCGCGCTCCCTCTAGCTCTGCCGCCCCCGTTGGGACGGTAAAAATGGAAATCGGCTCAAATTTGCACCAAAATGCTTGATTATCGGCTCAAATTTGACTATAAATGAGCCGATTCAAGCACTATTTTGAGCCGATACCATGAAATCAGAAGAAATCATCCTGAGCCAATTGGCTGAGCGCGGTGAATTGGGACGCACGGAACTGGCGGAAGCATTGCCAGAGCCGGTGAGCGATGCCACGCTCAAACGAACCCTGCAGCGCCTGGTACAGGAGGGAAAACTGGAGACGACAGGACGCGCGCGCGCCACGCGCTACCGTTTAAGTGCCGCCGGCGTGCTTTTCGGCACAGTGGATTTGAATGCGTATTTCGACGTGGCACCCGATGAGCGCGCGGCTCGCACAGGGTATAATTTCGACCTCATTGAACATCAGCTACCGCAAGTGGCCTTGTTTTCGGAAAGGGAACGGGCAACGCTCCTTTCCCTACAGGCGGAATTTGAGCGTCACCTGGCGGAAATGACGCCCACGGGCAAGCAGCGCGAATTGACGCGCTTGGGAATCGATCTCAGCTGGAAATCAAGCCAAATAGAGGGCAACACCTACACGCTCCTGGAAACGGAGCGCCTGCTGCAGGAACGCGAAGAGGCGGAAGGCAAAACGCGCGAGGAAGCCATCATGCTGCTCAACCACAAAGCTGCGCTGGATTTCATTGCCCGACACACAGATTACCTGCAAGAACTGAGCGTGGCTCACATAGAGGACATCCACAGCCTGCTGGTGCAGGATTTGCACGTGGAGCGCAACATTCGTCGCCGGCGCGTAGGCATCATCGGTACCGTGTACCGCCCACTCGACAACGAGTTCCAAATACGCGAAGCGCTGGAGGCAGCTTGCCGCCTGGTAAACGGCACAACCTGCGTGTTCAGCAAGGCCCTACTCACGCTGGTGCTTCTCTCTTATATCCAAGCATTCGAGGACGGCAACAAGCGTGTAGCCCGAATAGCCGCCAACGCTGTGCTCATGGCGCACGGCTACTGCCCCCTCTCCTACCGCAGCGTGAATGCCCTCGACTACAAAAAGGCCATGCTCCTCTTCTACGAGCGCAACAACATCTCCGCCATCAAAGACATCTTCATGGGTCAATACGCCTTCGCCGTCAATACCTACTTCTAACCCCTCACATCGCCCACAAAAAAAATGGGAAAAAAATTGAACACTTTCCCCACCTGCGGCGTCTACTCTACATAAGCTCCGGGTGGAGCAGTTTGAGAGATACGTTTTTTCATGTAGTTTTGTGTTGGTTTACCGGCGGACGTTGCGAAACGTCCGCCGGCTTTTTTGTGCTCTCTGCAAGATTTGACGAATGGGGGCAGCGGGTGTCCTTCGCAACACGGGCACGCATCACGGTTTGCTCAATGCTGGTTGCCGACGGTACACTCCACACCAAGCGGCAGCTGCGCCTCGGGAGTGGGCGGCAGGGTGTTGGCGAAAGCGCAGGACGAAAGGCAAACAAACATAATAGCAATGGTCTTCATTTTTGTAGCGGGCGCATGCTTGCGCCCTTCATCAATGTAGGCGCACCCTACCCGATATTTGTTCAGAGTAGGACACAGATTGCGAAAAAATCATTTCGTCTCCGTCACGCCGATGCGGTCGATGAGGTTGAGCTGCTGCAGGAGGTCTTGCGGGGAGAGGGAGCCGCGGAGGAGTTGTTGGTAGGCGGCGATGATTTCCGCAGCCTTGGCGGGGGATTCCTCCAACAGCTCGATACGGAAGCGTGAGAGGCCGCAGCGGATGATGGAGTGCAAGTGGCGGGCGGCGCTCTGCGCCTGGCCGTTGAAGAGGGTGTTGCGGCAGCCCTCGTCACTGTGGAGGTAGTGCATGGCGTGGGTGCGGTCCATCACGCGCACGCGGTGGTGCTCGCAGGGCTGGCCGCAATCCTTGAAGCTGTGGCCCTGGGAGAGGAAGGTGCAGAACACGCAATGCTCCGAGTGGAACATGGGGATATGCTGGTGAAGGGTGAGCTCCAGCCAGGGCCCGCAACCGGCGGCCAGCAAGTCCGCGAGCTGCTGCGCGTTGAGATCGTACGATGCGGTGGAAGCCTGCATGCCGAATTCCCGCCAGAGCTGGACGGAGGCGGGGTTGGCGGCGTTGAGCGAGAAGTCGCCGACCATGCGGATTCCCTTGTCCCTGAAGAACAGGGCGGCACCGATGTTGCGCACCAGCACGCCGTCCGGCTTGGTGGCGAGGATGAACTTGAAGAAGCCGCCCTCATGCGGTTTCATGATGCGCAGGGTGGCAATCCAGCATTCCGTTTCCGGAAACTGCGCGCGCAGTTGCTCCACCGCGGGTTGCAGCTGCTTGAGGTTCTTGAAATCCAGGTAGACGCGCTTGATGCCCGCTTCTGCGGCGGCGAGCGCCTGCTCCGGCGTGCGGCAGAGCACGGAGAGCAGCGCCTCCTTGGCGCTTGCGGCGTGCAGGGGAGGAAAATCCGCCACCCACGGCGCGGGGGATGCGGCGGGCGCGGCATCATCATTCTGCGGCACGCGCGCCACCAGCTCGCGCCGCATGCGGTTCAGCTCGGACACGGGCAGGATGAGACCGTCCTCCACCTGGAACGAGCAGTTGCCGAGCGTGAATCCCGTGCCGCCCAGGCGCGCGAACTGGGAACGGATGGAATCCTCCGTGAGCGGACGCTTCTCCGCGCGCTGCAGGGGCTGCGCGCTTTCCACGGCAATGCCGCGGCATGTTGCGCGCAGCGGTTCCCCCATGCGGCCTGTAAAGGAGATATCCAGCGAGGAACCGCCCGCCTCCGCGGCGTTGCGGGCAAAGTTGCACCAGGTGGCGTGCAGCGCCTTGTCCAGCGCAGGGTCTGCGGTTTTCCAGAGCAGGTTGCCGGGGCGCACGCGGGACCAATCGATGCGGCTGGCCTTGCCGTGGAAGAACAGGCGGGCGCCGTCGGTTTTCCAAATGCGGCCGCCCTGCTCCTCGTTGCGGTCTTCTCCGGCATCAATCACAAAACCGTCACCGGGGGCAATGGGCATGGCGGGCGCGCCTTCCAATTCCACCCAGCCGTTGCCGCAGCGCGCAATGCGCCCGGCGAGCGCGCCGCGCTTCTTGCCGAAGCGCCCGTGCGTGAGCAGCGGGTGATCCGTGCCGTCCAGCCAACCTGTGGAGAAACCGCGGGAGAAGGCCATCTGCAGCGCGTACAAATCCGCCGCGTGCAGCTTGGGTGACACCCCCTGTTCCTTCAGCGCGGCATCAATGGCGCGGCGGTAGGCACGCGTGGTGGCGGCCACGTATTCCGGGGACTTCAGGCGCCCCTCCACCTTGAAGCTGTGCACGCCCGCGGCCAGCATCTGGGGCACGCGGTCCAGCGTGCAGAAGTCTTGCGGGGAGAAGAGGTACCGGCGCTCGCCGAGGTCGCGCATGCGGCCGTCTACCTCCAGGCGGTAGGGCATGCGGCAGGCCTGGGCGCACTCGCCGCGGTTGGCGCTGCGCTGGCCCAGGCTCTCGCTGGTGAGACACTGGCCGGAGTACGCCACGCACAGCGCGCCGTGGCAGAAAACCTCGATGGGTTTCTGCGTGGCCTTGGCGCAGGCCTCGATCTCGCGCAGCGAGAGCTCGCGCGCCAGCACAATCTGCTGCGGGTCGAACAATTCATCCACCAGGCGCACGGCCTCCGGGCAGGTGAGCGTCATCTGCGTGGAAAGGTGCAGCTCCAGGTGGCGGATGTTTCCCGCGCGGCGCTGCCGTGCCACGTAGGCGGCCAGCCCCATATCCTGCACAATCACGCCGTCCACGTGCGCGAGCTCCAGGGCGTGGATGTACTCGGCGGCGGCCTGCATCTCGTCCGGGAAGATGAGGACGTTGAGCGTCACATAGCCGCGCACGCCGTGTGCATGCAGGAACGGCATGAGCGATGACAAATCAGCCACGGAGAAGTTGTCGGCCCGCATGCGCGCGTTGAAGCGGTCCAGCCCGAAATAGACGGCATCCGCGCCGTTGGCCACGGCGGCGCGCACGCAGTCCCAGTTGCCCGCGGGGGCCAGTAGTTCAGGCTTGTTCATAGAGGGGTGAGAGGATGTCTTGGAGTTCAGCGAGCGAAGCCACGCGGGAAAGCTGCGGGCGCAGCGGCTTGGTGCCGGGGATGCCCTTGGCATAGGCCAGCAGACGGGACCGCATGGCGCGCATGGTGGGCAGCTCGTCCCCGTAATGGCGGCTTTCCACGGCCATGCGCGCATGCCGCAGGACGAATGCGATGCGCTCGCGCGGCGTGGGCGGCGGCGGAACCTCGCCGCTCTGCAGATAGGCCTTGGCCTGGCGGAATATCCACGGTGCCGCCATGGCCGCGCGGCCAATGGCCACACCGGATACGGCGGTTGTTTCCCGCACGCGGCGGATGTCCTCCGGCGTGGCGAGGTCGCCGTTGCCGATGACGGGGATTCCGGCCTGCCGCGCGCAGGCATCGATGATGCTCCAATCCGCCTTGCCGGCATACTGCTGGGAGCGAGTGCGGCCGTGGATGGTGACGGCGCGCACGCCGGCGTCCTCCAGGCGCTGCACGGCCTCCAAGGCGCAGATGTGCTCCGCATCCCAGCCGATGCGAATCTTGGCGGTCACCGGGCAATCCGTGCCCATTTCATTGACCAAAGCCTGGGCGATACGCTGCAGCAGCGGCAGGTCCTTCAGCAGGGACGAGCCGCCGTTCTTGCCCACCACCTTGGGCACGGGGCAGCCGGCGTTGATATCAATAAAGTCCGGGTGCGTGGCATCCCAGATGATGCGCGCGGCGGCGGCCATGTGCTCCGGCACGGAGCCGAAGAGCTGGATACCCAGCGGGCGGTGTGCATCCTCAAACTCCACGTAGCGGCGGTTGCGTTCCCAGCATTGCAGCACGCCCTCCGCAGAGACGAATTCCGTCTCCATCACGTCCGCCCCCTCCTCCTTGCACAGCGTGCGGAAGATGGGGTCGGTCACGCCGGCCATGGGAGCCAAATACAACGGGAACGGGCCGAACATCCTGGCGAATTAAGATTAGGATTAAGAAATCAGCGGTAGGTGGCGCAGCGGTTGAGCCAGCCGGGGAGCCAGCGGCGCTCGCCGCGCTCCGCGGGGGAGTTGTTGACGCGGCGCGTGAGCACCACCCCCGCCGCGCGGGAGAATTCAGCCGTGGCGGCGCGCCCCTGCGGGTTGCCGCGCATTTCCTCCAGCACCTGGAGCAGACCCCAGCCCTGGCCGTTGTAGCGTTCGGTCTCCTTCACGCCCTCACCCTTGAAGTTCACATAGTCCACCAGGCAGTACATGCCCTGGGTGGTGGCGGCGAGCGAGTTGTAGTGGGCGGCCACCGCCTGCGGATTGCGGCTCATGCGCGCCATGGTTCCCAGCGCGGCGCGCGAGCGTGCCATGATGAAGCGCGTCTGCAGCTCCACATGCTGCGCCAGCCATTGGCGCATGCGGTCCGCCAAGCCGCTGCGGTCCGCCAGGAACGCGGCTTTGTTGGCCCACGGGGCGGGGCCGTTGAAGAAGGCTGGCACCTGCACGCCGCTGCGGCGCGCATACGCGATGAATTTCGGGAAACTCTCATCAAACCGCTCCTGCACCCCCGCGGGGTACCAGATAAAGTGGCCGATGCCCAGCGAGGGGAACGCCTCTCCCGCGTTCCACGACACCAATCCCGGCACGGTGCCCGCGCACTCGTTGGCCCAAATCTTGCGGCCGAGCCACGCGGTGTCCACGTTTGCGCTCACGTTAGCGCCGGTGGTGCGCGCGGGCTGCGCCCCCGGCTCCGCCACGCATGAACCCAGTGCCATTGCCGCCAACGGTATCATCCAAAATGCCTTCATACCCCACCAGTCTATACCATACGCCTGCTTTCTTCAAGGACAATGAAACGCCGTCCGCAAGCCCGAAACATCGGGGTGCTCATTCTTTTGTCTTGCACAGAAGGGGCGGTCGGGGTAGAATGGGCAATGCCTGATACGGCTCTCGCCGCCATATGAAAACGCTTGTCATCGCACGCCACGGAAACACTTTTCGCAAGGGGGAAACGCCCACCCGAGTGGGCGCACGCACCGATTTGGAGCTCGTGGAGGAGGAGCGCGCCCGCGGCATCGGACTCTACCTCAAAAAGCTCGGCATCACGCCTTCCCGCATCCTGGCAGCGCCCCTCAAGCGCACCATGAAAACCGCGCAGCTGGCCGCAGAGGAGCTGGGCAACCCCTGCCCCGTGGCGCCAGACGAGCGTTTCATCGAGGTGGACTACGGCCCCGACGAGAACCAGACCGAGGAGGCCGTGATGCGCCGCCTCGGCACCGTTGCCGCCCCGCAAAAGGGCCTGGACCCCACCGCGTTGTCCGCGGAACAGCTGGAGCAGCTCGGCGCGGAAGCCATCAACCTGTGGAACGCGCGCGCCGTGGTGCCCCAGGGCTGGCAAGTGGACGTGGAGCGCATCATCCGCAACTGGCATGAACTGGCCGCCGAGGTGGCGGACGGAGAGGCCCTGCTCTGCGTCTCCAGCAACGGCGCCATCCGCTTTGCCCCGCACATCACGGGTGATTACGCCGCCTTCTGCGCGGCACACGACATCAAGGTGCCCACGGGCGGCGTGTGCATCTTCACCTCGCATGACGGCTCCACCTGGGAATGCCGCGAGTGGGGTGTCAAAGCCTTCAAACGTCTCTAACCCAACCAATCATTATTATGGAAGTGAACAAAATTACACCCGCCTGGGTGAAGGAATTCAAGGAATTCGCCCTCAAGGGCAACGTGATGGACATGGCTGTCGGTGTCATCATCGGCGGCGCCTTCGGCAAGATTGTCACCTCCCTGGTGAACGATGTCATCATGCCGGCCATCCTGCTCATCTCGCCCAACAGCACGCTGGAGACGCTGGCGTGGCACGGCGTGAAGTACGGCTCGTTCATCCAGACCATCATCGACTTCCTGATCATCTCCCTGTCCATCTTCTTCGCCATCCGCGTGCTGTGCAAACTGCGCGCCAAGGACAAGGAAGAGCCCAAGGAGGAAGCCCCCGCCCCCACCCCGGAAGACATCCAGCTCCTGCGTGAAATCCGCGATGCGCTCCGGAAATAACGCGCCTACCCGCCATTCATGGCAACCATCCGCATAGAGGGGAGGGAACACCTGCCCACACGCCCTGCGTTTATCGTCCCCAACCGCATGCCTACCCTCGAGCTCCTGCAGGAGCTCGAGTCCATGCTGGGTGGCCCGGCGCGCGTGGCCTGGCTGGTGGTGGAAAACCACCTGCCCGGCGCGGACATCATGGACTACCTGCGGCGGAGCCGCGCCGCGGGCATCATGGGTTCGGTCAAACGCCAGAGCGGGATCATGCTCGCGGAGCAGATCCACGATGTGATGGACAGGAGACGCGACGCGCAGCGCCACGTGGTGCTGCTGACGGGACCGCGCGCGGATGGAGACGCAGCAACGCTCACGGATGTACCCGGGGCGGTGCTTGCACACATGAACGGCTGCTCTCTGCCCACGGTTCCGGTGTACGTGGGCATGTTCAACGAGGGCATGGAGAACGCCGTGGCCACGCAACCGCCCTGCCATGAAATCCGCATGCGCGTGCTGCCGGACATCGGCGGCGTGATGCAGGCGGCGCGCGTGCAGGAAGCGTGGATGGAATGCGCGGCGGACATGTTCGCGGAGCTGCCCCTGCCGGAGGACTGCTCGCTGGCGCGCATGCTGCTCGTCAGCATGAAAAAACATCCGGAGGGCAAAATCATCGACGGCATCGACGACACGGAACTGCCCTACCACCACCTGCTGGCGTACTCGCTGATGCTGGGGCGCCACCTGCGCCATGAAATCGGCAGCAAGCGCCTCGGCGTCATCCTGCCGCCCGGAAAGCGCGCCGCCCTCGCCAACCTCGCCTGCATCTTCGCCGGCATCACTCCCGTCAACATCAACTACAACGCCGCACCGGAAATCGCCAGGCAGATGATCCGCCGGGCGCACGTCACCCGCTTCATCACAGACGAGCGTTTCGTCTCCAAGCAGCGCGATTTCGACTGGCCGAACAAGCGCGACCTCATCTACATCGACGCGGTGCTGGAGAACCTGGGCAGCGGGCGCATGCGCGTGTGGCGCGCGCTGCTGCACCGCATCAAGACGGAGTACCTGCTGCGCTATCTGAAGCTGCCGCACAAGAAGGCGGGGGACGAGCTGGCGCTGGTGTTCAGCGGGAGCACCACGGGCGAGCCCAAGGCCATAGCGCTCACGCACCGCATGGCGCTCTTCAACCTCATGTCCCTGCAAAGCCGCATGCAGCTGCAGGAGGGCGACAACATCCTTTGCGCCGCGCCGCTGCACTGCAGCGCCGGCTTTATCCCCGGTCTGCTCATGCCGCTACTCTACGGCTACAACATGGTGACCTACCCCTCGCCGGAATTCGCGGGAAGCCGCCTGCGCGACCTGGTGCTGCAGCACAACATCGTCTCCGCCGTGGGCACGCCGGAAATGGCCGGCTCCATGGTGGCGGACGGCAAGGAGGTGCCGCTGCTTTCCCTGAAACACCTGGTGGCGGCGGGTGGCCCCGTGCCGCCATCCGTCACGCGGGCAACGGAGAAACTTCTCCAGGTTCCGCTGGCAGGTGCCTACACGCTGGCAGAGCTCGGCTCCCTCGTCACCCTCTCCCGCGGCGTGGAATCCACCGCGCCATCCCCGCGCAGGGCGGGCCCGCAAATGCATGCAGATGCCATCGGCGAGCCCCTGCCGGGCATTGCCATGAGCATCAGCGACCCGCGGCAGCCCAGAAAGCTGCTGCCCATCAACACGCCCGGCCTGCTTTGGGTACGCGGCGCCTCCCTCACCCGCGGATACGAGGACGACGACGAAACCACCATCGCCAACATCCGCAACGGATGGTTGCGCACGGGCGACCTCGCCATGGTGGATGCGGACGGCCGCCTGCACATCTTCGGCACCAAGGACCGCTACGCCGTGGTGCGCGGCGAGTTCATTCCCCACGCCGCCCTGGAAAACCTCATGATGGACGGCCTGGACGCCGCGGAATCCGAAAACGGGGAGCCCCGGATTGCCGTTGTCACGCTCACGGACCGGGATGCGCGCGACCATCTCATCATGCTCACCACGCTGCCGCCGCAGGCCCTGCCGCCGGACGCCTCGGTGCTCCGCTACGCCATCCGCAACGAGGGCTACTCGGACAACTGGTGCCCGGATGCCATCCTCAACGTGGAAAAAATCCCCTGCCTCCCCAACGGGAAGCTGGACTACCCCGCCGCCTGCCAGCTCGCCAAGCAATCCCTCGAGCGCATGGCGTAAACGGGCGTGATTGATAACGCTCGCGTTGTCTCCCGCGCGCCCTCACGCGCACACGGAAACAAATTGACATTCGCCCGCGCCGCATGCTATAAACGGGTAGAAATGACGACGAAAAACATCATGCTGACGCTGGCGCTCGGGTTTGCCCTGGGCGCACCGCTCGCCGCGCAGGAAAGCGCGGCTCCCATGTCCCCCTCGCCCGTGGCGGCAGAGCATCCCGCCTGCGCCTGGAACGAGTACCCGTGCTGGTCCAAAATCACGCCCAAGCAGGTGCTTGGCGACATGCGCTACGGCCTGCTGCGCGCGCAGCAGGGCATCGATGCCATCTGCGCCGTGGAACCGGACAAGGCCACCTTTGAAAATGTCTTCCTGGCGCACCAGGACCTCGCCCGCGAACTGGACTATGCGGAGAGCATGCTCAGCGTGCTGGGAAACAACCTGGACTCCCCGGAAATACGCGAGGTGCAGGAGACGCTCATCCCGGAACTCACCGCCTTCTCCGCATCCATCGTCGCCAATGAGAAGCTTTGGGAGGTCGTCAAGAACGCCGCCGCCCAGGATTGGGTGAAAGCCCTCTCCCCCGCCAAGCAGCGCTACGTGCAGCAGGTGGTGGATTCCTTCCGCGAGAGCGGCGCCGACCTCTCTCCCGAGCAGAAGGCACGCAAGGCGCAAATCATGGAGCGCCTGGGCACGCTTTCCCATGAGTTCGGCAAGAAGGTGCTGGATTCCCAGAACGCCTGGCAGCTGGTGGTGACCGACAAGGCGCAGCTGGACGGCATGAGCGACGCGTGGATGGCCAAGGCCGCCGCCGCCGCGCTGGAGAAGGGGCACGGCACCAAGGAGGCCCCCCAGTGGCTCGTCACGCTGGATATTGACAGCGTCATCGAGGTGCTGCGCAACTGCACCGTACCCGCCACCCGCAAGGCGTGCTGGGAAGGCCGCCAGAGCGTGGGCACCGGCGAGTACGACACCGCGGCGATTGTGGCGGAGGTGATGCAGCTGCGCAAGGAGCTTGCGGAGCTGCTCGGCTTCAAGACCTACGCGGATCTCACCACCGCCCACCGCATGGTGGAGAGCGGTGACAAGGCCATGGCCTTTGTGGACGACCTCGCCAAGCAGGTGCTGCCCGCATTCGGCAAGGAATGCCAAGAGCTGCTGGACTTCTACGCCCGGCAAACCGGCCAGAAGGTGGAGAAGATGAACCCGTGGGACGCCACCTACTACGCCTACCAGCTCAAAAAGCAGCGCTACTCCTTCGACCCCGATTCCGTGCGCCCCTACTTTGAGGCGGAGCAGGTGCGCCAGGGCATGTTCAACCTGGCCTCCACGCTGTACGACATCAACTTCAAGGAAGTTCCCACCGTTTGCCTGAAACCCGGTGAGGAGCTGCCCGCCGGCAAGGCGGAGGTGTGGTACCCCGGCGTGCGGCTCTTCGAGGTGCGCGACAACAAGACCGGCGCCCACCTCGGCTCGTTCTACATGGACCTCTACCCGCGCCCCAGCAAGCGCGCCGGCGCCTGGGTGATGCCCCTGGCCTTCGGCGAGCCCGCCGCCAACGGCAAGCCCCACCGCCCGCACCTGGCAGCCCTCTGCGGCAACCTCACCGCCGCCACGGAGGACACCCCCGCCCTCTACTCCCACTATGATGTGGAGACCATCTTCCACGAGTTCGGGCACATGATGCACAACATGCTCACCGACACCGAGCTGCTGGCACACGCCGGCTCCAGTGTGGCCTGGGACTTCGTGGAGCTGCCCAGCCAGCTCAACGAGAACTGGACCTGGGAGCCGGAGGCCCTGGCCACCTACGCCAAGCACTACAAGACCGGCGAGCCCATGCCCGCAGAGCTGGTGAAGAAGCTCAACGACAGCCGCTTCTACATGCCCGCAACCGATGAGATGAGCCAGCTCGCCCTGGCCAAGCTGGATCTGGAGATGCACATGAACTACGACAAGCTCTTCAAGGGGCGCGACCTGGACGAGGCCTCCAACGCCCTGGTGGGCGCGTGGCGCATGCCCTCCACCGTGCCCTCCCGCTCCATCATGCGCAACCTTACCCACTGCATCTGCGGCGGGTACGCCGCGGGGTACTACTCCTACAAGTGGGCGGAAGTGCTGGCGGCAGACGCCTTCTCACGCTTCGCCAAGGAGGGCGTGCTCAACCCCGCCACTGGCGCCGCCTACAGGGAGGCCATCCTCTCCAAGGGCGACAGCAAGCCCGCCGCCCAAATCTTCCGCGACTTCATGGGACGCGACCCCCAGCCGGACGCCCTGCTGAAGAAGGAAGGCCTGAAGTAATTGGCGATTGACCATTGACGATAGGTGAAATCCCCGCACGCCCGGCGCGCGGGGGTTTTCACGTTCCGCCCGCCGCAAGGCTGGTAGGGCGATGCACTATTTCCGCCTTGCGCGCGCGGGGAAATCTGCTACGATAGGGGCATGAAAATATGGACAACAGCATGTGCCTTGTTGGTGGCAATGGCAGGCGTGAGCCTGGCGCAGAGCGAATATGCCCGTGAGGCCGCCAACGAGGCGCGCAACTACGGCACCGCCGTGCGCAGCTGTGATATGCGCTGGGTGCTGGAGGCCATGTACCCCCCGCTGCGCAACACCTACGCAGAGATGCTCGTCAACCGCGAGAACCCGTCCGCCGAGGCCGCCGCCGCACGCCGCATCATGGGCCTGGACAAGAAGGCCGGCGAGACGTCGACGGAACGCGCACGCCGCGAGGAGGAAAACCGCCGCCGCCTGGCGGAGAGCAACAAGGCCCTCCTGCAGCGCTACGTCCAGATGGGCGAGGAAATGAAGAAACAGGGGCTCAAGATTGAAAGCTATTCCATCGGCACGCCCACGGGCGAGTACGTGGTCACCCCCGCCAACGCCACGGCTTCCTCCGTCCACCGTGCGGAAACGGCACGCCGCCAGGCCGCGGAAAGGAGCATGACCGGGTCCGCCCCGAACTTGCGCGGCAACGGCTGGCCGGAGCAGCCCCCCAAGCAGCCCTACAGCGAAACGGGCGAGACGGCGGACCGCTCGCGCATCGTCATCATCCCCACCACGCTGGTGGTGAGCATGCCCGGGCCGAACGGCACGCGCACCCGCGTGGAGCGCAAGAGCTACATCTACGCCGTGCGAGATGAAATCATCTCCGACGACGGTGCCAACCGCGAGACCAAGAAGAACAAGTGGTACCTCATTGACGGCAACACGAACGTGGGCACCCTGCGCACCTTCTTCCCGGACCTGCCGCTCTACCTGGAACGCCCGACCTGCGGGGAGCGCGTGCTCAACTAACCCCCTATCCCAACCTACCCTATTCCACAGTGGCATGGCTCACTGAACAGACACTCAGCGACTTTTCCGAAACGGGCGTGCTCTCCGGCGCCGCCGGTTTCGAGTTCCGTCCCCAGCAGCAGCAGATGGCCGCGGCGGTGGCGGAGGCCCTGGAGAACGGCGAGCCCCTGCTGGTGGAGGCCGGCACAGGCGTGGGCAAATCGCTCGCGTACCTCATCCCGTCCATCCGCTTTGCGCTGCAGAACGGCCGCAAGGCGGTGATCTCCACGCACACCATCAACCTGCAGGAGCAGCTGTTCCACAAGGATATCCCCACGGTGAAGAAGGCGCTGGGCTGCCAGTTCCAGGCCGCCCTGCTGAAGGGCCGCGCCAACTACCTGTGCAAGACCCGCCTGCGCCGCGCCATGGAGCAATCCAAGGACCTCTTCAACCAGGAGGAGGCACGCCAGCTGCACCACCTCATGGAGTGGTACCAGCAGTGCCCGGAGGGCTCGCTCGCGGAGCTGCCGGACGAGCTGGAAATCTCCCCCAAGGTGTGGGCGCAGGTGTGCAGCGAGAACCACGTGTGTACCGCGCGCAACTGCGGCCAGGACTGCCCGTACCAGGCCGCGCGGCGCCGCGTGCAGGATGCGGATGTGGTGGTGCTCAACCACACGCTCTTTTTCGGCCTGCTCTCCCTGGCGGACCAGACGGCGCCGGAGGACGAGGAGCGCTTCGACGGCTTCATCTTCCCCGGTGATTTCGTGATACTGGACGAGGCGCACACCATCGAGAACGTGGCCGCCCAGCAGCTCGGCATCTCCCTGCGGGAAGCCGATCTGAAGTACGACCTGCTGCGCCTCTACAACCCGCGCACCCACAAAGGCAGCATGCGCCAGATCGCCACGCCCAACCTCATCCAGCTCATCGAGGACGCCCAGACCGCCACCGATGAATTCTTCAAGGCCGCGCGCGCAGACTGCCGCCTGATGGAAAACCACGGCACCGTGCGACTCCGCACGCCGGATTGGACGGATGACATTTTGTCTCCCCCGCTGCATGATTTGTACCTAGAGGTGCACCGCATGGCGCAGGAGGAGGAGAACGAGCTCACCCGCGCCGAGCTCAAGGACACCGCCGCCCGCCTGCTGGCCTTTGCCGCCACCGCCAAGGAATGCGTCCACCTCACGGAGCTGGAATCCTCCGTCTACTGGGCGGAAACCAGCGGCCAGGAGGGCGCCCACACCAACATCGCCTCTGCCCTGGTGAACGTGGCGGACGTGCTGCGCGAAAAACTTTTCGAGAGCGGCCGCACCTGCATCTGCACCAGCGCCACCCTCTCCAGCGGCGTCCGCGGCATGTCCTATTTCGCCGGCCGCGTGGGCGCGGAAACCGCACGAGCCCTCCGCATCGGAAGCCCCTTCAACTTCGCCGACCAGATGCGCGTCGTCGTTGCCAAATCCATGCTCCCGCCACCTCCCGCATCCAACGACAACGAGTACAAGGCCGCGCTTGCGGACTGGATCATGCGCGCGCTGGATATGAGCGGCGGCCGCGCCTTCGTGCTCTTCACCAGCTACGCCCTGCTGCGGGACCAGGTGGCGCGTCTCAAGCCCTTCTGCGCCCGGCGCGGGTGGACCCTGCTCGCCCAGGGCGACGGGCGGGACCGCTCCCGCCTGCTGCACCTCTTCAAGGATGATGTGGACAGCGTGCTCATGGGCACAGACAGCTTCTGGATGGGCGTGGACGTGCCGGGTGAGGCGCTCTCCAACGTCATCATCACGCGCATTCCGTTCGAGTCCCCCGGCAACCCGCTCGTGGAGGCTCGCATCGAGGATGTCACCAACCGCGGCGGCAACGCCTTCAACGACTACTCGCTGCCGGAGGCCGTCCTCAAGTTCCGCCAGGGCATCGGCCGCCTCATCCGCTCCAAGACCGATACCGGCCTCATCGTCCTGCTGGATTCACGCATCACCGCCAAATACTACGGCAGAAGCTTCATGCTCGCCATCCCGGAACAGGCCCGCCGCGAATTCGTGTAAACGCCTCTCGTTCCTCAACTTGTTCAGCCGGATTCGGGATATTTTTTTGGTGCTCCGCCAGATTTTATGATTCAGCGCGGCCTTTGAGTATGCAATGGTTGGTGCCAACGAGCGCATGATCCGTCTCCGCTAAAGCTACGCCGAGGCCTTCGGGAGAGGCCTCCCATAGTGCCTCGAACCACTCCGGCCCTGACGGGCGGAGTTATGGGGATCAACCTGTGGGGTGTCCCCGCATGTCAACCTATCCCCATAACCCCGCTTGCCGGGGTGGTTCGGGGCACCAACGCTTGCTTCTCTCCGAGCGTTTATTCCAGGCAATTATGCCCACCCATAAAATCTGGCGGTGTGCCGTTTTTTTTGATACCCCCCCCGAAAAGTGCGGTACGCCCTTGTTGTGTTGTTGTGTTGCCGTGTTCCATGAGCCACACGGTAATATGCAAATGCCCCATCCGACAATTCCGCGGCCATCCACCGCACGGGATGCCCGCAGGCGGTACACTCATGCGGCGGGGGTAGCAAAAAGCCGCGCAGGATGCGCGGCTTTGTAGGAGTTGCGGGGGCAGGATTTGAACCTGCGACCTTCAGGTTATGAGCCTGACGAGCTACCGGGCTGCTCTACCCCGCGATTGGTACGCGGCGGAATATACGCCTGCCGCGCGGGTATGTCAAGCCTCTTTTTGTTTTTTTCTGTCACAGCGTGAGAAAAGGGAATGGAGGAAAGTGCAAAATGCGGTTGCAGGACGGGGCGTGAAGGCGTATACTGGCGGAAGCAACGCTGATTGATTATGCATACTCTCCGCTACAAGCCGATACCCGCCCCGTTCTACAAGCGCAACCGCGACCGCCTGGCAGCCAAGCTGCCGGAGGGCAGCGTGGTGATTGTGCACGCCAACGACATCCAGCCCACCAATGCCGACGGCACGCTGGCGCACCACCAGAACGCCAACCTGTTCTACCTGACCGGCATTGACCAGGAGGAGACGGTGCTCATCATGCGCGTGGGCAAAAACGGCAGCCACAAGGATACGCTGCTGCTGCGCGAGACCAATGAGAAGATTGTCATTTGGGAGGGTGCGCGCCTTACCCAGGCCATGGGCACCAAGCTCAGCGGCGTGAAGGATGTGCGCTGGACGCAGGAGTACAACACCCTGCTGGCGGAGTGGCTTCCCGCGGCCACGGGCGTGTGGCTGGAGGTGGATTCCCACCCGCGCCGCTACACCTACGTGCAGACGCGCAACGAGCGCATGAAGGCCGCCCTGCTGGCCTCCTACCCGGATGCCAAGGTGCAGAGCGTGTATCCCATTCTGGCAGAGATGCGCCTGGTGAAGCAGCCGGAGGAAATCACGCAGCTGCGCGAGGCCTGCCGCATCACCGGAGAGGGCTATGTGGACACCCTGCGCTGCGTGGCGCCCGGCATGGGCGAATGGGAAATCGAGGCCCTGCTGAGTGCCGGCTACATCCGCCGCTGCTCCCGCAAGTTCTCCTTCCTGCCCATCATCGCCAGCGGCCAGGACACCTGCGTGCTCCACTACATCACCAACCACAAGAAGTGCAAGAAGGGCGACCTTATCCTCTTCGACATCGGCGCCGAATACGGCGGCTACGCGGGCGACATGAGCCGCACCATCCCCGCCAGCGGCACCTTCTCACCCCGCCAGCGGGAGGTCTACGAGGCCGTCCTCGCCGTCCACAAGTACGCCTGCAAGATCATGCGCCCCGGTCTCAAGAAAAACGACTACGAGATGAAGGTGCGCCGCTTCATGGCCAAGCAGCTCGTCAAGCTCGGCCTGCTCACCCAACAGCAGGTGGACCAGGACCGCAAGAAGCTCACCTGCGTCCGCAAGTACTACATGCACGGCACCTCCCACCCCCTGGGGCTGGATGTGCACGATGTGGGCCCGGACAACCCAGAGTTCGCCGAGGGCCAGGTGTGGACCGTGGAACCCGGCATCTACATTGCGGAGGAAAGCATCGGCATCCGCATTGAGACGGACGTGCTGGTCTACAAGGACCATGTGGAAGACCTGATTCCCAACGCCCCGCTGGAGGTGAAGGACATTGAGGATATTATGGCGGGCAGGAAGTAAGCGGGCAGGTGCGGGATTTACAATTTACGATCACTGCCGTCCCATAAAAATCCGAGAAGGCACAAAAAAAGTGGTGGTAGGTTTT
>R28__coassemble_251_pt1 | contig 26155 bp, 25 predicted proteins | sample R28__metabat2_low_PE_030 | metagenome-assembled genome bin R28 | reverse complement strand
CAAGCCCCCCTTCTTCCCCGCTGCCATCGGCCTCTACGGCTGCCCCACCATCGTCAACAACGTGGAATCCCTCTGCCAGGTGCGCCAGGTGCTCATGATGGGCGCAGAGGCCTACGCCGCGGAAGGCGCCCAGCGCTCCCCCGGCACCCGCATCATCGGCGTGTCCGGCGACGTGAAGCGCCCCGGCTACTATGAGATTGTGTCCGGTTCTTTGACCTACGGCGAGCTGCTGTACGACCTGTGCGGCGGCCCGAAGGACGGGCGCACGTTCAAGGCCATCATCCCCGGCGGCGCATCCGCCAAGGTGATGCGCTGCGACGAGGTGCTGAAGGGCAAGAACGCAGACGGCTCCGTGAAGGAGATGAGCGTGTTCGACATCCCGCTGGACCTTGACTCCATTGCCCAGCACGGCTCCATGAGCGGCTCCGGCGGCGTCATCGTGATGGATGACACCCGCAGCATGCCCAAGATGCTCAACAACCTGAACCGCTTCTTCGCGTGGGAATCCTGCGGCCAGTGCACACCGTGCCGCGAGGGCAACCCGTGGATGTACAAGCTCTCCACGCGCATTTGCGAGGGCAAGGGTGCACCGGAGGACGTGGACCTCCTGAAATCCGTGGCCGACAACATCTGCGGGCGCACGGTCTGCGCCTTCGGCGAGGCCTGCAGCTGGCCCACCCAGGCCTTCACCACCAAGTTCCGGGAGGAATTCCTGGCACTCACCAAACCCATCAACGCCGCCAAGGCCCACAACCCGGAAACCGCCGCGGCCAACAAATTCCTCACCCGCGAAGACTAACCTTTCACTAGAATGAGCACTCAACCCGCAATCCTGCCGAAAGACGAGGCCGCCGCCGAAGGCAAGGTCAACGTCCAGATCAACGGCAAATGGTACCGCTTCCCCAAGGGCACGCGCATTGCAGACGCATGCAACTCCGTGGGCGCGCATGTGCCGTGCTTCTGCTACCATCCCAAGCTCTCCATCGCCGGCTCCTGCCGCATGTGCCTGGTGGAACAGGGCATGCCCCCGCGCCTCGCTCCCGGCGCAGAGCCCGTCTACAACGCCGACGGCTACCAGACCATCAGCTGGATGCCCCGCGCCATCATTGCCTGCGCCAACACCGTGGCGGAGAACATGGGCATCCGCACCAACAGCCAGCTCACGCAGGAGGCGCGCCGCGGCGTGCTTGAGTTCCTGCTGACCAACCACCCGTTGGACTGCCCGATTTGCGACCAGGCCGGCGAGTGCAAGCTGCAGGAGTACGCCTCCGACTACGGGCGCGGCACCCACCGCTTCACGGAAGCCAAGATCAAGAAGGGCAAGAACATCTCCATCGGTGAGCGCGTGAACCTGGACCAGGAGCGCTGCGTGCTCTGCCGCCGCTGCGTCCGCTTCATGAAGGAAATCGTCGGCGAGGAAATCCTCGGCGTCGTTGGCCGCGGCGGCCACAACGCCATCGCCTGCCACCCCGGCAAGCGCCTGGACAGCAACTACTCCCTCAACACCACGGATCTCTGCCCCGTGGGCGCCCTCACCAGCAAGGACTTCCGCTTCAAGATGCGCGTCTGGTTCCTCAAGAGCACGCCCACCATCGACGTGAACTGCGGCACCGGGACCAACATCAACATCTGGAGCCGCGAGCAGCAGATCTACCGCATCACCCCGCGCCAGAACGACGAGGTGAACTCCTGCTGGATGCCGGACAACCACCGCCTGAACTACAAGTACATCAACGCGGAGACGCGCCTCACGCACCCGCTCGTGCGCACGGACATTGGCGCTCCCCAGCGCAAGGCCGCCTGGGAGGCCACCCTCAACATGGTCTCCGAGCAAATCCGCAAGTGCGACGCCGGCCAGACCGCCGTCATCGCCTCCGCCCGCATGACCAACGAGGAACTCTACCTCACTCGCACGCTGGTGGACCTGCTGGGCATCACCAAGTATGATGTGGTGCCGCGCAAGGGCGAGAGCGACAACATGCTCATTGCCGAGGACCGCAACCCCAACACCAACGGCTCCAAGCTCATCCTGGGCCGCGACGGCTCCGGATTGGCCAACATCCTGGACGGCGTGCGCAGCGGTGCCATCCGCTCCCTCATCGTCCTCAACGAGGACGTGGTGGCCGCGGGGCTCTCCGAGGACGACCTGAAGAAGCTGGACTACCTGCTGTGCGTGGCGCACAACGAGGACGGCACCACCCCGCATGCGGACGTGGTGCTGCCAGGCACGACCTTTGCGGAGAAGTACGGCACCATGATCAACGTGACGGGCCGCATCCAGCGCCTGAACCGAGCCATCGAGCCGGTGGGCAACGCCCGCGACACCTGGGAAATCCTGCGCTACCTGCTGGAGCGTTTCGGCTGCGACAACGAGATGATAACCGCATGCCCGAGCGCGCGTCACCTGTTCGACCAGCTGGCGGGCGAGTACGAGCCGCTGCAGGGGCTGACCTGGGGTGCCATCGGCAACCAGGGCAGGCAAGTCATTGAAACCGGGGTCACCATCCCCCTCATCGAGCGCGAGAAAGCCAAGAAGTAAAACCCTCACTTAGCAACAGACTATGGAAACAATCATCAAATGGTGGGACGAGCTCATGAGCAACGAAATCGTGTTCTACAGCCTGACCACAGTGGTCAAGCTGGTGCTCATGTTCGCCGTCATCCTGGCCTTCGTCGTCATCTCCGTGTGGATTGAACGCCGCGTGGCCGGCTGGATTCAGGACCGCCCCGGTCCCAACCGCGCGGGTCTTCCCCTCTTCCTGCTGAAGCGTTTCGGCAGCAAGGAGCAGCAGCCCCTCAAGAGCTGGCTGCAGTTCTTCGGCGTGCCGGAGACCTGCTGGATTGCCAAGCTCTGCAAGTGGCTGCGCTGCGACCGTGAAATCCCCCTGCTGGGTCTCATCCAGCCCTGCCTGGACGGCGGCAAGCTCTTCCTGAAGCAGGAAACCACGCCGGACTATGTGCGCCGCCTGTACTTCATTGTGGCGCCCATGCTGGTGCTGGGTCCGCCGCTGGTGGCGGCGGCGGTGGTGCCGTTCTCCTCGCACGTGGACACGTGCTACGGCGCCATTGAAATGTGCGTGGCGAACCTGGGCATCGGCCCGCTGTGGATATTCGCCATCTCCGGGCTTTCCGTGTACGGCCTCACGCTGGCCGGCTGGTCCTCCAACTCCAAGTTCCCGTTCATCGGCGGCCTGCGCGCCACCGCCCAGCTCATCTCCTACGAGGTGGCCATGGGCCTGGCCATCATCCCGCTGCTCATGATCTTCGGCACCCTCAACCTGCAGGAAATCGTGCAGTACCAGGCGGACAACGGCTGGACCCTGCTGCCCGTCTGGGGCGAGGGCCTGGGCATCGAGCGCTGGCTGCTCATGCTGCCGCTGCTCATCAGCTTCGTGGTGTTCGTGACCTGCGTGTTCGCGGAGGCCAACCGCACGCCCTTCGATATGGCGGAATGCGAAACCGACCTCGTCGGCGGCTACCACACGGAGTACTCCTCCATGAAGTTCGCCTCGTTCTTCATGGGTGAATACGCCGCCATGGTCATCGGCTCCGCGGTGGTGGTCACCCTCTTCCTGGGCGGCTGGTCCATCGGCTTCGGCGCGGATGCCGCGCTGGCGGGCTACTGCGACTGGCTGGCGGTGCTCTGCCAGTTCATCGCCTTCCTGGTGAAGCTGCTCGCCTTCATCTTCTTCTTCGTCTGGGTGCGCTGGACCCTGCCCCGCTTCCGCTGGGACCAGGTTATGAAGCTCGGCTGGCTCGTCTTCCTCGAAGTCACCGTCGCCAACATCTTCCTTACCGCGGCCATCCTCTATTTCGTCAAGTAACCTCCTTCCCCCCATGTCCTACATTCACATCAAACGACCCAAGTTCTCCATCCTGGACAAGATATACGTGGTGGAGCTGGTGAAGGGGCTTGCCCTCACCTTCAAGCACCTGGCGCTCTCCGTGTGCCACAAGAGCCGCGGGCGCAACGACTTCAACAGCCACGGCATCGGCGTGTGCATGGAGTTCCCGGAAACGCGCTGGGACGAGCGCCTGCCGGAGTACTACCGCGGCGCGCCGACGCTGGTGCACGGCGAGGACGGCCGCGAGCGCTGCGTGTCCTGCCAGCTCTGCGAGTTCATCTGCCCGGCGCGCGCCATCCGCGTGGTGCCCGGCGCGGTCTCCCCGGACTCCAACTGCCAGAAGCAGGAGAAGGCCCCGGCGGAGTTCGAGATTGACATGCTGCGCTGCATCTACTGCGGCATGTGCCAGGAGGCCTGCCCGGAGCAAGCCATCTTCCTCTCCAAGGAGTACCTCATCACGCCCACGGACCGCAGCCAGGCCGTGCGCAACAAGGAGACCCTCTACCGCCTCGGCGGCACCAAGAAGGGTCTCGTCAACAAATGGAACGAACACAAATAATCCACCACCATGACTGAAACCATCCTTTTCTACGTGTTTGCGGTGCTGGCCGTCATCTTCGCCATTGGCGTGGTGGCCTTCCGCAATCCTGTGACCTCCGCCATGAACATGGCGCTCTGCTTCGCCAGCACGGCGGGCATCCTCTTCGGGTTGGGCGCGCAGTTCCTGGGCATTGTGCAAATCATCGTGTACGCGGGTGCCATCTTGGTGCTCTTCCTCTTCGTGGTGATGATGCTGGATCTCAAGTGCGAGGAGCGCCCGAACTTCCTGGCCAACTTGTTTGGCGTGGTGGTGGCTGCCATTTTCGCCGCCATGGTCACCAGCGTGGCCATCCACCTGCCGGGGGGCTGCACCTGCTGCGAGGGTGACCAGCCTGCGCTCGCCGTGCAGGACGACACACCCGCCCTGGGTGGCGCCCTGCCGGAGCTCAAGCCGGAAGCCGCCGCCAAGGTGATGCAGCACGTCACCGGCCAGGAGCAGCCCGCCATGAACAGCATCCCGGACACCAAGCTCCTGGGCTTCGCCCTGTTCAGCAAGTACAGCATTGCGTTCACCATCCTGTCCTTCGGCCTGCTGGCCGGCGCGGTGGGTGCCGTGGCGCTCTCCCGCAAGCTCCGCAAAGACTAACCCCCTTCCCCGCCATGATTACATTAGCGCATTACCTTATCCTCTCCGGCATCCTGTTTGCCATCGGGCTTGCCGGCGTGCTGATCCGCAAGAACATCATCGTGGTGTTCATGTGCCTGGAAATGATGCTCAGCGCCGCCAATGTGGCGCTCGTGGCCTTCTCCCGCGCACAGGGCACCCACGGCCTGCCCGTCTATGACGGCCAGGTGATGGCCCTCTTCGTCGTCGGCATCGCCGCCGCGGAGGTCGCCATCGGCCTCGCCCTCATCGTCTGCATGTTCCGTGCCCGCAGAACGGTGGAAAGCACCGCCCTCAACTCCATGAAAGACTAACCCCCGAACATTCTTATGATGAACAACCTTCCCTGGCTATTCCTTCTGCTGCCGCTGGTGGTGGCTGCCATTGACTGGCTTTGCTTCAGCAAATGCCCCAAAACGGCGGCCACCCTTTCCATCCTCTCCGCCGCGGCCACGTTTGCGCTGTGCTGCTGCCTGCTCTTCCTCAGAGGGGATTGCGCCGCGCCGGATGCCTACACCTGGCTGCCCTGCGGCGGAGACGCCGCCAAGGGCCTTTCCATGGGCCTGCTGCTGGATGACCTCTCCCTGCGCATGATGCTCGTGGTCACCGGCATCGGCACCCTGGTGCACATCTTCTCCGTGGGCTACATGAAGGGTGACTCCTCCAACCTCAGCCGCTACTTCGCAGGCCTGAGCATCTTCATGTTCAGCATGAGCACCATCGTGCTGGCGGACAACCTGGTGATGACCTTCATCGGTTGGGAAATGGTGGGCTTCTCCTCCTACCTGCTCATCGGCCACTGGTTCCACAAGGACTCCGCGGCGGACGCCGCCAAGAAGGCCTTTATCACCAACCGCGTGGGCGACTTCGGCTTCCTCATCGGCATCCTGCTGACCGCGGGCGCCTTCGGCACGCTGCAGTTTGCCGGCATGGGCGCGGCCACGGCGCAGGTAGCCCCGGCCGTGCTCACGGCTGTGGTGCTGTTCCTCTTCTGCGGCGCGGTGGGCAAGAGCGCCCAGTTCCCGCTGCATGTGTGGCTGCCTGACGCCATGGAGGGCCCCACCCCGGTATCCGCCCTCATCCATGCCGCCACCATGGTGGCCGCCGGTGTGTACATGCTGGTGCGCCTTCAGGTGAGCATGGGCACGGGGGCCTTCACGGAAACCGCCGCCACGGTGATTGCCTCCGTGGGTGCCATCACGGCTGTGATGGCCGCCATCATTGCCACGCAGCAGGACGACATCAAGCGCGTGCTGGCGTACTCCACGCTCTCCCAGCTGGGCTACATGGTGATGGCCGTGGGCCTGCTGGCCGGCGAGGCCGCCATGTTCCACCTGTACACGCACGCGTGGTTCAAGGCCCTGCTCTTCCTGGGCGCGGGCGCGGTGATTGTCTGCTGCCACCATGAGCAGGACATCTGGAAGATGGGCGGCCTGGCCAAGCGCATGCCCGTCACCGTCCTCTGCTTCATCCTGGGCACGGCGGCGCTCATCGCCATTCCCGGCACCTCCGGCTTCTTCTCCAAGGAGGCCATCCTGGACGCCGCGCTGGAGAAATCCCCCGTCTTCTTCTACATCGGTGCCGGCGTGGCCGCCCTCACCACCTTCTACATGACCCGCCTCTGCCTGGTGGCTTTCCTCGGCAAGGCGCGCGACCACGGTGCGGAGCACGCCAAGGAGGCTTCCGCCTGGATGCTGCTGCCGCTTGTCATCCTGGCCGTGATGGCCGTGATTGCCGGCTACGGCTTTGTGGCGGATGAGCTGGTGCCCTTCGAGGGCTTCCACGCCCACGGCATGGAAATCGGCACGCCGTTCTTCGTGAGCCTGGGCGCGCTGGTCATCGGCCTGCTCGCCGCCGTCATCGTCTACGGCTTCGGCAAGCGCAGCCAGGACCCCCTGGCCGGCAACTGCATCTCCTCCGCCCTGCGCAAGCGCCTCTACATTGACTGCTTCTACGACAAGGTGGTCATCGGCTTCTTCCAGGACAAGCTGCTGGCGGGCGTCATCGAGGGTGTGGACACCGCGCTCATCCGCGGCATCCTGGTGCAGGGGCTCGCCTGGGCCACCAGCCGCGTGGGCAAGCTGCTCAGCTGGATCCAGGGCGGCTCGCTGCGCGGGTACGCGCTCGTCACGGGCCTCGGCCTCGTCATCGTTGTCTTCCTTTTCGTCTTCTTCCACCATTAACCTGATTTGACTACCATGCTTATCTGGCTTATCCTCATCCCTGTGATTGCCTCCGCCCTCATCGGTCTGGCGAAGGCTCCCGGCCGCCTGACGGCAATCGCCAGCGCCGCCCTCACCCTGTTCATGGCCCTGGGCGCGGTCTTCTGCCCGCACTGCTCCGCGGAGTGCTGCGCGTCCACCCTGTTCGGCTGCCCGGTGCAGCTGACGGTGGACCCTGCGGTGCTGCCGCTGGCCAAGGTGATGGTGCTGCTCACCGCAATTGTCACGCTGGCCGCCACCATCGGCCTGAAGGCCCCCAACAAGGACGCCGAGCGCAGCTGGGCCATCTCCGCCCTCCTGCTCTCCACCGGCGCCATGGGCGCGTTCATGTCCGACAACATCATCGCCTTCTACGGCTTCCATGAGCTGGCCCTCATCCCCACCTTCGTGATGATCGGCTGCTACGGCCGCGGCGACCGCCGCACCGTGGCGTGGACCGCCACCCTGTACCTGGGCCTGGCGTCCATGGTGCTGCTGGCGGGCCTGCTGATGCTCTGCTGGGAGATGCACGCCTACAGCTTCAGCATGATGGCGCGCGCGTTCCACGCGGGCATTGCCCCGGAGCACGGCTGCATCATCGGCGGCCTGCTGCTGGCGGGCTTCGGCACGCTGGTGTCGCTCTTCCCGTTCCACTCCTGGGCAGCCCCCGCATATGCGAGCGCTCCCACGCCCATTGCCATGCTGCATGCGGGCGTGCTGAAGAAGTTCGGCCTGTACGGGCTGTTCACGCTGGCGTACGTATTCGGCCCGCAGGGGCTGCAGAGCCTCTTTGGCTGCTGGAACAACCTGCTGCTCGTCCTGCTGCTCGGCAACGTGCTCTGGGTGGGCATCGTCACCATTGCACAGCGCAGGCTCGACGACATGCTGGGCAACTCCTCCGTCATGCACATGGGCTACCTCTTCCTGGCGTTTGCGGTGCTGGTGGCGGGCTGCGGCCCCGTGGCCTCCGAGCTGGCGGTGAAGGGCGCGGCCCTGCTGATGCTGGCGCACGGCCTGACGATTTCCATGCTGTTCCTTCTCACCGGGCAGATTGAGAGCCAGACGCGCACGCTGGAGATGGAATCCATGGGCGGCCTGGCGCGCAAGCTGCCGTGGCTCGGCTTCCTCTTTGCGCTGGCCGGGCTGGCCTCCATCGGCCTGCCCCTGCTGGCCAACTTCCCCGGCGAGTTCTCCATCTTCTACTCCTGCTTCGTGGATTGGCATCCCGGGGCGGACGGATGCTGCGCGCTGGCCAACTGGCTCGGCGGGCTCGGCCCCGTGCAGTTCACGCTGATCTTCGCCCTCTGGGGCCTCGTCATCAGCGCCGTCTACATGCTCCGCGCCTTCCGCAACATCTTTGAGGGCGACGTCTCGCACGCCTCCGACCGCGCCACCGGGCTCACCGCACTGGACACCACGGCCGCCGTCGTGCTCACCGTGGCCATCGTCCTCTTCGGCATCCTGCCCTACATCGTCTCCAACCTCGTTCCCGCCATCGGTGCCTAACCTGAAACTCATTCCCCATTATGTGTCCCTATACTGAAACATACACTTGGTGCCAGTTCATCCCGGCCTTCGTCCTGGTCGGCATCGCGGCGCTCATCCTCATGGCGGACGCCTTCCTGCCCAAGCTGGACAAGCGCGTGTACGCCGTGTTCGGCGCGGTGGCGGCCATCGCCACGGGCTGCTTCATGCTTGGCGAGCCGTGCAACCTCTTCGGCTTCCTCGCCTGCGTGGCCACCGGGCTCACCCTCCTGCTTGCGTACGACTACTACGCCGTGAGCTGCGACTCCATTGCCGGAGGCGACAACGCCGAGGGCTACGGCGAGTTCCTGGCCCTGCCCCTGGTGGCTTGCGCCGGCATCTTCTGCCTCACCCAAGCGCACGACCTCATCATGCTCTTCGTGAGCCTGGAGGTGCTGACGCTCAGCTCCTACACGCTCGCGGGCTACTTCCGCCGCAACCAGGGCTCCGTGGAGGCCGGCATCAAGTACCTGGTGCTTGGCGCCATGAGCACAGGGCTGCTCGTTTTCGGCGCCGCCTGGTACTTCGGCATGACCGGCACCTTCGAGCTGAACCCGCAGGTGGCGCAGGTGGCCCTGCAGGGTTCCGCCATCGGTGCCCCCGCCATTGCCGGCGGCTTCCTCCTGGCCGTGGCCATGCTCTTCCTCGGCGCCTTCTTCAAGGTGGGCGCCGCCCCCATGCACGTCTGGATTCCCGATGTGTACCAGGGTGCCCCCACCCCCACCTCCAGCTTCCTGGCCGTGGCTTCCAAGGTGGGCGGTTTCGTGGTGCTCTGCACGCTCTTCGCGCCGTTCTCCCGCTACATGCACCCGGAGTACAGCCTCTGCCACGTGCTCGTGTGGATTGTGGCCCTGGTGGCCGCCGCCACCCTGCTCATCGGTAACCTGGGCGCCATCAACCAAAACAACGCCAAGAGGCTCCTCGGATACTCCTCCATCGGACAGGCCGGCTTCATCATCGTCTTCTTCCTCGGCGTCGGCGCCTACGGCATCGGCACACGCGAAAGCAACATCGTTACCTACCTGCTCGCCTACGCCCTGGCCACCATCCCCGCCTTCTACGCCATCGCCATGGTCCGCACCCAGCGCGGCAGCGAGGATATCTCCGCCTTCCGCGGTATCGCCAAGACCAACCCCCGTACCGCCTTCCTCATCACCGTGGCGTTCGCTTCCCTGGCCGGCGTACCCCTCACCCTCGGCTTTATCGCCAAGCTCAAGGCATTCCTCGCCCTCATCGACACCATGACCGTCTTCGACGGCCTCTCCTGGCTGCTCGTCATCATGATCATCTGCGCCGCCGCGGGCTTCTACTACTACTTCAAGATTATCCGCGCCATGTACTGGGAGAAGCCCCTCCCGGAGGACAAGCCGCTCCAGGTTCCCGGCATCACCACCGCCGTCCTGGCCATCTGCGCCCTCGCCTCCATCATCCTCGGCACTCTCCCCCTCCTCATCACCAGCGGATCATAAGACCCAAAGGACATATTACCCCTCAAAAACCTCCTGGCTGCACGCTGGGAGGTTTTTTATGTAGTGACAAGAACAACCGCAACACCCCACGCACGTCCCGAATACGCGACGTACACGCCTTAATCGGGCGACCGAAACCTCAGAGAAATAAATTGCACAACGGTATGTTTTATGCTAACCTACCGACACTATGCTTGGGAGGAATTCATCACTCGTACTGCTTCTTGCTCTTGCCCTCGTCGCGGCATGTGGGCCCTCGAAAGAGGAACGCCAGGAAGAGATGGAAAGCGCAATAGCCGAGGCCATGTTGAAACGCGACAAGGCTAAGGCTAATCATAAAGAGGCCACAGTGAAACGGCACGAAAGGCTAGCGAAAGAAGTTGAAAAAATGAAAAGCCAACTCGCCCCCTTGGAGCAAAAGTTACTCGACTATGACGCTCAAACAGAAAAGCTCATTGGTGAAGTGGAAAAGGATATTTCTTCAGAGGAGCACCGCTTTGAAATGGAGCGAGAAAAAGTGCGTCACGAAAACGCGATGGAACTTCTGCGCATTGAGCAAATGAGCATCAAAAAAGAAATCGACTACATGGAGCGCCTAAATCTCGAGAGTGCAGAAAATGCCCGGCATGCGCATGAAAAAGCGAATTGTGACGAACGCCACGAAGCAAAACAACACTCTTTGGAACATGAACGCGAAATGATAAGAAGCGCAAGGGAGACAGGGCGGCTGCGCTTAGAGCGCGAGCTCGAACCAGAGCGTTCGACGATTATGAAAAAGATTGCTGAGGATGAAAAGATAATCAGCCTATAAACTGCCACTCTACTTTCCGCTAAATAGAGGCCATTTGGGAGTTGGTGAAACGCTAAAGGAAATCTTGCAAAACGCTAAAAAACGCCCTATTACGCCCCATCAAATCGCTAGAAATCAATATGTTGCATTTTTGCGCTCGTGGGTCAGGACAAAAAGCCCCATGCAAAAAAACGCTAAAAACGCCCTCGACGGCCTCTCCTAGCTGCTCGTCATCATGATCATCTGTGCCGCCGCCGGCTTCTACTACTACTTCAAGATCATCCGCGCCATGTATTGGGAGAAGCCCCTCCCGGAGGACAAGCCCCTCCAGGTCCCCGGTGTCACCACCGCCGTCCTGGCCATCTGCGCCCTCGCCTCCATCATCCTCGGCACTCTCCCCCTCCTCATCACCAGCGGTTCGTGATACCCAACACCAGCCCCTCTCAAAAACCTCCCGCCATTGGTCGGGAGGTTTTTTTGGCGCGCCTCCAATTCTTATGATTATACGTAGACAATGGGGGGTTGATATGCGGGCGTTGGCGCTAATCCACACCGCCATCCGGCAGCGTTCCGTGGTGGGTTGGCGGGCGTGGTCACCCCACGGTTTTCACCGTGGGGATATCCCCGCGTGCGCGACAATTCACAGAACGCCGCCGAATGGCGGTGTGGATTCACGGTAAGGGATGCAGCTCTCCGAGCGTTTTTCTTCGCATTGCAATGGGGCAGTTTACGTCCACCCACAAAAATTCAGGCATGATTTAGACATAATGTGCACCCCTTTCTGTACGTTGTTCGGTGATTCTCCAACCATCCGGCGAGGGAGGGTTATCTCACGCGGAAATAGAGCGGAAGCACGCGCAGCTGCACATTGCCGTCGCTATCGCGGAAGGTGCCGCGGTACAACATGCAGATTTTAAAGAATTTTCCGTCCGGGTGGGCCTCCACGCCCATGAAACAGGCATCTACTTCCTTACCGACCACCGCGCGCAGGTAATCGTGCACCGCCTTGTCGGTGGCCTCATCATCCGCATCCTTGCCCAGGAAGGGAATCAGGGTGATGGCGTCCTCGTCTGAGGCACCGCGGCCGCCGCCGTAGACGGTCTTGTCCACGGCATCGTGCTTGGCCTGCAGGGAAGCCAGCCAAGCCTGCTGCTCGCGCTTGAGCTCCGGGGAGGGCTCCCTATCGAGCGGAATGGAGAGCTCTGCCCCCATCATTTTGTCCTCTTCCAGCATGGTTTCCGTGATGGGGGTGTAACGGATATAAAACTGGTAGACCAAAGCCGTGGCACAGACAACATCCGGGTCGTCGCAGCGCTCCCCGCATTTCCTCCAGGCCTCCGCCACCGCCGTGAGCGCATCGCGCACGGCCTGCGCATCCGCCTCCGTGGGTTTCGGTGCATCTTTCGCCACCAGCTTGTCCAGGGCATCGAACCCGGCTGACACCGCTTCCGCCGTCTTGTCGACGTCGGCTGCGGATTTCAGGGCATCCAGCGCTGCGGCGGCCTGCTTCAGCAGCTTCACGCATTCGCCTATTTGCGGAGTCGTCGCCTCGGCGGGGGCCTTTGGAGCATCGGCCTCCGCAGGGGGCACGGCCGGAGCGGTTGGAGCGGCGGAAGGATTGTCCTGCGCGTTCAGCGGAAGCATCAGGGCACCGGCAATAATGGCAATGTACTGCATTTTCATGGTTTGGTTCATGGTAAGTTGTTTACAAAGAAGTTTTTAGATATGCGTCAACTTGATTGCGACGCTCTTGTTCCGGAGCTCGTTTCCCTTATTGTTTGCATTTGTGCCACAAATGGCTTCCAATAGAAGGTCCATCGTTTCCCCAGAGAGGAACATTTCCACCGTTGAGCAACCATGCGGCGCATCGTCGATGGTCACGCAGTCCTCGTCCTTGTTATTGTAGATGACATTGAGGAAATCGCACATTCGGCGGTTTTCATTCATCCGTTTGTTTTCATTCAAGGGCAGGTCAAAGAGAAAGAATGCATGATCTTCATCCCGACGGGCAAAGGTCAATTGACTGATCAAATACTCCTTGCCTTCAAGGTCATAATAGATATGGACCTCATTGGCTCGTTTATCTGTGCATACTGACAACATAAGCTATAAATGGACATTTTTCCAAGAGAGCTGCAAGCGCGTTCCCCCTTCCCGACGACCTGCGGACGGAAGACCCGTCATGGAACATCGGGGGATAAGGCAACGCATGCGTCACTCTATACCCTTATAAGCAGCAAATTCCCCCAATGCACGATTTTTTTGAAAAAAAGTAAAAAAAAATCCGCTTGACATGAGAACGGGGTAGTGGTAGAAGGAAAACAGAAAGTGGCGTGCCCGTGAGGGTCGTTGCTGTGTTGCAGCGAAAAAATCCACAGACTCTGTAGGCCCGAGGGGAGGAAACTCACCGAGGGCCACCTTTTTATGGAAGCCATGACACCCCACTTCTGCAAAACCCGCGAAGAGCTCGCATTCCTGCTCGTGTCGCGAGGAATGGTGAGTTCGTCAGGACTTTCCATGGATGAGCTGCAATGTGAAATTTGTCACCACCTCTCGCAGGTGAGCTACCATCGTCTCGCGGCTTATTGGTTTCAGTTCCGAAGGCCCTTGAACAAGGCCCATCCTGAGAAACGTGCCAAGACCTTCCTTCCCGGTACATGCTGGGAAAGGGTCATGGAATACTACCGCTTCGACCACCAACTGCGGCTTTTGTTGTTCGACGCCATTTCCCGAATCGAAATTGCCCTGCGCGAGCAGGTCGCATCCGTGCTGGCGGCGCGAATGCCCGATAGCGTCAATCCACAAAACCTTGTCACCCACTACCGTTCCAAGTACCACACAACCAAGCATGGCAAGGGCGGCAAGACGCGCTTCACGTCGATGATGGAGAAAGTGGATGCGGTCTATCATGGCAGCAATAGCATTGAGGCGCGGCACTATCTCCATGACAAGCACATCGCGGAGGCAAGGTTTCTGCCCGTGTGGGTGTTCATGGAGCTTGCCACGTTTGGCAATCTGAGCACCATGATTTCCGAGGGCCTGAAAAAGACGATTGTGGCGGAAATCGCGGCGCAGTTCGGTTTCTCGTCGCGCGAGTTCTTTGTTTCTGCCGTTTCGCTGTTGCACTGTGTCCGCAACGAGTGCGCCCACCAGGGGAGAGTGTGGAACCGCCATTGGCTCCATTTTTCCCCGCATGGCAAGGCCAATCCCGTTCTCAAAACGCCAGACCGACGCGAGTGGACATACCAAATCCCGAAGCAGGATGAGTGGCAATTGGCGGAGGACGATCCGGACTACCTTTTGCAATCGCCCGTGTGTACGGCAGCGGCATTGACCGTTTGCAGCGTCATGCTGAAGGCGATAGCACCCCGCTGCGGTTGGCGCGAGCGATTGTTCTCCCTGTTCGCGGACTGCGGTATTCCCACAATCCATTATGAGGTGGGGTTCGCGTATGCTGATTGGCAAAAGCATCCGCTCTGGAGCGAGGAGGCGGTCTATTGATAGTGTCCCACCGTTGTCTTTCGCGAAAGAACGCAAGGAGCTTGCCTGCACAAAAATGCCGGCAAAATAAGCGTGACAACGCAGGCGGGCAATGTATACTGCGTTCAGCAATCCGCCGGGGCAGCGCGCCAGCCCGCCCCGCCGGGCATAAAGACTTATGAACACGCTATTCCTGGAATACCCCAAATGCAGCACTTGCCAGAAGGCACGGAAGTGGCTGGAGGACCGCGGCACCGCCTTTGACGCCCGCCACATTGTGGAGCAGAACCCCACCGCCGCAGAGCTGCAGGAGTGGTGGCAGCGCAGCGGACTGCCCCTGCGCCGCTTTTTCAACACCAGCGGCATGAAGTACCGTGAGCTCCAGCTTTCCGCCAAGCTCCCGCAGATGAGCGAGGAGGAGCAGCTCGCCCTGCTGGCAGGCGACGGCATGCTGGTGAAGCGCCCCCTGCTCATCACCTCCAAAGGCGTGTGTCCCGGATTCAAGGCAGAGACCTGGGCCGGCCTGCTCTCCTGACGGGGCTCCCATCACCACCCTGTCTTTCGCCGGGGTTCGCGGGGTTTGCGGTGGGTGAGGCTGGGAGTCTCCGCACTAATCCCTGCCGCACAGGTGGGAGGGAATGGGAATGATGTTGTCGTACCTATGAAGGAGTTGGGCAATCAAACCTTTGACATCGGCCTCATAGGTGTTCAGATAATGGAGCGTGAGGGTGAAGGTGTCGTGATAGGGGAAATAGGCGGGTTCGCAGAAGGTATCGACACAGATTAACTCGGCGATACATCTATTGTTGAGGGAGAACTCGCACACCTGATGGTTGGGGAAGAAGCCATCCTCCTTGGTTGGGGCGATATCCCATTTCCCGTGGTCGAAGGAAGCTTGGGTCAGGGAACAAAACAACGAGGGAATCTGCCAAAATTGACTCACTTGAGCAGGATTCCTTTTCTGGTCGAAATAGGTCATGATAAAATCGACCGATGAGGTATCGCCGAGCAAAGAAGTTTGGGGAAACAAATGCGGTTCGTTTGGCAAAAGCCAGCCGGGGTACACAACATAGGCCATTTCCACGGGCTCTGCGAACGGTTGGGAACCACCATCAACCCTGCGGTAGAACGGACTGGCCGAGATGTCTTTTTCAAGAATCCGCATCTTTTCCGCTTCCGCGGCTGAAAAAAACTCCGGCACGGGCTCAGGCGTAGACCCCCGTAGCGTAGTGGAAGCCATGAGTGCAGAAGTTTCGATGCACGAGGCGAATCGCCGCCTAGTATAGGACGAAAAGCCGAAACGCACAACTAAAAAATGCATTTTCACAAAAAAATCGGCATCTTGGCCAAGACCCTGTGTCATAAATTCTGGAAAAACGGACCAACTTTTCTTGCAAAGCAGGGAATGGCGTGTCTATAATAAAGCGTGGAGCATGCGCGGTTGCATGCCGCACACGCAGAACATTAACCAAATCACCGATTATGGAAAACACAACCACCACGCCGGAAGAGAAGCCGGCCACCGAAATCAAGGACCGCATCGAAGCCGCACGCGCTTTTGCCGAGGAGAAGTACCACCAGGTGCGCGAAGCCGCCGACCCCTATGTGGAGAAGGCCCGCAAGTATGCGAACGATGCCCGTGAGCAGATCAACGCCAACTGGGACGAGACTTGCACAAAAGCCAAGGAACTTCACAAGGCTGGCGAAGACTACGTGCGCGCCAACCCGACCGGCAGCGTGCTCGGCGCATTGGGCGTGGGCCTGATTCTGGGTCTGCTGCTCGGTTCCCGCAACTGATTCATCACATGTTTACCCAGCTTAGGAGCTTGGTGCAGGAGCCTGTCCAAAAAGGACAGGACCTGCTGGGGCGCGCTCGCGAAACCGCCGCAGAAACGGTGGAGCACGCGAGCGCGCTGGCAGAGCTGTTGGGCATAGAGCTGCAGGAATACACGGCAGCGCAGATGCGGCGCATGGTGCTGCTGATGCTAGGTTTGCTGTTCACGCTGGCGGCGTACGCGCTGGTGTGTGCGCTTGCATGCGTGCTGCTGGCACCTGTTCTGGGCTGGGCATGGGCGCTGGGAGCGCTGCTGCTGCTCAACCTGGTGCTGGGCGGCATCCTGCTGTATGCGTTCAAGCGCAGCCAGCCCGGGCCCGTGGCACCCGCAACCCGCCAGGAACTTCAAAAGGACGTGCAATGCCTGAAGATTTTGCTCAACGACGACAAGCGGCGCTGATGCGTGTGGGAGAAACCCGCATGAAAGCGCTGGATTCCGCCGCCAGGACCAACACGGGGGCTCATGAACTGGCTCCCGTGCTCTCATCCCGCCTGGCGACGCTCAAGACGCTGGCCGCAGTGTGCGGCGGCGTGCTGGTAACCACCACGGTGGCGCGAACCGCGTTCAAGGGCTCGCGGAAGGCGGCGGTTGCCGCCGGAGCGGCACGCAGCGCCAACCCGTGGGGTGCGCTGGCACTGCAACTGGCCACCGCGGTGGCCATCCCTGCCCTGCGGCGCTACCTGGCGGCAGACCACGCGCCGACCGCTCCCGGCGCAGCGCGCGCGCCGCACCCGCTCGGCACGGTCGGCAGCCTTTTCAACCTGCCCAGAATCGACCTCAACCCCGCCCGTGCCTTCTACCGATGGCTCGGTCTGGAAAAATAATTTTTCCCTCTCTTACGCCATGAAAAAGGTATTTGTATCCGGAGCGTTCAACGTGCTCCACGCCGGCCATATCCGTTTCTTTGAAGACGCCAAACAGTTAGGCGACTACCTGATTGTATCCGTGCCGAACGCCGACCTTCTGTGGCGTCTGTACGGCAGGAAATCCCTGCTGGAGGACGACGACAAGCTGGAGCTGCTGCGCAACCTCACCATGATCAACGAGGTGATACCCTCCACGGACGAGGACAAGGCGCTCTCCTTCCGCACCGCGTTCCTGAAGGCCAAGCCGGATATCCTGGCGGTGACCACGGACGACCAGTACATGGACGCCAAGCGCAAGTTCTGCGAGGAAAACGGAGCTGAATTCGTGGTGATGGAGAAAAACGCGCCGGAAGGCAAGCAGACCTCCAGCTCGGAAGTGGTGGACCGCATCAAGGCGCCCACGCACGTACCACTGCGCGTGGATTTCGCCGGCGGCTGGCTGGATGTGCCGGAGAACGCCATCCCCGGAGAATTCATCGTCAACTGCGCCATCTCCCCCACCGTTTCGCTGAAGGAGTGGCTGTACCGCAAGGGTGCCGGCCTGGGCGGCAGCGGCGGATGGAGCGTGCTCAACGGGTGGGATCCCGTGGCCAGCGAGCTCGGATTGGGCGTAGGCTGGCAGGACCCCGCCGTCATTGCTGAAACGGGCGCCTGCGTGTGGAAATCCGGCCGCTACCCGGTGCTGGACTTCAAGAACACGGGAGAATTCCTGAAAGGCTGCATGGCGGTGTACGACACACGCATCCACCACGACACGCCGGGGCTGGCCTGCCTGAGGCGCAACTTCAAGAAGATAGCGCAAGCCGGACGCGCGGCGCGCATGGGTGTGCTGATGCAAGACATCAAGATGCTCTCCGTGGGCATTCAGTTGAGCTACCACCTGCAAATCAAGGAAGGCATGCAGCACCTGCCGGAAATCGGCGACTGTCTGGCGCACAAGTACTGCGGCGGCGGCCACGGCGGCTACGCCGTGTACCTGTACGAGAACGCGGAGGCCCGTGAGAAAGCCCTGGAGGAATGCCCGGACCTGTATCCCGTGGAGCCGTACTGCCGCACCTTCGGCAAGGACGAGCCCGTGGAATGGCAACCCAAGTACCTGCAGCGCCTCAAGGACCGCGGCGTGATTCAATAACCCACACTTTCCCACCACCATGCCGAAAGTCTTTGTTTCCGGGTGTTTCGATGTGCTGCATAGCGGACACATCGCGTTCCTGGAGGAAGCCGCCACCTACGGCGACGTGTACGTATCCCTGGGTTCCGACGCCACCGTGATGGCTCTCAAGAACCGCAAGACCATGTACAACGAGCAGGAGCGCAAGTACATGCTGGAAGCCATCAAGTACGTCAAGAAAGTCTACATAGGCCCGGCCACCGGGCAGATACTGGATTTTGCACCGCTGCTGGACGAGGTGAAGCCGGACATCTTCTTTGTGAACGCCGATGGCACCAGCGACGAGAAGAAAGCCTTTGTGGAATCCAAGGGCATCAAGTACGTCACCAGCAAGCGCATACCGCACGGCGACCTGCCCACCCGCTCCACCACGTCCATCCGCGGCACGCTGGGCAAATAACAGTTCTCACCCATGCAACCATCATTCCATACCTACCGCGTGGGGGAAGCCGGGGAGCGTCCCTGGGGACTGTGGCGCGTGCTGGACATCCAGCCCAACGTCGTGGTGAAGAAACTCTACCTCAATCCATACAGCCGCATCTCCCTGCAGCGCCACAAATTCCGCTCGGAACGCTGGATTGTCATCAACGGCACCGCCACCGTGCGCTGTGAGGATACCGTCAAGCATCTGGGCGTGGGCGAGTCCGCCAGCATCCCCTGCGGCAACATCCACCGCCTGAGCAACGAGACGGCAGAGCCGCTCTGCCTCATTGAAATCCAGCTGGGCGAGATACTCAGCGAGGAGGACATCGAGCGCTTCAACGACGACTACGGCCGCACGGAGTAACGCCGCGCCATCATCCCCACCATGCCCTGAAAACCACATTTTTTGCCCCTTTTCCGCTGATTTGGCTTGAAAAACGCGGAAATATGGGGGATAGTAGGGTTTCACCACTCTGATATGTCGGAACAGAAAGAACGAAAGACACTGGAAGAGCGCAATCAGGCATCTGACCTGGAGCGTCTGCGCCACTCGTGCGCACACGTCCTGGCCACCGCCATTTGCCGCATCTGGCCGCAGGCACAGCTTGCCGCCGGTCCCGCCGTGGAAAACGGCTTCTACTATGACATCGAGCTTGACCACAACATCTCCACAGCCGAATTCGAGCTCATCGAGGCTGAGATGAAGAAAGTGGTCAAGGAGAACCAGACTTTCGAGCGAACAACCATCACCCGCGACGAGGCCATGAAGATGGCCCTGAGCGGCGAGCTGGGCTCCGTGGGGCCGCGCAACGTGCCCTCCAAGTTCAAGGTGGACCTCCTGAACCGCATTCCGGAGGGCGAGGAAATCTCCATCTACCGCAACGGCGACTTTACCGACCTTTGCGCCGGCCCGCACGTGGGACGCACCGGCAACTGCAAGGCTTTCAAGGTTATGAGCGTGGCCTCCGCCTACTACCAGGGAGACGCCAACGGCCCGCGCCTTCAGCGCATCTACGGCACCTGCTTCCCCAACCGCACCCAGCTGGACGAGCACTTGGCACGCCTGGAGGAAGCGCGCAAGCGCGACCACCGACGCCTTGGGCGCGAGATGGGACTGTTCGCCATCGACGAGATGGTGGGCCAGGGCCTGGTGCTGTGGAAGCCCAAGGGAGCCATCATCCGCCGCGAGCTGCAAACCTTCATCACCGAGGAGCTGGACCGCATCGGCTACTCCCAGGTGTACACCCCGCACATCGGCAAGCTGGATCTGTACATGACCAGCGGCCACTGGGACCACTACAAGGAGAGCCAGTTCCCGCCCATCCCGGACCCGGACGACTTCAAGAAGCTGCGCGATGAGAACGCCACGTGCGCGGACCTGTTCAACTCGCTTGACACCCACGTCATCAGCGGGTTCATGCTCAAGCCCATGAACTGCCCGCACCACATCCGCATCTATGCGAACGACCCGCACTCCTACCGCGACCTGCCCATCCGCCTGGCGGAATTCGGCACCGTGTACCGCTGGGAGCAGAGCGGCGAGCTGGGCGGCATGACCCGCGTGCGCGGATTCACCCAGGACGACGCCCACATCTTCTGCCGCCCGGACCAGGTGAAGACGGAGGTGCAGCAGTGCATCGGCATCGTCAAGCACATCCTCGGCACCCTGGAAATGAAGGATTTCCGCGTGCGCCTCTCCCTGCGCGACAAGGAGTACACCGATCCCAAGTACGTGGGCTCCATCGACAAGTGGAAGAACTCCGAGCAGGCCCTGCGCGAGGCACTCTCCGAAGAGGGCTTCGAGTACACCGCCGCGGAGAACGAGGCCGCCTTCTACGGCCCGAAGATCGACTTCATCGTGCGTGATGTCATCGGCCGCGACTGGCAGCTTGGCACCGTGCAGGTGGACTACAACCTGCCGTACCGCTTCAAGCTGGTGTACACGGGCGCGGACAACCAGAACCACCACCCCGTGATGATTCACCGTGCGCCGTTCGGCTCCATGGAGCGCTTCACCGGCCTGCTCATCGAGCACTTCGCCGGCAAGTTCCCCACCTGGCTTGCCCCGGAGCAGGTGCGCATCCTGCCCATCTCCGAGAAGGTGGCCGCCTACTCCGCCACCCTCCGCCAGCGCCTCGCCGCAGAGGGCATTCGCGTCACGCTCGACGACGCGCCCGACAAAATCGGCGCCAAGATCCGCAACGCCCGCCTGGACCGCGTGCCCTACATGCTCGTGGTCGGCCAGCGTGAGGCGGAAGAGGAGAAGGTGGCCGTGCGCCACCGCGATTTGGACGACCTCGGGCCCATGGACGTGGATGCCTTTGTGGCAGCCATCCTGGACGAGATCCGCAACCGCCGCATCCGCCCGCTGCTTCAACCCGTCAAGAAAGACACACCCCCCGCCCAGCAGGGCTGACGAACCCCTTTGCCGCCGGGCGCGCAGGCAACCTGCCCATGCGCCCGGCGGTAAACAAAGAAACAACAACAACACTCCACGTGCCACTACCACCACGACCCAACAAGCCGGCCGGCAACAATAATCGCAACAACCGAGACCGGAATGCAAAAACACCGCAGGTGCGCGTCAACGACCGCATCCGCGCCCCCAAAGTGCGGGTTGTCACCGCCAAGGGAGACCAGCTCGGCATCATGCAAACGCGTGACGCCCTCGCCAAGGCCAAGGAAATCGGGCTCGACCTCGTTGAGGTTGCTCCCAATGCAGACCCTCCCGTCTGCCGCCTGATTGACTACGGCAAGTACAAGTACATGCAGGCCAAGCTCCAAAAGGGCAACAAGGCCAAGACGACACGCCTCAAGGAGGTCAAGCTCCGCGTCGGAACGGACGTCAACGACTACAACGTCAAGATGGGCCGCACGGAACAGTTCCTGGACCACGGCCACAAAGTGCGTTTCCAGCTGCGCTTCCGCGCCCGCGAAAACGCACACAAGGAGCTGGGCCTGGAGATGATGGCCAAGGTGGTGGAGGACATGAAGACCATGGGCCAGGTGGACCAGCCCGCCAAGCTGGCAGGCAACACCGTCACCATGGTTCTGGCTCCCCTGCCCGCCGGCCAGCGCGTCAAGAAGTTCAAGAAGTACGAGGACGAGAACTTCGATACCGAATCCGAAGAATTCGACGCCCAGGACGACGACGAATGATTGACTAGGTACTAAGTACTATTTAATACCTAAGCCCGTCTGGCGTGTTGCCAGCCGGGCTTGTTTTGTGCTTCCACAGGGGTGGGGGGGGCTTTACCACGAATTCCCCATCGTTATATGAACCAGCATGGTAACGAGACAGCGCTTCATGGATGTGCGGGAAGGAAAGGTAATCTATACCACAAATGGGGCTAAAAGTCAAGAATGCAGGGTGGCATGCAGGCGGGTTTCAGTGAAACGGGAAAGGAATGGGAAAGAATTTTTCAGCAGGCGGGTGAATAGGCTTCACGGAAGCGCGGGGAAATGTTAGGATGAGGCCGTGGGGAAACGATTTACACTGGTTTCCCTTGGTTGCGCAAAGAACCAAGTGGACTCTGAAATCATGGCCGGCATCCTGAAGGAGGCCGGGTACCGGGAGGTTTCCAGGAACAAGGCTGATATCCTGGTCATCAACACATGCGCGTTCATTGATCCTGCCAAGCAGGAGGCCATCGACACCATCTTCGATGCCGTGCGTGCGCGGGAAGGCGGCGACACCCCCGCCGGCCAGAAAATCCTGGTGGCGGGCTGCCTCTCGCAGCGGTACGCGGCGCAGCTGCCCAAGCTCATCCCGGAGGCGGACTGCTTCATCGGCGTGGACCGCATTGGCGAGATTGCAGAGATAGCCGCCGCATGCCAGGCGGGCAAGCAGGAGAAGGTGTACACCACCAAGGTGTCCAAGCTGGTGCCGGACTTCGGCCAGCCGCGTGCGCTGATATCCCCGCCGCACTATGCGTATGTGAAGATAGCGGAGGGCTGCAACCACGCCTGCGCGTACTGCGCCATCCCGCGCATCCGCGGCGGCCACCGCAGCCGCTCCGTGCAGAACATTCTCAAGGAAATCCGCCACTGGCTCAAGCAGGGCGTAAAGGAAATCAACCTCATTGCCCAGGACACCACCTACTACGGCGTGGACGCCGGCAACGGGGATTCCCTGGCGGGCCTGCTGCGCGCCATCAACGCGCTGCCGGGTGATTTCTGGGTGCGCGTGCTCTACACGCACCCCGCACACTGGAACCGCGAGCTCATCGATGCCTTCGCCGAGTGCGAGAAGGTGGTGAAGTACGTGGACATCCCGCTGCAGCACATCTCCGACCACCTGTTGGAGTCCATGAGGCGCAAGACGGACGGGGAGTACATCCGCCGCCTGCTGCGCGACCTCCGCAAAGACGTGCCGGGAATCGGCATCCGCACCACCTTCATCAGCGGCCTGCCCGGCGAGACCGAGGAGGACCACGCCGAGCTGCGCGACTTCATCCGCGAGTTCCGCTTCGAGCGCGCGGGCGTGTTCCCCTACTCCCGCGAGGAGGGGACGCTTGCCGCCAAGATGCCCGGCCAGGTGCACCACGCCACCAAGAAGCGCCGCGCCAACGAGCTCTCTATGCTGATGGCGGGAATAGCGGACGACATTGGGCAGAACCTGGTGGGGAAGCGCCTGCGGGTGCTGGTGGATGCGCCCGGTTTGGCGCGCGGGCCATGGGATGCGCCGGATGTGGATGCGGCCATCCATGTGGACCCGGCCCTTCCGGTGGGCGAGTTCGCGGAAGTGGAAATTGAAGATTCCATCGCGTACGAGCTGTTCGCCAAGGGAGCCGCCACGGAAGATTGAAGTTTTTTCCCATATTATGGCAGAGATTACGACAACTCATTGGATATGCCTGCTACTGACCATCCTGGTGGTGATCGTGGCAGGCATTTTGTATGCCGGCAAGCAGACGGGTGCCGCGGGCTTCAGCCTGGCGGGGCGCAAGTCGGGTCCGGTGATGATAGCGGGTGCCTTCGCGGGTTCCGCCCTGGGCGGCGCCGCCACCGTGGGCACGGCCACCACCGCCGCGTACGACGGCATGGTGGCGTGGTACTTCACGCTCGGCATGGGCATTGGCATGATCCTGATGGGTTTGTTCTACGCGCGCAAGCTGCGTGAGAGCGAGCTGGAGACCGTGCCGCAATTCCTGGGATTGAACTACGGCAAGATTGCGGCGCCGGTGGCGAGCGTCATCACCTGCTGCGGCATCTTCTTCGCCTGCTCCGGCAGCGTGCTGCCCGGCTCGCACATGATATGCTCGCTGCTGGGGGTGCCGCCCGTGCTGGGCGCGTGCATCCTGGTGCTGCTCATGGTGGCGTACATCACCTTCGGCGGGCAAAAGGGTTCCAGCTTCAGCGGCGTGCTGAAGGTGGCCGTGCTGCTCACCGCCCTGCTCGCCGCCACATTCATCGCCCTGTACAACTACCATGACGGTTCCTCCGTGTGGAACGGCATGTCCTCCATGTTCGCGGAGAAGGGCGTGTTCTGCAAGGGCGGCATGTACGGCTTCAGCTACATTGCCGCCACCGTGGTGGGCACCGTCACCGCGCAGATGTACATCCAGGGGCTCTACTCCGCCTCCAACGCGGCCACCGCCTCCCGCGGCGCCTACCTCGGCGCCCTGTTCACCATTCCCGTGGGTCTCATGGCCTGCTTCATCGGCATGTACATGGGTGCGCACCACCCGGAAATGCTGGAGACGCCGGCGAAGGCATCCCTGGTGCTGCCGATGTTCCTGCTGGACGGCGCGGTGGTTCCCGCCTGGGTGGGCGGCATTGCGCTGGGCGGCATTGCACTCTGCATCATCAGCTCCGCCGCCGTGCAGGCGCTTTCGGTGAGCACCATGTTCTCGCGCGATATCATCGGCGACCTTGTAGGCGTGAAATCGGACCGAGCCATCATGCTCACCAACCGCATCGGCATGGTGGTGGTGGCCATTCTGGTAGCCACGTTCTGCCTGGTGAACTGGCAGGGTTCCAGCCTGTGGCTCAACTACCTGTCCATGGCGCTTCGCGGCGGTGGCGTGGTGTTCCCCCTCACGCTGGCCATCTTCCTGAAGCGCAAGACCCTGCGCAGCTACATCTCCGCGCGCTGGGTGGTGGCATCCATGATTATCGCCACGCTGGGTTCGCTGTGCGTCCTGCCCGTACCGCAGGATGCCGCGCTCGTGAATTGGCTGGCGGAGGGCTCCGGCATCACCGCCAAGGACCTCCACGACATGCTGCCCGTGGTGGTCGGCATGGTGCTCAGCGCCGTAGTGCTCGTCCTGGGTCTCGTCTGCACCTCTCTCGACAACCGACGGAAAGATCGATGAATGTACAATTGACGATTATTGCCATCCCATAGCGCTCCAGTAGTGGAGCGCTAACCCGCATGGTTGCGGGGTGTGGTCTGCTGAAACCAGAAAACTGGGTTTCAGGGCCGGCACCGGCCCATCCAGTCGACTTGCACGGCCTTGCCCTCCTCAACCGCCCCGCAGAGGAGGTAGAGGGGGTGCTTTTCGAGACAAAGTGAGGAAGATGGGCAATTGGACGCGAGTTATGCCAAAACACCCAAAATTTTCTTCATTTCTTACGCATTGGCATTGCGCGCCTTGCAAACCAACCGCGATTTTTTTGAAAAAAAAGCATTTTTTGTCGTGCATTTTGCCTTTTGGGTGCTTAATAGGGTATAGACAAGCGCATGACCTGCATCGCCACAGCTCCTGTTTCACCCCGCCGCGCGTACCAGTACGACACACTGGGCCGCCCGACTTCCCGCACGCTCGCGCGGCAGGCTGCTACCCGCAACGATGCGTTCACTTACAATGACCGCAGCGAAAGCCCCCGAAGGCTTGTAGGGGGATTGGACAAGACCGCCGACGGTGTAAGGCGGGTTAGCCTGTGGTGCAGCTACAGCCCTGCGAAGCAGGGTGAGGGCACAATGGGGTGTGCCCGAAGCAAACCGCGAAGCGCGTTTGCCCCGCGGGGGCGAGCAGGCAATGGGGTGCCTGCGAGTCAACTCATCTGCGACGTGGTGGACGGCACCGGACTCAACGGATGGGACTACGTCCGCGCCGTCGCGCCGCCGCTGCAAGCAGCTCTGGCGTGGCAAGCCGCTGCAAGCAGCTCCGGCGTGGCAAGCCGCCCCGTACTCTTCAGCAAGGTGGGAGCAGACCTGACCATGGCCTGTACCTACGACTACATGGGTCGCCGCGCCACCAAGGTGGTGACGGAGAACGGGCAAATCACCACCAGCCACCGCGTCCTCTACCGGGGCTATCTGCAAATCGCCTGCTGCGACCTCAAGCGCGTTAACCATCCCTGCCTCTGGCTCATCACCTGGGATCCCACCCAGCCCATAGC
>R28__coassemble_247_pt1 | contig 26621 bp, 13 predicted proteins | sample R28__metabat2_low_PE_030 | metagenome-assembled genome bin R28 | reverse complement strand
CGATATCGGCATTTTTTGCTTTTTTCAGAAAAATGCAAAATGATTGTTGACTAATCTTAATGCTCGCCCCCCCTTTTTCCGAAATCCTTTGTTCCGCCTCAACTTTTTTTTCCTCTTTTTTGCTTGCGGAACGGGGGGGCTTTGGTATACTGACAGGGTAAATCTTGGGAGAACTGTGTTCTCCCACTGTATGTAGACAACTTCAAACCAATCAACAATACTATATGAAATTACACCTCCCCACAGGTCTTCGCGCGGCTCTTATCGCCGCCCTTACAGCCGTCGGTTTCACGCTCACACAGGCTGCTGCCGCTGAGACGCAGCTTGATGTCAGCCCAACTGAAAAAACTGGCGGCAATACCCCAATCACCTGGACTGGCGGCGATGCCACCCTCAACTCCTGGAAGCTCACCTTCGATTTGACGGTGACGGACGGAACCGCCAACGATTTCTTCAACATCAGCAGCAACCATGGTACTGCCCAAGCGGGTTGGGCTTTGGGTGTGAACGGCACCACCCTTCGTTTGGCGTATGGCGGCAAGAGTCAAACCGCCGTCATTGCCCTGGACAACGCATTCGAGTTGAATCAATCCCAGCCCGTCACGTTCCAGTTTGAGCGCAATGTAGATGAAACCGGTGTTTCTCTCGGCACGGGTACGTTTACGGTGATTGCCGGAGAATTGACGCAGACATACACGGTGGACAGCTTGACCGATACTGCCTTGGCCCCCGGCTCCAATGGCAAGGGGCATATCTGGTGCAACGGAAACCCAGGAGGAAAGCAACAGCTGAGGAATATCGTGCTGTACCAGCTGGACGACAAGAAGGTTAAGGAGTCAGGGTATACGTGGAACGCCAGCGAAGCTGGAAATTCCAGCTGGAACTTGACGAGTCAGATATGGCTGAATGAAGATTCACAGCCTGTTTCTTATGTTAGTGGCGGTAACGCTTTCTTCACGAAAGACGCTAATTACAAGACTGTCACGATTGGTGAGAATATTAGTGCCGGCAAGATTTCTGTGAGCGATAACTACACGTTCACCATGAGCGGTTCTTCCGCTTTGACAGCCACCAAGCTCACCATTGCCAGCGGCTCCACTCTCACGGTGAACGGCACAGGCTCCGTTTCCACGGGAGAGCTCATCAACAAGGGCACGCTGAGTATCGGCACGGGTGCGAGCGTGGCTGCCAGCACTGCCATTGAGGTGGCCACCGGCGATACCTTCACCGTGACGGGCGAAGGCACGCTGGACGTTGTTACGCTGCGCAGCAAGGGCGGTTCCATTAGCATTTCCTCTAACCTCAATGTAACTGGCGGTAGCGACGGCCAGGGCGGCAATAACCAGAACGGCCTTTGCATTAATGGTGGCACGGGTGGTTCCATTTCCATCCTGGGAGGCGTTACCACCGTAACAGGTGCCGTGTACACAGGTGGCGGGAGCCAGCAAACCGCTATTAACGTAGGCACGGAGGAGGCCTATGCCACTCTGGTGACAACCCGCCTGGAGCTTGGCGACACCAACGGCAGCACCTGCGCATTTACCATCGGCGAGCACGGCAAGGTGGTGATTCTGAGCGATGTGGATGCGCGCGCCGATGTAGCCAATCCGCAGAAGAAGACCGGCTTGCAACTGGCAGAGTGGAACCAGGTTGTCACGAGCAACATTTCCGGCAGGCTCTATGCCCAGAACGCCACCGCATTCATGAGCAACGACGCCAGTTCCACCATCAACGTGAACGGCGGCACCATGGCCGTGAAGGGCATTGCCACCACCAATGCAACCAGTACGCGTGCCCATACGTTCACTGTAACGGATGGCTCGCTGATTTTGGGTGACCGCGGCATTGCCGCTGAACCCGGTGAGTGGAACATTACCTTTACCGATGCGGAAATCGGCACCTATGCGGACAGCACCGTGGTGGGCAGAAACTTCACCATTGCCAACAACGTGACCTTCAACACCGCCATGTACACATGGACCGGGGAGGGTGCGGAGCTGATTCTTGAGGAAGGCACCAACGCCGGTGCCATCACCGTTTCCGGCAACATCACCGGCGACGGCACCATTACCAAGAAAGGTGCCGGCACGCTGTCGTTCAATGGTGATGCCAATGAGCTCAACAACACCATCAATGTGCAATCCGGCACCCTTGAACTTAATGGCACGTTCTCCATTGATGGAAACACAAGCGGCCTGACAACCTCATACTCGGGTGCGGACCATGCCAACAACGGATTCAAGACCTCAAGCGGCACCGTCACAGTCTACACGAAGGAAGCGGGAGCCACGGTCACCGTGGGTGGTGATGCCGTGTTCCTCTATGGGCCGAACAATCCGGTGGAGCTGGATGAGAATGGCAAATGCCAGATTTCTGCTCAAACCGACTACACCACGTTCTATGTGAACGAGGCTGAAGAGGCTGTCTCCACGGCGAAGAAGCGTTCCGAAATGCAGAACATTGTTCTTGCAGAAAACACCACGCTGAATGTGGATGCCGATGTTTCCGAAAGCATCCGCGTGGCTTCCGGCAAGGCAACGGTGGATATTCAGGAGGGCAAGGTGGTTTCCGGCACCGTGCAAAATGCCATTATGAAGGGAGCCGGCACGTATGCACTGGATAGCGGCACCCAAGTATTGGGCACCGGCACAACGCTTGATGCTGCATGGAACGGTATCGTGCGCCTTTCCGGAACGATTGCCGATATTACTCTGGATGGAGAGCTTCAAGGTAACACCGTGGAATTCAACGGGGTCACGGGCCATTTCAAGAATGTGGAGAACAACCAGACCGCCACTTACACGGGGGATGTCATCTTCACCAATGCCGGAGACGCCGCCGCACTTACCATCAACAACGGCTATTCCCGCGATAATGCAAGGCACATTTTCCAAGGGGATATCTCCGGTGAAGGCACTTGGGCGTTGACCAATGGCGGCATCACCCAGCACTACGAGTTCCAGGGTGATCTTTCCAAGTGGACCGGCCAGTTCAATATCAATGGTGGCAGGTCCTCAAAGGATGGCAATCAACACAACACCAACCTCATCTTTTCCAAGGACGCAGGAACCGTGGGCGCTGCTATCACCCGTACGGGCGGGTACTTGGATTTGGATGTCCATGAGAACACCACCTTTGCCAACACTGTTGCCGATGTGACCTTGGTCAACGTGTCATCGGGCAAGACCGCCACCTTCCAGAAAAACGCCTCTGCGGGGCAGCTGATTGGAGCGGGTACGGTCAAGGTAACTGGAACGGACACCATCCTGACCATTACCGGTGCAGCCGGTACAAGCTCTACCGCAGCCGTTGCTGTGGATGCCGGTGCCACGCTGGAGCTGGCTGTGGGGAATGCTCTCGGTAGCACGCAGACGGTGGCCAACTCCGGCAACGTTCTCATCCACAACACCCTCACCCGCGGCACCATCAACGGCGGCACACTCACGCTCGCCAGCGATTTCCCCGTGACTGGCGGTGGTATTGAGGATGTGGACGGCGCTGATACCGGCAACGGCTTCAGTCAGGCTGGTACCTTGCATGTTGTTGAGAATCGCGACCAGCTCGTCAATATCACCGGAATTCTGCACGGCTCGAAGGAATATGAGCTGACAGAAGTAGACCAGAACGGCAATATTTCGAGCGGTGCGAACTGGAGCATCTACCAGCTCAATACTGATTCCCAGTATGCAGTGAAGGCCATTATGGATTACGCTAATACGCAAGGCAGCGGTGCTGATGTTCTCAAAACTATCGTCGTGAATGGCATGGGCGAAGATGGCTACGGCCTCTCTCTGGTGGACGACTCTAGCAAGTTGAGGACCTCGATGCTGGAAGGCGAGCATCTGGAGTCCTTCACCCTGAATCTTGCAGGCGAGACTGTGTTGAACGTAGACAGCGATTGTGTTGCCGCCATCGGTACTGCAGCGGGCTCTAATGCCACTATTTCTCTGGAGAAAGATGCAACAGTTGGTTCTATCACTGCTGCCGACCAAGAGAACTGGGCCGCCGTAGGTTTGACCATTAGCGGCAAAGAGAAGACCATCACCACAGGCAATGTAAATGTGGAATTTGGCTCTGTCCTGACGATTGATGAGGATACCACTGTCAAGATTCAGCCTGAAAACGAATTCGTGGATCTTGGTTCGTTTGGCGAAACTACTGTGAAGCTCAAGAAAGGCGCAGTACTCGAGGTGCTTGGCAAGGTGAAATTCTCAACGCTGGCAGACGATACAGAGGCTACTATCGCAATGGACTCGGACGAGCCTATGTGGATGTACTCTCCAACTTATTCAAACTATAGCATCAAGGGGGCGCGCATTGTGCTCCAGTCTGCTGCTGGCTATGAACTAAACAATATCATCGATGCCACTAGCGAGGTCGTGAACGCCGGCCCCGGCGCCATGACGGATATCTCAACCAATGCCGCTTATGCCGAGTTGGCAGCCCAAGGCGGTGATATTGCCCTACAGGGAAAGACTGCCGACATGCAAATTGGCTCCCTGAAGGTTGCGGATGGCCATACGGTGTCCATGACGGATAGCGCTGCAGCAATTGTGGTTAGCAAGCTGGCGAGCTTTGGCAGCGGCGCCACGGTGAGCAGCGCGCTGACCATGGCCAACGGCGCCACGCTGGACGGCACAGCTTCCCTGGACGACCACTCCCTTGTGCTGGGTGCAGTCGCCACAGACAAGCTGAACATTGGCGACACCCTGTGGAGCGCTCTCGATGATATGTCCCCGGAGGACACCATGAACCTGTTCACGGATGTGAGCGCGCTCACGCTTGCGGGTGCCGAGTACGACAAGACGAAGAAATATGACCTGACCTCCATCTTCTCACACGGAACAGACATCAAGTCTGGCAAGTACAGCTTGAGCTATGACGGCAGCAACGTCATCGTCACCCGCTCGGCGGACAACGACCGCTACTGGAAGGGCGGCAGTGAGACTTGGAACTACAGCAACACCCACTGGACCGACGAAGGCGGTGACGATGCCCAGTTCGCGAGCGGCTACGACGCGCACTTCGATGCCACCCCCGGCGGCACGGTCACGCTGGGAGAGAACATCACCGCCGCCAGTATCTCCGTCACCGGCGCGGACTACACCTTCGCCCCCGGCAGCTATGCGCTGACGGTGACGGATTCCGTGGAGGTGGCGGGAGCCCACACGGCCACGTTCAACATGGGTCTGGTGGGTGCAGAGAAACTGAAGCTGAGCGCCAAGGATGGCGGAAAACTTGTTCTCAATGAAAACTCCAGCGTAAAGACAGTGGAAATCGGCGCAGACAGCACCGTGACCGCAGGCAAGACACTGGCCGTGGAGGGAGATGTGGTGAACAACGGTACACTGGAGGCAAACGGCACAACCTCGATTACGGGTGGCCTCACCTTGGGTGATCAATCCACCGTTGCGGGCTCTGCCACGGTGAGCGCCGCCAGTGTGGCGCTGGCCGGCAACGCCACGGTGAGCGGCAAGCTCAGCACCGGTGCCCTCTCCGGAACAAGCACGCTGCGCCTGAGCAGCGGCAGCCTGACCTTCACGGCAGCCAACGACCTGACCGACAAGGTGCACTTGGTTACCCAGGGCACCACCACCATTACCTCTGAAGGTGTCACGCTCAAGTTCAAGGACACTGTGGAGAATATCAGCGGCACGGTGACCTTCGTGGGCCAGTTCGACGTGGGCAACTGCACCACCGAGGACGGCGAGGCCGTCTACGTGGAGGGTGGGGATTCCGCCAACGGTTTCAAGAAGGCGCAGAAGATTGTATCTGTCATCACGGCAGGCACGGCGAACGACGATGCCGCTACGCTGACATACAACGGCACCTCCATTGGCAATATGAACGATCAGGGCCAGGTGACCTTCGATGGAGACACCGAGTACGACAAGTTCTACGTGAACAAGAGCGGTACCACAGAGAAGGCCAGCACGGCTCTGGACAACCCCAAGCAGAAGCTCGGCACCTTTGAGCTGGCCGACGCCACCACGCTGGAGGTGGACAAGAACATCTCCATGTCCATGGTGAACGTGGCTACCGACAAGTCTGCCACCATGCTGATTGACGCAGACAAGACCGTGACGACGGACGGCACGGCCAAGACGGGGCTGACGCTGAAGGGCACCGGCGAGCTGGCTGTGGCTTCTGGCAAGACAACCACAGGCGTGACGCTGGATGAAGCCGATTGGAAAGGCACGGTCTCCTTCACGGAGGCAGAGCTGGCCACGCTTGACGGCGCCTGGAAGTCCGGCTCCACCGTGAGCCTTACCGGTGTTACCGGCAGTCTGGGCAGCACCCCGATTGAGGCCGCCATCATCCTGAACAAGGGCACAGGCGGTTGGGGCTTCGGCCAGACCGCCTCTGGATCTCAGGTTGTGACGCTGAACGGCGCCATTACCGGTGAAGGCAATCTGGGCGTGAAGAGCGGAACAGCCACCAGCACCTTCATCCTGAGCGGCGACATCAGCGGCTGGAACGGCAACTTCGTGGACAACTCCGGAGACGGCGGCTCGACCACGCTGCAGCTCGCCGGAAGCGACAAGACCGTGAACGGTTCTGTGCTCGGCACCCACCTGACGGTTGATGTGCAGGCAAACAGCGAATTCAAGAAATCGGTCAATGCAAAGGAACTCAAGGTGGCCAGCGGCATGACTGCCAAGCTGGACGAAAACGTCTCCACCAAGACCGTGACCAACAGCGGTACGATTGAGGTGGCCGAAAGCAAGGTGCTCAAGGTGGCAGAAACCATCACTCCCGGCGTGCTCAAGATGAACACCGGAGCCAAGGTTGACTTGGCTACGACGGGTCAGATGATCAACACCGGCATCAACTACATTGGTGGCACTGTTACCAACACAGATTCCTCTCAGCAAACCTTCGGCCTGGCAAACGACAAGTTCACCGTGAACGCCACAGAGATTGTGCTCACGGGCACTTCCTCAACGCCGGATACAATTGTGAACAACGCGCTCACCAACGTTACGGCTAATGCGCTGGCGGTGCACAACAACGTGGCTCTCAACAACATGAGGGAAGACCTGATTGTGGGAACCTCCCTGAGCATCGACGGCGGCAAGACCTTCAAGGTGTACAACAACGGAGCTCACCAGGAGGTGATTGTGGGCAACGGGAAGACGCTGACGCTGGGTAATGGCGCAACGCTGGATGCGAACGTGGAGATTGCCGACGGCGCAACCATGGTGTTGAACTACGACATGGACGGCACCCCGGTGGCAACCACGCTCGGCGCCGGCACGCTCTCTTTGGATAAGGGGATTGTGCTTTCCGGCAGCGTGTATGATAGGCTTTCCGGCTACACGGAGACGGACACTGAGGATAAGGTGATCCTGTTCTCAAACGTGTCTGCGCTTACGCTGGACGGCACAACCTACGATGCCGGCACAACCTACGATGCCTTGGAATACTTCTCGAGCCTGGCTGGTTTGAGCGACAAGGGTGAGTACACGCTGCAGTTCGAGTCTGGCGATGTCTTCATCAACTTTGTCCACACCGGGTCCGCAACGCTGACGTGGAACGGCACCGAGGGCAATTCCACCTGGGTGCAGGACGATCCGACGGTGACGAACTGGCTGGACACCAAGTCACACCCCGACTTCTTCGAAACGGAGGACAACGCCAATTTCACCGGAGATGCCGAGGTGAAGGAAGTGACGATTTCCGGAGGAACTACCGTGACCCGCAATCTCACCGTTACCGGGGAAGATGCACAGTACGTGTTCATTGTGGACAATGGCAGCACCATCTCCTCCACCAAACAGGCGAAGGTGGAAGCAGGTGCCTCCCTGACAAAGGATGGTGAAGGCAACCTCACGCTGGAGTTGGTTGCCCCGCTGGAGGTGACCGACTCCACCCTGGCGGTGGATAAGGGCGCCCTCTACATCCAAGGCGACGTCAGCGAGCTGGAACTCGCGAACGCTGCGCTGGAGATTGCAGAAAACGCCATGCTCAGTGTTGACACCATCAACGGCGATGCGGACTCTACCATTACGATGGACGGCGACCTGCACGTGGACAGCGGTTCCATCCAGAGCCTGGAAGCCGGAGAAACGAGCACGCTCCACATCGGCACAGGCGCGCTGGCCATCGCCACGGACACCGTTGTGTACAACCTGGTGAACACAGGCACACTGGACCTGGGCCAGAAGGATCTCGTCATCGCGGAGGAGACGGTATACGGCGGCAACGTGATTGCCGGAGACCTCTCCATCACGGAGGACGGTTCCACCTTCGGCGACCTCAAGGTCAACGCGATCCACTATGCCTATGGCGAGCAGGGAGACGGTTCTCTCGGCTACGTGGATGTTGACACCATTGACTCCAACGGAGCGGAGAAGATCTCGCTCGACCTGACCGAGGCGGCCGGAATGAACGGAGCCCTGGCTCCCATCCAGCGCTACGACGAAGCCGTTCCCTACACTCTCGTGTTCGCCGAGGGGCAGTCCCTGGCTGCGGAAGACTTCATGCTGAATGCTGCCACACGCGAACTGCTGACGCGGAATGGCCTCATCCGAGGGGGTGCCGACCTGGAGGTGAACGAAGACAACGACCACATCCTGCAGCTGACCGTTGGCGGCCTTGTGGAAGACCTTGTGTGGTACACGGACAAGGACGTGACCGAATGGGGCTACCAAGTGGTTTCCGGCGATGCCCTGACCGCAGGCGGCGACACGCTCAACGGCGTGGAGCACGTGGTGGTGGACGCCTCCCGCAAGATTGACGTGACGGGAGCGGGGTCCGAGCCCGGCTTGCGCGTGCGCAACATCACCGGTCTGGATGGCCGCACCATCACCTTCTCCGGAACCGAGGACGACACCGTCAACCTCATCACCAACGAGGAGACCGCCAGCAATGTCAACGTCGCCGCGGAGAACATCCGCGTCAACGTAGGCCTGCATGAGCTGGACGACATGGATCCGAGCGACTACGAGAGCCTGCACCTGGGCGGCATGAGCCTGACCGGCTCCTACCTTGACGTGGCTCCGGAAGCCGACCTGACCGTGGGTGCGCTCAACGGCGACAGCGGCTCTCTACTCAACGGTGAGCTGACCGTGGACAATGCGGGCGGCTCCTACCGCGGCTCGTACGACAACGCGCATGTGATTCTGGAGTCCACCGCCAACCAGGCGCTGGCCGCCAAGCGCGGCCTGACGATGTCTGGCTCGGGCGTAGCCACGCTCACCTACAGCGGTAAGGATGCCGTCATGGAGGCCATCCATGGCCATGACGGCGTTATCGTGGTGCTGAACGACCCGAACACCGACAACTCCGGCAACACGCTCACGCTGAACGAGGCCTCGGAAATCACGGACGGTTTTGCCATCATCGGCATGTCCGCCGTTGCCAGCGCACGCACGCTGGACACGGAAGCCGCGCCGGTTCTGCTGGCCGCGCCGAGCTTGGATATGAGCGGCTCCACGCTGATCATCAACCAGACCGAAGAGAGTTCCACCATTGCCATGGCAGTGAATGACGGCGGCTACAAGAGCAACCTGTACCTTGCGGGCTTCGGCGCGGAGGACACGAACGCGGACGATGTGCAGCTGATCGGCTACCTGTACAACAAGTACTACACCAACGCCCGTATGCAGAGCGGCCGCGTGCTGGTGGACCGCAACCGCAGCTTCTACACCGACATAACCGCTCCCACCACCGAGAACGGCCGTGCCGGCGCCGGCATGCTGGATGACGCCCTGCTCTACACCAACCCGCAAGTGACCAACCCGGATGGCGACCTCGCCACCGTGATGACCGCGCTGGAGACGGGAGGCTACACGCACAACCGCGCCGACAAGGTGATGGCCGCCATGAGCGGTGCCTCCCAGGCCGCCATGGGCGCCGCCTGGAACCGCGACGTGGACCGCCAGCTGCGCGCCATCCGCAACCGCACCACCCAGATGGGCCTTGCGGAGTGCACGCACCATGAGGGCCTGCCCTACTTCAACGCCTGGATCAACGCCGAGGGCGACTACACCAAGCTCAACGGCGACGGCACGCTTGCCGGCTACAAGCTCTCCAGCTGGGGCGGCACCGTGGGCGTGGATGTAGACTGCACGGCCCGCTTCACCGTGGGCGCGGCGGTCACCGCCATGAGCGGCAACTTCACGGCCGAGTCCATGGACCAGGCAGAGGGTGACCTGAACCGCCTGTACGTGTCGGTCTTCGGCCGCTACACACGCCGCGCCTGGACGCACACGCTCGTGGCCACGTTCGGTATGGCAGACACCAAGCTGAAGCGCACGGTGAACTACGACTACGGCAGCTACAACACCGAATCCTCTTCCGATGGCACGGCCTTCGGCGTGATGTATGAGGTGGGCTACGTGACCGCGCTCAACGAGGACGCCTCCACCTGCCTGCAGCCGGTGCTCAACCTGAGCTACCGCCACAGCTCGCTGGGCGGAGCCACCGAGCAAAGCGCCAGCGATGCCGCGCTCCGTCTGGGCGACGTGGATGCCAATGTGTTCACCGCTGCTATCGGCGCCCGCTTGCAGAGCGCTGTGGGCACCAGCGTGTACAACCGCACCTCCATCTTCGAGGGACGCGTGATGCTGAAGTTCGATGCAGGTGACCGCGACACCACCGCCGGCAACGGCTTCATCGGCATGCCCGGCAGCCACAGCACCAAGAGCACAGAGGCAGGCATGTTCGGCGTGGAAGTGGGCGCAGGCCTGACCATTCCGCTGAGCGAGAATGCCGGTGCGCTGTTCTTCGACGTCACGGGTGACTTCCGCGCCAAGGACACCGAAATCAACGGCACGGTGGGCTACCGTTACAACTTCTAATGTACGAGGTACTATTTGTAAGTTAGGCGGCTTCCCCGCGAATTTCAAAGCCCCGTTCGGCAGTGCCGAACGGGGCTTTCTTGATCCTCATCCGAATCCCAATTTACAGGGTGCGCTTGTAGGAGCCATCGATACCGTAGACTTCCACGCGCCCGCTCTGCCTGGTAAGCGCCACGGTGTCGCCGCTCACCTGCACTCCGGTGACATCCCCTGAGCCGAGGGTGCGCATGTAGGAGCCGCTGCGGCTGTAAAGCTCCACGCGCCCGTTCTGGCGCAGGAGCGCAACCTCCTGCCCGTTCGTGGATACCTGCACCACATCCCCTGAGCCGAGGGTGCGCACGTAGGAGCCAGAGACGGTATACACCTCTGCACGCCCGTTGTTGAGCTTCACCAACACGGGATCATCGTTTCCCGCCAAGGCAAAGGAGGAAAGGCATACCAGCGCTAATATGGTTCTGAGTATTCTCATGGTAATCTATTCTTTACCTAACAGGCGCGCCAAGGCAAGCATTTTCTTTTGCCATGGCTACCACATCACATGCGACACAAAGGAATTGGGGAGAAGACTCCGAATCCGCTCCGCCATGCAATAGGGTTCCGTGCCGAATGGCGGGAATATAGCTCCGTCTTCATACGCACACAATACGTTGGAACACAATACACTATATGCTCCGCGCCGCGAATTTTCAAGCGCACGAATTTTATTTTCTGTAGTCGGTGGCTTCAACTTTTTGTGTTTTTTGCATTTGTTTTTTGTAATTTTCTGGGTTTTTATTGACTTTGTACGGCAGGAGGAGTAATTTATGGGTATGAACATGGAATTGCGGCAAGCGTTGCGAGAAATCATCCTGGACCGCCAGCAGATGGAGCTGGAGGGGAGCACGCCGCGTGATTTGGTGATCGAGCCGTACGAGAAGAAGGTGTCGATTTGCATGGGGGTGCGGCGCTGCGGGAAGAGCACGCTGATGGAGGGTATTGTGGCCGGATTGAGGAAAAGGCGCGTGGCGAGGGAAAACATCGTGTGGCTGAATTTTATGGACGACCGCCTGGCGGCGCTGGAGGAGGGCGACTGGAACGACCTGTACGAGGCGTACTACAGCCTGTACCCGGAAAAGCGGCGCAAGGAGAAGGTGTACTTCATCTTCGACGAGATGCAGGACTACCCCGGCTGGCAGCTCTTCATCGAGCGGCTGCGGCGCGACGAGAAGTGCGAGATATACCTCACGGGGTCGTCGGCCAAGCTGCTGTCCAAGGAAATTGCCACCTGCCTGCGCGGGCGGACGATGACATGGGAGCTGTACCCGTTCTCGTTCGGGGAGTATTTGACACGCGCGAAGGTGAGCCGCAAGGTTGGGCGCCTTTCCACCACACAGCGCATGGAGGTGCTGCGCGCGTGGGAGAACTTCAAGCAAACCGGCGGCTTCCCGGAGGTGTACGGCCTCTCCGCGGAGCGCCGTCGCCAGCTGCACCAGGAGTATTTTTCCTCCATCCTGTACCATGATGTTGTGGAGCGCAACGCCGTGGGGCAGCCCCTCGTGCTGCGCAGCCTGGCGCGCCGCATGCTCAACCAGGTGGGCGCCCTCTTCTCCGTGAGCAAGGTGTGCAAGGATTTTTCCTCCATGGGCTACAGCGTGAGCCGCGAGACCATCTCCCAATACGTGCAATGGTTGGAGGACGCCTTCTTCCTCATCACCGTGCCGGCATTCTCCGTCAGCGCGGGAGAGCAGCAGCGCCGCATGCACAAGATATACTGCACCGACCACGCCATGGCCGCCTCCCTCGGCGCGCGCATCACCGCCAACATCGGCCAAATGCTGGAGAACATCGTCTGCGTGGAGCTGCGCCGCCACACGCCCGACCTCTACTACTACACCACCCAGAACAAGTACGAGGTCGACTTCCTGGCCACCCTGCCCAGCGGCGAGCGCCACCTGGTACAGGTGTGCCACACCATGGAGGACGCCACCACGCGCCGCCGCGAGCTGCGCGCCCTCACCACCGCCATGCAGGAGACCGGCATCAAGAACGCCTGGGTGGTCACCGAGGGCCACGAGGAGGACATCCCCACCCCCCACGGCACCATCCACGCCCTTCCCGCCTGGAAATGGCTGCCCTGCTTCGGCGAGTAGGCATATAGCCGCCGAGACAAGAGGCACGGGGATTTCCGAGAGGCATCCGGCACTTCGCCGGATGCCGCTTAGCATATCAGCGGGACTTCGAGCGCATGATTTTTTATTGCAGATTGTGCACGCAAGGGTTACATGTAAATTGCCTGTAATACAATCTAACACTTCTTGCTTTTCATTGCTGCGCGGTGGATAATCTGTAGGTTAGGGTGGAGACAGCCCTACATTCACCAACATTTGCATCACCATGGAACTCATCGATTCACTCACGCAGCTCTCCGAGCGCATCGAGCGCATACAGGACAGCATCCAGACGGAAGAAGCCACCAAGAACGCCCTCATCATGCCCGTGATCCAGGCGCTCGGGTACAACGTGTTCAACCCCCTTGAGGTGGTTCCCGAATTCACCGCAGACGTGGGCACCAAGAAAAACGAGAAGGTGGACTACGTCATCATGCGCGACGACAAGCCGAGCATCCTCATCGAGTGCAAGAGCATCAACTCCCCGCTGAGCATCAACCACGCCAGCCAGCTCTACCGCTACTTCGCCTGCACGGAAGCCCGCATCGCCATTCTCACCAACGGTATCGAATACCAGTTCTTCACTGATATCGAGGCCCCGAACAAGATGGACGACAAGCCCTTCTTCGAGTTCAACATCCTCAACTTCGATGCCAAGAAGGTCAACGAGCTCAAGAAATACTCCAAGGCCGTGTACGACCTGGACAACATCCTGAGCAACGCCTCCGAGCTCAAATACAAGAAGCAGATCCACCATCTGCTGGACCGCGAACTGGAGGAGCCCTCCGAGGAATTTGTGCGCCACTTCGCCAAACAGATATACTCCGGCATGCTCACCCCGGACCGCAAGGCCCAGTTCAACACCCTCGTCAGCCAAGCCTTCCGCGAGTGGGTCAACGCCATTGTCAGCAAGCGCCTCCAAAACGCCATCGACGGTGTCAACCCGCCCGAACCGGAGGAGCCCCAGCAGGCCGACGATTCCCCGGAAAGCCCCGACGACAAGGACGACGGTATCGTCACCACAGAGGAAGAACTGGAGGGCTTCCGCATTGTCCGCGCCATCCTGGCCCAGGTGGTGGACCCCAAACGCGTATTCCTCAAAGACACGCGCAGCTACTGCGGCGTGCTCCTAGACCACAACGTCCGCAAGCCCCTCTGCCGCTTCCTCTTCACCAACACCCAAACCACTCTCATCCTCCTCGACAAGGAGCGCAACGAAAAGCGCATCCCCATGGATTCCGTGCTTGACCTTTACAAGCATGCAGATGAACTTCTCGAGTACGCTAAATTGTACTTGTAAACCGAAAACAATATCAACAACAATCACAAGAATTATGAAAATCAAAACAGTAAAGCTTCACAACTTTAGAAGCTATAAAGATGTAACCATCAACTTTGACGATTTAACGGCATTTGTCGGAAAAAACGATATTGGCAAATCGACTATACTCGAGGCTCTAGACATTTTTTTCAACGAGTCGAAAGGGGTGGTAAAGTTCGATGAAAGCGACCGCAATATAGAAGCCAAACACAACGAAGACTCATCATTGAGCATAACAGTAGAATTCTGCAATTTGCCGGAGGAAGTCGTTCTCGATTCCACAGCGAAAACCTCCTTTCAGAAAGAATACATGTTGAACAAATCGGGCAACCTTGAAATCATCAAGTATTACCCCAATAACACTAAATGTGAGATGCGAATTCTGGCGATGCAACCAACCATGCCTGGTGGAGAAAAACTAATCAATCTGACCAACAGGGATTTGAAGGCTCTTGCAAAAGCGCAGAACATAGAATGCGAAAACACATCTTCCAATCCTTGCCTGCGCCACGCAATATGGGATGCTCTGGGAAATACAGATAACATGCAAGAAGTCGAAATTGAGCTAAACTCAACGGACGGGAAGAAAATTGCTGAAACGCTCCAAAAACTGCTGCCTTCATACGCCTTGTTCCAATCGGACCGAAGCAACTCCGAAAGTGACAAGGAAATCCAAGATCCCTTGAAAAGTTCAGTGAAAAGACTGATGAAAGGAGATGGCATTCAAGAACAATTGGATGAAATTGCAAAAAACGCACGCAAATGTCTAGAGGAGGTAGCAAACAAAACTATCGCCAAGCTCAAAGAATTGGATCCAAGACTGGCTAATTCACTCAAACCCATCATTCCTGACACAAATCAACTTAAATGGGAAGATGTTTTCAAGAACGTTTCCATTACAGGGGCGGACAACATTCCTCTGAACAAACGCGGCAGCGGGGTGAGACGCATGATATTACTCAGCTTTTTTAGAGCTGAAGCAGAACGCGTATCAAACGAAAAAGGAGATCGAGGAATCATCTATGCTATAGAAGAACCCGAGACCAGCCAACATGGAGAAAATCAGAAGTTGCTGATTGATGCATTCAAGTCATTATCTGGCATAGGGAGCCAAATTATCATCACAACACACAGCTCACAAGTCGTCAAGAGGCTTCAGTTTGAAAATGTTCGATTGGTACTGGATAATAATGGCGATAGAGCAGTTGTAAAGGTAGAAAAAGACCTTCTTCCCATGCCATCTCTCAACGAAGTAAACTACCTAGCTTTTGGTGATATTTCTGAGGAATATCACATCGAATTGTATTCATACATTGAAGGGATGAAATGGAAAGGCGAGATGGAAAATGGCCTGCCAACATATCCGTATATATGGATACATAAAAAAGGAAACACAACAAATGAAATGTTATCTTTGCCAACAAAGTTGAGGCATATGATTCATCATAAAGAGAACAAGCACAACGGCAATTACACTATCGATGAATTAAAGCAATCTATTAGCATTATGAGATCATTCTTAATCCAAAAACAAAATTTGAAATAAGACATAACAGAAGTACATCTACGACATTCTCTAATAGGCGCGTCTGGCATCTATCCGTTCTCCGGAGGCTAGCGGTTATCCTGTCAGGAGTTATCAATAAAATACACCATCGGAAAAGCTGAGGGTAGAGCGGCTCCGGCTAGCGGACGCCCAGCTCAGCGACCCAAAGGGTATCTTGCGCGAGGCTAGATGCTTTCGAGTCGTTGGTCAAGAAAGAAAACGTGTAGCGAACAGGCATGGTTGGTAGGCATGCTGGGCGGGTACACGCCAACGCTGATAAAAAGGGCGGCACCGGTAACGGTGCCGCCCTTTGGTTGATGAATGGGAATGATGGTTATTCCTCGGCGGGGGCTTCGGTGTCCTCGGGCTCGGATTCCTCGTCTGTGGATTCATCGTCGTCATCATCGTCATCGGGGATGACGAGGGTGATTTCCTGGATGGATTCCTTGGCATCGTTGAGGGTGATGAGCTTCACGCCCTGGGCGGCGCGCCCGGTCTCACGGATTTCGCTCACCTTGATGCGGACGGATTGGCCGCTGGAGGTGACAATCATGAGCTCGTCCTCATCGGTGACGGAGGTGGCGGAGACCACAAGGCCAGTCTTGTCCGTGCAGTTCATGGTCTTGATACCGATGCCGCCGCGGGACTGGAGGCGGTACTCGTCGAACCCGGTGCGCTTGCCGAGGCCCTTCTCGGAGACGACCAGCAGGTGTGCCTGCGGGTTGACCACGGAGAGGGAGACGACGTAGTCGCCCTCGCGGAGGCGCATGCCGCGCACGCCGATGGTGTTTCGGCCCTGGGTTCGCATGTCGTCCTCCTTGAAGCGGATGCTCATGCCGTTGTGGGAGACGAGGACGACCTCGTCCTCACCGCTGGTGAGCACCACGTTGACGAGGGTGTTGCCCTCCTCCAGGTTGATGGCGATGATGCCGGCCTTGCGGTAGTTGACGAAGTCGTTGAGTGCGGTCTTCTTCACGGTGCCGTCCTTGGTGGCGAACACCACGTTTCCGGAGCCCTCGGCAAAGGTGATGTCGTTGCCCTTCTCATCCACCTTGCGCTCCAGGCGGAGGGTGGAGACGATGCGCTCGTCCGCCTGCAGGTCCAGCAGGTTCTTGATGGAGCGGCCCTGCGCGCTGCGGGAACCCTCGTCTATGTTATACACGCGCTCCACGTACACGCGGCCGGTGTTGGTGAAGAACATGATGTAGTCGTGGTTCTGTGCGGCGAAGAGGTGCTCGATGAAGTCTGCGCGGTCCTTCTTGCTCTTGGTGGTGGCGGCCTTCACGCCCTTGCCGCCGCGTCCCTGCAGGCGGTACTCGTCCGTGCGGGTGCGCTTGATGTACCCGCTGTGGGAGATGGTGACAATCATGGCGTCGTTGGGGATGAGGTCCTCGATGGCGCGGTCGCCCTCGTACGGGATGATCTGGGTGAGACGCGGTGTGGCGTACTTCTCCTTGATGGTGCGCAGCTCATCCTTGACGATACCGAGCACGCGGGACTCGTTGGCCAGGATGTCCAGGTAGTCCTCAATCTGCTCCAGCAGGGCCTTGTACTCGTCCGTGATCTTGTCGTTCTCCAGCGCGGTGAGCTGGTAGAGGCGGAGATCCAGGATGGCGTTGACCTGTCGCTCGGTGAAGACGTAGTTGTCTCCCTGCACGGAGGGCTGGCTGTGGATGAGGATGCCCAGCCCCTTGGCGAGCTCCACGGAGTACTTGAACGCCATCAAACGTTGGCGAGCCTCCTCGCGGTTCTTGGAATCGCGGATGATGCGGATGAATTCGTCCAGGTTGGCGAGGGCGATGAGGTAGGCCTCCAAAATCTCTGCGCGGTCCTCGGCCTTGCCGAGGAGGAAGCGCGTGCGGCGCACCACCACCTCGCGGCGGTGCTCCACGTAGAAGTTGATGGCGTCGCGCAGCGTGAGCACCTTCGGGCGGTTCTCATGAATGGCCAGCATGTTGATGGAGAAGCTGGTCTCCAGGCTGGTGAGCTTGTAGAGCTGGTTGATGACCACCTGCGGGCGGGCATCGCGCTTGAGCTCCACCTCCACGTAGTCCGTGAGGTCGCGCATGCCGGCGATGTCGTTGATGACCTTGTCGCGCACCAGCTCGGCGATACGCTCCTGGAGGACGGCGCGGTTCACGCCGTAGGGCATGTCGGAAATGTGGATGTACTCGCGGCCGTTCTCATTGGTGACCACCTCCATCTTGCCGCGCATGAGCACGCTGCCGCGGCCGGTGCGGAAGTAGGAGTCGATACCCTTGCTGCCGAGGATGTATCCGCCGGTGGGGAAATCCGGCCCCTTGATGTAGGCGCGCAGCTCGTCCGGGGTGATGTGGGGATTGTCGATGTACGCGCAGATGCCATCCACCACCTCGCCCAGGTTGTGCGGGGCCATGTTGGTGGCCATACCAACGGCGATACCCGTGCCGCCGTTCACCAGCAGGTTCGGGAAGGCGGAGGGGAACACCACCGGCTCCGTGGTGGAGCTGTCGTAGTTCGGCTGGAAGTCCACCGTGTCCTTCTCCAGGTCGTCCATGAGCGCCATGCCCATGGGGGAGAGCTTGGCCTCCGTGTATCGGTAGGCGGCGGGCGGGTCGCCTTCCGGGGAGCCGAAGTTACCCTGGCCGATGACCAGCACATCGCGCATGTACCAGTTCTGCGCCATGTTCACCAGCGTGCCGTACGCGGAGGAGTCGCCGTGCGGGTGGTACTTACCGATGGTGTCACCCACGATGCGGCCGCACTTCACCGTGCCCTTGTTGGGAACGAGTCCCAGCTCGTGCATGGCGTACAGCACACGGCGCTGCGGCGGGGTGGAGCCGGCGGGGGGGTCCGGGAGCGGGGGGGGAATTTTGACGGACATGGGGTAGTGGAAGAATGAGCGGGGCATTTCCTCAGCCACGTCAACAGGACGAATTCGATTTTCGTTCATAGTCGTAAAAATGGGTTAGGGGTTACACGTCAAGGTTGCGGACGTTGAGGGCGTTGTCCTCGATGAACTGGCGGCGGGGTTCCACCAGGTCACCCATGAGGATGGTGAACATCTTGTCCGCCTGCATGGCGTTGTCATCGTCCAGTCGCACGCGCAGGAGCTCGCGCTTCTCGGGGTCCATGGTGGTGGCGAAAAGGTCTTCTGCGTTCATTTCGCCCAAACCCTTGAATCGGGTGATGGTGACGTTGCGGCCGCCGATTTCCAGCACCTTGGTGAGGATGTCGCCCACGTAGAAGATGGGCGTGGCCGTCTCCTTGTTCTTCTCGGCAATCTCGAAGATGGGAGCATCGTCGGACAACAGGTGGTCTGCGGGGATGCCGAGCTCTTCCAGGCGGGTCATAATCTTGGAGATGGCCTTGGCCTCGTGCAGCTCATGCAGCAGGGCGCGGCGGGACGGGCCCTCGCGCACGGGAAGCGGGTTGGCCGCCAGCTCCTCCTCGCTCGGCTCGCCGAACAGGAAGAGGTCGCGGTTCTCGTCGGAGTATGCGGAAAGCTCCTCCTGGGTGGCGAAGTAGAGCACCTCCTCATCGTTGCCGCAGCGGACCTTCACCAGGTATTCCGGAAAGCTGCCGTTGCCCGCGCGGTGGCGCAGCAGATCCTTCAGCGTGCCGCCGTGCTGGGCCACGCTGTTCTCGAACTTCTGCAGGGAGATGAGCGTCTCCAGGATGCCCATGAGGGAATCCGCGTCAAACACCTTGGACTTGTCGGACGTGGAGAGGGTGACATCGCCGGCACCGAGGGAGATGAGCTTTCGGTTGAGGTCCACCTCGTTCTGGATGTACTCCTCCTCCTTGCGGTACTTCACGCGGTACAGCGGGGGCTGTGCAATGTACACGTAGCCGGCGCGCACCAGCTGCGGCATGTGGCGGCAGAAGAGCGTGAGCAGCAGCGTGCAGATGTGCGCGCCGTCAACATCGGCATCCGCCATCAGGATGATCTTGTGGTAGCGTGCCTTGGTGATGTCGAAGGAGCCCTCGCCTTCCCCGTCGCCGATACCGGCGCCGATGGCGGTGATGATGTTCTGGATGGTCTCGCTGCCCAGGGCCTTGTCCAGGCGGGATTTCTCCACGTTGAGGATCTTGCCTCGGAGCGGGAGGATGGCTTGGGTGCGGCGGTCGCGGCCCACCTTGGCGGAGCCGCCTGCGGAGTCACCCTCCACAATGAAGAGCTCGCACTGCTCGGGGTCGCGGTTGGAGCAATCCGCCAGCTTGCCGGGCAGGCCGCCGCCCACGGTCATGGCGCTCTTGCGCACGCTCTCGCGTGCCTTGCGGGCGGCCTCGCGGGCGCGGCTGGCGATGAGGCAGCGGTCGATGATGGTGCGGGCCACCTGCGGGTTCTCCTCGAAGTATTCCTTGAGCTCCTCGTACACCACGTTGCCCACCACGCCTTCAATCTCGGTGTTCACCAGCTTGTCCTTGGTCTGGGAGGAGAAGCGCGGATTGGGCATCTTGACGCTGATGACGGCCACCAGACCCTCGCGCACGTCGTCGCCGTTGAGGGTGGGGTCCTTAGCAGAGAGCAGGTTGTTGGCCTTGGCGTACGCGTTGATTACGCGGGTGAGCGCGCTGCGATAGCCGGAGAGGTGCGTACCGCCGTCCGCGTTGTAGATGGAGTTGGCGTAGCAGAGGATGTTGTACTTGTCGCTGTCGTTGTACTGCATCACCACGTCCACGATAACGTCGTCCTGCATGGTTTTGCCGTCGTACTCCACCTCAATGTGGCGGATGCCGGAGATGCTGATGGGGTTCGGGGTAATGAGAGTCTTGTTCTCATTGAGCTGGGTCACGAACTCCTTGATGCCGTCCTTGTAGAGGAAGGTCTCGCTGCGCTGGCTCTCCGCGCGCTCGTCCACCAGCTGGATAATCAGGCCGGGGTTGAGGAAGGCGAGCTCGCGCAAGCGCTTGGCCAGCATGTCGAACACGAATTCCGTGGTATCCGTGAAGATGGTGGGGTCCGGCAGGAAGGTGATGGTGGTACCGGTCTGGTTGGCCGGGCAGGAACCCACCACATGCAGCTTCTCCACGGTCTTGCCGCGCTCAAAGGTGATGACGTGGCGCTTGCCGTCGCGGCGCACCTCCGCCTTGAACCAGTCGGACAGCGCGTTCACGCACTTGGCACCCACGCCGTGCAGGCCGCCGGAGTACTTGTACGCACCCTGGCCGAACTTGCCGCCCGCATGCAGGTTGGTCAGCACCAGCTCCACTGCCGGGATGCCGAACTTCGGGTGGATGTCCACCGGAATGCCGCGGCCGTTGTCCACCACGGAGATGGAGCCGTCCTCATGAATCAAAATGTCAATCTTGGTGCAGTAGCCTGCCAGGTGCTCGTCGATGGAGTTGTCCAGCACCTCGAAAACGCAGTGGTGCAGGCCTCGCTGGTCAGGGTCGCCGATATACATGCCGGGGCGCTTGCGCACGGCCTCCAGGCCCTCCAGCTTGTCAATCTGCGCAGCGCTGTACTCTTGTTGAGCCCCGGTGAGCTTCTGCTCATCCACGGGCGGGGTGTTTTCTGTATCGCTCATACGCGCGCATTATGCGCGCGTATACGCGCGCGCGCAAGCCAAAAACACGACATGCAGCCACAAAACAGCAAAAAAGCCCGCCATTTCGGCGGGCTTTTCATGGAAGCATCCCCATGCGGATTCGAACCGCAGTTCTATGACTGAGAATCATATGTCCTAACCCCTAGACGATGGGGACAGATGCTGGAATACGTGAACCGGGACTCGAACCCGGGACCAATAGATTAAAAGTCTACTGCTCTACCGACTGAGCTATTCACGCATGTGCACCGCTATAGCGGGCGCGGGGGCATGTTACAGGCGCGCTCCTGCAATGTCAAGCCCAAAGCTGACTTTTTTTGCGAGAATGTACAATGTACGAAGTACAAACTATGTACTATTTGGAAAATTTGGCGGCTGCGCCGCGGGATTTACATGGCTCATCTGGCGCAACGCCAGATGAGCCGATTTTTATCATACGGCGGTTTTTCTTGTGCAAAACGACCCTGGACGTGCTAATGGGGTGTGTGAAACGCGGGTTTGCCATCATTCTGGGAATTCTGGCGGGGGTTTTGCTGCTGACGGCGCTGGCCGGGGTGCTTTGCATGAACTATAACCTGGCGCAGATTGCGCTCGTGGAGCACATAGAGGCAGATATTGAGGAACAGGTAGTTGTGGTGGACAGCGTGATTTCCCATCAACAGGGACTTGTTTTCAACGCGGTTGAATGTATCCATCAGCGCCATCTGCATAGCCGCGGGCACGCTGCTTGGCATGGTGTTGCTGGCGGTGAGGCGGCGCTACAGCCAGCGCCGCCGCGTGACGCCATACGTGCTGTACGCGGGTGCGGGCATGCTGCTGCTCACCCTGCTGGGCATCTGGAACGCCTTTTGGATTTGGTAACACACCGCGCCCCAGGCGCGCTAACTTTCCATCCTAATCCTAATCTTAATCCTAATCCCGAATTATCATTCCTCCAGCCCGCATTCTCCCTGCACGATTTCCTGGAGGGATTGGCGGCGGCGGATGATTTGCCAACGGTCGCCGTCCACCATGACCTCAGCGGCCAGGGGGCGTGAGTTGTAGGTGGAGGCCATGCTGAAGCCGTAGGCACCCGCGCTCATTTCCGCGAGGATTTCGCCGGGCTTCACATCCGGGATTTGGCGGTTCTGGGCCTGGAAGTCGCCGGATTCGCACACCGGCCCCACCACATCGGCGGTGACGGTGTCGCCGTGGTGTTCTTTCACCGGCCAGATTTCATGGTAACCCTCGTAAAGGGCGGGGCGGATGATGTCGTTCATGCCGGCATCCACAATCTTGAAGAGCTTGGCCTCGCCGCGCTTCTCATAGAGGCAGGTGGTGAGCATGACGGCGGCGTTGCCCACCAGGCGGCGTCCCGGTTCCACGATGATGCGCAGGCCGAGCGGCTGCAGCAGCGGGATGATGGCGGCGGCAAAGCTCTCGATGGTCATCTGCTCCGGGTGCTGCCTCCACCAATCGGCGGAGGCGGACGCCAGGCAGCCGTCGTACACAATGCCCACGCCGCCGCCGATGGACCAGAACTCGATGCCGTACTTCTCCTTGAGGCTCATGGCGATGGGGGCCACCTTCTCAATGGCCATGAGATAGGGCTGCACCTCCGTGAGCTGGGAGCCGATGTGCATCTGGATGCCGCGCGGCTGCAGGTTGGGCATGGTGGCATGGATGGCGGCGTAGAGCTTTTCAATGCGGTCGATGTCCACGCCGAACTTGTTCTCGTTGGTGCCGGTGGTGATGTACTTGTGGGTGTGGGCATCCACATGGGGATTGACGCGCACGGCCACGGGGGCCACCTTGCCCATCTGGCCGGCGATGCGGTCGATGGCGCGCAGTTCCTCCTCGCTCTCGCAATTGAAGCAGTAGATGCCCTGCTCCAGGGCGTAGCGGATTTCCGGCTCCGTCTTGCCCACGCCCGCGTAGGTGCAGAGCGCGGGGTCTCCCCCGGCGTTGATCACGCGCCAGAGCTCACCGCCGGACACGATGTCGAACCCGGCGCCCTGGCGTGCCACAAGCTGCAGGATAGCCTTGGTGGAGCTTGCCTTCACCGCGTAGGCCACATGGGCTCCCAGCGGGGAGAGCGCCTGGCGGAACGCGGCCAGGTTGCCGGCGATATCACGCTTGCTGTAAACGAAGGTCGGCGTGCCGACCTCGCGGGCGATGTCCTCCAGATTCACATTTTCGCAGTGGAGGGAACCGTCTTTGTAGGAAAAGCTGTGCATGGGTCAGGATTCGGTGTCGGTGAGTTTCTTGTCGTGGTTGTCGTCTACAATCTTGGCGACCCAGGAAAGGTCTTCGGAGTTTTCCAGGGCGAGCTTGATGAGCACGGTGATGGGCACGGCCAGCAGCATACCGCAGGGTCCCCACATCCAGCCCCAGAAGATGACGGAGAGAATGACCACCGAGGTGGCGATGCCGAACTGCTTTCCAAGGAAGAGCGGCTCGATGCCGTTGCCGATGGCGCAGTTGATGAAGAGATAGCCCGCCGCAATGAGCATGGCGCAGCCCCAACCGTTCATGGTGAGCGCCATCAGAATGCCGGGTACGGCCGCCACAATGGAGCCGATGGTGGGGATATAGTTGAGCACAAAGGCTATGACGCCCCACAGGAACGCAAACGGCACATCCAGCCACACGCACATGCCCCACACCAGCAGCCCCGTCGCCACGCTGGATATCGTCTTGATGAACAGGTATTTCTGGATGCCCTGCAGCGCGTGCAGGAAGTCGTCCTTCCACTCCGCCCCCGCCGGCATGGCGCGCAGGTTCCGCAGGAACAGCGGCGCCTCGCCCAGGAAGAAGGTCATCACAATCAGCACCAGCGTGCATGTGCTCAGCAGGGAAACAATCTGCCCCGTGATGGACTGCGTGATGGAGAGCACCTTGTTCACGTCCACCACATCCTGCGGGGAGGCCACGATGGCGCGCGCGCTTTCCTCCAAACCGAATTTGCCGAGCCAGGCCATGGTGTCGTTGTACAGCTCGGCAAAGCGCTGGGAGAACTCACCCTGCAGGGTGGCCTTCATGTCCATGGCCAGGAATTGGATGAGGCTCGCCACCGCGTACAGCACCACAAAGTCGAACGCCACCGTGGCCGTCACCGCCAGCCAGTGCGGGAAGCGGCAGTACCGGCGCAGCAAGCTCGTGACGGTGTAGCTGATGATGGCCAGGAAGCCCGCCATCAGGATGGGGAGAATCACCCCCTGCGCCTGGCGCAGGCCGAAAATGACGATGAGAGCCGCCGCGCCGACAATGAGCGCGCGTGCGCCGTCGCCCAGCATAAAGCCGTTGTTGTTCGGAGAGTGAGTATCGTTACCCTGCTGCATCGCGCCCCATTGTACACACGCGCGCAGGAATTTCAAGCCGCAAGCACGGCATGAGGCGCGATTGAGGGGATGCGCTGCCGCCGATTCGCCTTGAACGGGAGGGAGGGCGTGGTACAATGGGCGCATGCAGATTGCACGCACGAAGGAAGAATTGCGCGCCACCCTGGCTCCGCTCCGCGGGGAGGGCAAGGTGGTGCTGGTGCCCACCATGGGAGCCCTGCACGAGGGGCATGCCACCCTGCTCCGCCAGGCGCGGCAGATTGCCGGGGACGGCACGGTGGTGGCCAGCGTTTTCCTGAACCCCGTACAGTTCAACGATACCCACGACCTGGAGGCCTACCCGCGCACGCCGGAGGACGACGTGGAGACCTGCCGCCGCAACGGGGTGGACGTGCTGTTCATGCCCACACCGGACGAGATGTACTGCGCGGACCGCACCATCACGCTGGAGGAGACACACCTTTCCACCGTGCTGTGCGGGGCCAGCCGCCCCGGCCATTTCGCGGGCGTTTGCCTGGTGGTGAACAAGCTTTTCAACCTGGTGCAGCCCACGGATGCCGTTTTCGGCAAGAAAGACTACCAGCAGCTCGCCATCCTGCGCCGCCTGGTGCGCGATCTGGACATCCCCGTCACCCTTCACGGCGCGGAGATTGTGCGCGGGGAGGACGGCCTGGCCCTCTCCAGCCGCAACGCCCGCCTCACCCCGGAATTCCGCGCCGCCGCGCCTTCCATCCACCGCTTCCTCATGGAAGCCCGCACCGACTACGCCCAGGGCGCGCCCGCCGCAGAGGTGGCGGCCGCCGTGCGCCGCAAGCTGGAGGCCATCCCCGGCGTGCGCGTGGACTATGCGGAGCTGGTGGACGCGGAAACCCTGCACGGGCCCACCGACGAAAAGCGCCTGGCCCTGCTGGCCGTGGCCGCCTGGTTCGGCGACGTTCGCCTCATCGACAACACCGAACTCTCACGCGCATGATACACGCCACCAACCTGCACCGCTCCTACTCCATCGGCAAGAAGCAGGTGGAAGTCCTCCACGGCCTGGACCTCCACATCAAACGCGGGGAGAAGGTATTCCTCTGCGGCCCCAGCGGCGCCGGCAAGACCACCCTCATGTACACCCTCGCCGGGCTGGAGCAGCCCCTGCAGGGTCAGGTGGTTATCGAAGGCACGGACATCTACGCCCTCTCCCTCAAGGAGCGCGCCAAATTCCGCAACCGCAACATGGGCTTCATCTTCCAGAACTACATGCTCATGCCGGAGCTCACCGCCCTGGAGAACGCTTCCCTCGCCACCGCCGTGGCCGGCAGCGAAGCCACCGACCGCGTCGTTGCACTCCTGGAGAAGGTCGGCCTCGGCAACCGCTTGGACCACCTCCCCAACGAGCTCTCCGGCGGCGAGCAGCAGCGCGTTGCCATCGCACGCGCCCTCGCGCACGACCCCGCCATCATCTTTGCCGACGAGCCCACAGGCAACCTCGATTCCCGCAACGGAGCGCAGATTCTCGACCTCCTCTTCGAGCTGGCCGACCAGGGCGGCAAAACCCTCGTGGTGGTCACCCACGACCCCGCCATCGCCGCCCGCGGCGACCGCGTTCTCACCATCAAGGACGGCGTCGTGGCGTGAGGTTGGGTGTGAACGGAGGTGGGTTGGGTTGCGCACGCCGACCCCGTATCCACCCCGCGCAAGGCGGGGTTGCCTCACCGCCGCCTCACGGCGGTTCGCCCTGCGGGCAGCCACATACGTGGCTGGCCAATCGCCCTTACCGCACCGCAAGCGGTGCGCCCCTACGGGGGCCGTCGGGCGCTTTGCGTTAGTTGTAAGTGCGAAGGGGGACACCCCCCGGGCTTACGCCCGGGGGTGAAAAAAGTTTAACCCCCAAAACCGGGGCAAATAAAGCCCCCCCCCGGCCCCCGGGGTACAAAACCCATACCCCCCCAAGGGCGCGCAA
>R28__coassemble_246_pt1 | contig 26658 bp, 24 predicted proteins | sample R28__metabat2_low_PE_030 | metagenome-assembled genome bin R28 | reverse complement strand
CGCAACCATGCGGGTTAGCGCTCCGCTACCGGAGCGCTATGGGACGGCAGTGATTTACAATTGACGATTTGAAAATTCGTGCACGCTCCGCGTGCTGACGGCAGTCCCCTTTTTTGCACCTTGACAGCGCGCCTTGCCGTCGGATATGATGGCGACACTCGGAGCTATAACATGGCGGGATTGAAATAGCTGGGCTTCGTCACAGCTTTCGCCCGGTTACTGGCCCAAACAACCTGCTTGCAACTGTCAATCGCGGGCCACGGCCTTGCGGAGGAGGAGGATTCCGGTGCGGTAGAGTTCCGTTCGGGAGACGATGCCGCAGAGGGCACCGGATGCGGAGCTCACCACGGGGAGGGAGTTGAGCGGGGTGGATTGGAAGGCGCGGAGAGCCTCCGGCAAACCGTCGGAGGGTGAGAGGACGGGTGCATCCGCATGCATGAGGCCGGCGGCGGTGAGACCGGGGCCGTCCGGGGTGCCGGGGAGTTCCGACGCCAGGATCAGGCCGGCGTAACGGCCGGAGGCATCCACCACGGGCACGTTCTCGTCCGGGTGGCGGAGCATCTGGTGGATCACGCGGTCCAGGGGAGCGGAGGTGTGGACCTGCAGGGGGCTGCGGCGCATGACGTCTGCCACGCGGAGGGCGGAGGGCGGGCCATCGAAAGCGGTGGTGTCGGGAGCGCGGTCGTAGAGGGAACCGGCGGGCAGGAGGCGTGCCACGCCGTATGCCACGGCCACGGCGAGCATGAGCGGGAAGATGAGAGTGGCGTTCATGGTGAACTCAATCACCAGGAGAAGGGCGGTGATAGGCGCGCGGGCGGCCACGCCAAAGAAGGCTGCCATGCCCACCAGGGCGTACGGCAGCGCACCGCCGCCCAGGCCCAGGGATTCCGCACCCGCGCCGAACAACGCGCCGATGAAGCAGCCTATCATCAGCGTGGGCATGAGCATGCCACCCATGGTGCCCACGCCGAACACCACCGCCACCAGAAGGATTTTGCAGCACAGCAGCGCCGCCATGTGCGGGGTGGACAGGCAACCCGCCAGCAGCCCAGCAATAGCCTCCTGCCCGTTGCCCACGATAAAGGGGTCTTCATACGCCACCAAACCCACCAGCAAGCCGGCCGCGGCCATGCGCGCGGGCAGCCACGCGGGACGTCCGTCCAGCCGGCGGCGCATCCACCCGGCGAACCATACCCAGCCGCGCCCGGAGAGGGCGGCCGCCACCGCCAGCACCGCGCAGAGCAGCACCTGCGGCAGGGAGCCGAACGCCACCTGCGCCGCATCCGCCGCAAAAATGGCATCCGTGCGCCCCAGCAGCCACAGCAGCGCGTATGCTGCACACGTGGCCGCCAGCAGCGGTGCCATGTAGCCGATGCTGAAGGTGCCCACCAGCACCTCGCACACGAACAGGCAGGCGCTCAGCGGCGTGTGGATGGCTGCCGTCATGCCGGCGGCGGCACCGCAGCCCACCAGCAGGCGCAGGCGGGAGGGCGACACCTGCAGCGCGCGCCCCGCGGCGGAGGCGGCCACGGCAGAGGTCTGGATGATGGCGCCCACCTTGCCGATGCAGGCGCCGCTGCCCATGGAAAGCACGGCGGAAAGGCTGCGCAGAAAGCCCTGGCGGCGCGGCAGGCGCCCGTCCCCCAGGGAAAAGGATTCCATGTACTCCGGCATGGGGCGCTTGTCCACCCGCTTGGCGAACAGCAGCACCAGCGCGGCGGGGATGGCGCCCGCGGCGGGCAACAGCACCCGCGCCCAGCCAGGCAGCTGCATGAAGCAGTCCACCCGCGTGCCCGCGAAACCCGTATACACCCACTGCACCGCCTCAATGGCCGCATCGAACGCCAACGCGGCCACCGCCCCCGCCAACCCCAGCAGCAGCGCCTGCACCAGCACGGCCTGGCGCTGCCCGATGTGCAGCGCGCGCATCATCCGCAGCAGAAACATCCGGTACTGGTACGCAGAGCGGTTCATGTTTGCGCCCCTATTGTACCATGACCCCGCCCCACTGCAACTCCAATGTTCAGGGATGCCCTAACCGCCTTTCTTGGGCGAACGCACGTGCGTTTTCATCGCTAGTTAGGTTTTCATCCGAATCATCCACGTTCTCATGTAAAAAAAATCCAATTTTCTTTACACGTCATCGCCCATTTGTAAAAGAAATGGCATTTTTTTTACAAATGATGGTTGATTATTGGAAGAGCATGGTTAACATGCAATGGTTGGTGCCAACAAGCAAGGTTGGCCGGCATGCGTTGGCGCTAATCCACCCTGCCCTGCGGCAGGGTTCTGTTCCGAGACGTACCAACGTGGTTGTCCCCAGCCCTCTCGGGTTGGGCTACCGGTCTGGTCGCCATTTCATGGCTCCAAGTTAGTCCCCGCGGAAGCGTGGTGGGATATGTCCCCATACCTCATCCCACCACGGAACCCCGCCTTGCGCGGGGTGGATACACGCCAAGGCTGAGCGGGCGCACAAAAAACCCCGCCGGAGCCCGGGGTGGGCGGCGGCGGGGTTCTGGTGGGTGAACGGCTGGGTCAGATCTCGAAGAGATGGGTGACGGAATCGTTGTTGTGGATGTTTGCAATGGCCTGGGCAAGAAGCGGGGCAATGCTGACGGTGTCGACATTCTCGCCGTAGGCCATGGGGACGGAGTCCGAGGTGAGGAGGCACTCGATGGGGCTGTCCTTCAGGCGGGCGCGAGCGGCTTCATTGAGGACGCCGTGGGAGACGCCGGCGAAGATGCGTGCGGCGCCGTGCTTCTTCAAGATCTTTGCTGCGGCGCAGAGGGTGCCGCCGGATTCGGTCATGTCGTCAATCATGAGGACATCCTTGCCCTCCACGTTGCCGATGACGGCGTGGGCGTCCACCTCTGTGGCGGAGATGCGCTGCTTGGCGACGATGGCGAGCTCCGTGCCGAGGACGTTGGCATAGCTCTTGGCGTTCTTGACACCGCCGATGTCCGGGGAGACGACCACGAGGTTGCTCATGTTCTGGACGTACTTCTCCTTGAGGTGCTTGACAAGCACGGGGAGGGAGTGGAGGTGATCCACGGGGATCTCAAAGAAGCCCTGAATCTGCGCGGCATGGAGGTCCATGGCGAGGACGCGGTTCACGCCTGCCGCGGTGAGGAGATTGGCCACCAGCTTGGAGGTGATGGGCACTCTGGGCTTGTCCTTGCGGTCCTGGCGCGCATACCCGTAGAAGGGCATGACGGCGGTGATGCGGCTGGCGCTTGCACGGCGCACGGCATCCACCATCACCAGCAGCTCCATGAGGTTGTGGTTGGTGGGCGGGCACGTGGGCTGAATGATGAAGGCGTCCGCGCCGCGAATGGATTCCCTGATTTGGACAAAGCTTTCACCGTCGGGGAAAGTGTTGACGGTAGCATCGCAGAGGGGCAGCCCCATGACATCTGCAATGCTCTTCGCTAATTGAGGATGAGCAGTACCGCTGATGAGTTTCATAATAGTGCAAGGTTGCCCCTCTATTCTTGACAATTTGGCAAAAATTGCAATACTAAAGTTCAGGTAGGCGGCAAAATTCACGATGGAAACGGAGCCGGAGACAGATAAAAAAAGCTGCTGGCGGCTGGGGCTGCCCGCCTGGGTTGGTCTGGGCGTAAGCCTGGCGCTGCTGTGGTGGTACTACTTTTCCCTGTGCGCCTACGTGGAGGGACATGAAACGGCGTTCAGCTGGCTGGTATCCGCCTGGAACCCGGAGAACGACTTTGAGCACGGGTGGATGGTGCCGCTGCTGGCGCTGTACCTGCTGCACCATGCGTGGGGGCAGATGAAGGACGTTGTGTTCAAGCCGAGCCTTCACGGACTGTGGATGTTGGGATTCGGTGCCGTGCTGGGGCTTTTGGCGGTGCGCACGCACCAGGGGCGCGTGGCCATAGGCGCACTGCCGTTCATGCTCACGGGGCTGGTGTGGTGCTACTGGGGCGGGCGCGCGGCGCTCAAGAGCGCGTTCCCGTTCTTCTTCATCTGGCTGTGCATCCCGCTTCCGGGTTTCCAACAGGCCACGGTGGGCATGCAGCTGCTGGCCACCAAGGCGGCCCACTGGGGCGCCACCCTTTGCGGCGTGCAGACCGTGGTGGAGGGTACCAACATAGCTTCCGCCACCGGCAACTGGGATGCCTTCAACATAGCGGGCGGCTGTTCCGGCATGCGCTCGCTCATGGCGCTCATCATGATATCCACGGCCTGGGCGTACCTGGCATCCGGCTTGGCGCTGTGGAAGCGGATAGTACTGGCGGTGAGCGCCATCCCTCTCTCCATCGTGGCCAATGCGTTCCGCGTGGCGAGCATCTTCGTATTCGCGGAGTACATAAACCCGGCGTTCGCCAGCAAGACGTGGCACGACTGGTCCGGGCTGCTGTTCTTCTTCCCGGCGAGCCTGGTATGCCTGATGCTGCTGCACGGGCTGCTGGCGGGCGAGCTGCCCTTCCTCAAGAAGCGCAAAGTGGTACGCCGCATCAACAGTGGAAAGGAGGTGCAGCCGTGAGAGCCTGGATCTATGGTCTGCTGCCGGCCCTGCTGCTTGGCGCGCTGTTCACCCTGGTGGGAATCATGCCCACGCAGGATGCCCTGATGGAATCCGCCATCCGCCCGGATTTGCCGCTGGGAATCACCGCCGGCACCTGGCGCGGCGAGCGCCAGCAGGAGAGCGAGGTGGAACGCATGACCCTGGCCGCCGACACCAAGTTCAGCAAGGCTGTCTACCGCTCCGTCAGCCTTGATCCCCTGCCGCCAATCAACGCCTCCATCGTCTATTCCGGCAGCGATATGAACACCTCCATCCACCGGCCGGAACGCTGCCTGCCCTCGCAGGGTCATTACGACCTGACGACGGAACCGGTGCAGCTCAAGCTCAAGGACGGGCGGGAGCTCACTTTCACGCGCATCCTCTCCAAGAGCCAGGAAAAGCTGCCGAACGGCGCGGAGGTCACCCTGCAGCACGTCAACTACTACATCTTCGTCGGCCACGCCGTCATCAAATCGGACCACCTGTCGCGCACGCTTCAGGACATGTACGACCGCGTGGTGCACGGCTACGTGGAGCGCTGGGCATACTACCAAGTGGGCACCTACTACGGAGAAGCCCTGCGTGTGAACCGCGAGGACGCGGAAAACAACCTGCGCGCCTACATCTCGGAAACCCTGTCGGACCTCATCGACTGGGATATGTTGGAAAAATAACCCCACCTTTCACCCATGGGCGACACCAAGGACATAGCAACCCAGCTTGGGGAGGCGCAAGCGCGCCGCCAGAGCGCATTCGCCGCGCCCGATTCCGTGACTCGCCTGGCAGAGGATTTGCTGGAGACCGCGTGGGAGGGCATCCGCCCCGCGGAGCGCGCGCTGGGCAATGCCCTGCACCGCATGGTTAGCGATGAGACCACGAGGCAGTTCCTGACGAAACTCTGCACCCATGTGCTGATGACCACGGACCCCGCGCTGCAAATAGCCACGCTGCGCGGTTTGGCCGGGCGCAAGAGCGAGCTGCCCACGGTCTTGAACCGCGCGGCGCAATGGCGATTGCGCGCGGCGGCCCTGCTGCCGGAAAGCTTGTCCGCGTACGCGGTACGAGAAGCGCACCGGGCGTTCCACTCGGTGTTCGGCGGGTTGGTGCTGCCGGCACATGTGCGCCGCTTGATGCTGCGGGTGCACCAGCTTTCCACGGACGGCCAGGGCGTGGCGCTCAACCCGCTGGTGCCCGTGGTGCGGGGCAACAAGGGCGCGGCGCAGTACATGAAGAACCTGGAGGCTGTGCTGGAACGGCAGGATGCCGCCGGCGTGGTGGTGCAGCCTTGGCGTCTCTGCCCCAACCTCTCCCCGTACTCCCCGGAGGAGGGCGTACGCGCGCTCGCCTCGCGCCTGCACCAAATCTTCCGTCTTTCCCTGGCCAAGGGGCGCACCCGCCCTGTCATTGTGGAGAGCGGGCTCTCCCCCACCGCGCACATGGTGGCAGAGGCCCTCACCATTGCCCTGCAGGGGCAGGATTTGAACCGCGCGGACGTGGCCATCGAGCTTCCCGCCTACCTGGCGGGCACGCCGGCCATCCTGCGGGGGCTGACCACTTGGGCGGGCAACCGCGCCGCTGCGGGGGCCGCGCCGTTGAAGCTGCTGCTGGTAAAGGGAGCCCACTTGGACGAGGAGCAGGAATGCACCGTCCGCCACGGCTCCGCCAACGCCGTGTGCCGCACCAAGGCGGAAACGGACGCCCGCTACAAGCAGATGGTACACGCCGCCATGGCTGCGGATCCGCGCGCCGTCACCCCCGTCATCGGCTCACACAACCTTTTCGATATTGCCTTTGCGCTGGTGGACTGGGCCGGCAGCGGCCGCCCCGGCATGCCGCCGTACTGCCTGGTAGGCGGCCTGGCGAACCATGTGGCCCGCACGCTTGGCGAGCTGGGCTGCCGCGTCACCCTCACCTACGGCGTCACCCCCGCAGGGCAGGACGCCGCCGCCGCGCGCCATCTGCTGAATATCGTGCACAAGCTTTCCCGTCCCGGCAGCTTCTTTGCCTCCGGATACGAAATCGACCCGCAATCCCCCACCTGGGGGCGCTTGCACCGTGAGTTCACGGAATCGCTGACGCCACAGGAAGAACAGCCTGGCGAAGCCGCCGACGGCATGTTCCGCCCCACGCCGCGCGCACGCGTGTTCAACCGCAAGCGCCTCACCGCCCTGCGCCACGCGGGCGAGCGAGAGGCCAACCGCTGGCAACGCCCGCTCGTGGCGGCGGACGACGGATTCCCCGGCAGCGAAGAGCTTCCCTGCGAACGCATCTCCACCTACAACACGGAACACGTGGACTACCGATTCCTCGCCATGGACGACGCCACGCTGGAAAGCCTGGTGGCCAGCGCCGCGCAAGCCGCGGCCACGCCAGTACAGCCGTGGGAGGAACGCCGCGCGCACCTGCTGCGCCTGGCGGCGGAACTGGAGATGAAGGAATCCACGTTCATCGGCCTGCTCATCCGCGAGTGCGGACTCACGCTGGAGGAAGCGGAGAAGGAAATCCTCATGGCCATGGATGCATGCCGCCTGCATGTGCAAACCGCAGAACCCACGGGAACCGGCAGCGGCGTGGTGGCGGTGATGCCCGGCGATGCCCACCCGCTGGCCGATGCCGTGGGCGGCATTGCCGCCGCATGGATGACCGGAAACGCCGTGGTGTACCGCCCGCCGTTCGGCTCTGTGATGCTCGGCGTGCGCATTGCCGAGCTCTTCAAGCAGCAGGAGTTCCTGCCGCCTCGCCTGCTCACCGCCATCTGCACGGACGACGCCTCTGTACGCCTGGCCGCCAACCCTCGCATCACCGCCGTTCTGGCGGTGACGGATTCCACGCGCAGCGCCTCCCTTTGCACCGCAGCCGCCGGCAAGCCTGTCATAGGCGGGTGCTGCGGCAGCTCCAGTGTGTACCTGGCAGCCACCGCCGATTGGCACACCGCCGTGCGCGACATCGCGGCAAACGTTTTCACCCACGCCGGGCAATGTCTGGAAATGCCGCACATCGTCATTGTTCACGCCTCCGTGTACGACAACCAGGAGTTCCGCAACGAGCTGCAGGATGCCGTGCGCTCCATCATCTGCGGCCCCGGTTGGGAGGAAGGCGTGCAGATGGGACTGCTCTCCGCCGTGCCCACGCATGAGCAGGAACTGCTGCTCACCGCCATGGACGCGGACGAAACCTGGCTGGTGCAACCGCACCGCGCGGGAAAGGACATCGCGCTGTGGTCGCCCGGGGTTCGCGCGGGCGTGGAAGCGGGGAGGTTCTTCACGCAAGCCACGCAGAACGTACCGGCCATCGGCCTGCTGCGCGTGAAAGATGCGGAAGAGGCCATTGCCCTCCAACAGAAGCTGGCGGAGGGGCAGAACGCCGCCATCTACTCCCGCGATGAAGAGGAAATCCACCTGTGGGAACGCCATGTGGACGCCTGCAACCGCTGTGTGAACTGCATCTGCCACCCCTACCCCGGTATCCAGCCGCAGGGAGACGGACAGCTCAGCACACCCATGACGGGCGGGCGGCAGCTCGCCGCCGCGCTGGCTGCGCCACGGGATGCGGATGCCGCCGCGCTGGAAGGAGTGGAACCGCAGCTGCCCGTGAAGCCGTGGCTCACGCTGCAGCCCGCGCCATCCGCGGAGGATGCGCAGCGCATGCTCACCGCCGCCAAGTCCATCACCTCGCAATGGGAGGCGGAGTTCGGCCGCGAACACATGCTGCGCGAAAACGCCATGTACCGCACCACGCTCTCCTACCGCCCGCTGCGGCTCACGCTGCGCGCCGAGCAGAACATGCCCGATGCGGACCTGTGTATCATGCTGATGGCCGCGCTGGCAGCGGGATGCCGCGTGCAGCTGAGCACCGCGACCCTGCGCCCCTGGATGCAGAACATGCTCTACCCAGAAGGCGTGGAGATTGCAGTGGAGACGCGTAGCACGTTTGAAGGCCGCTTCGCCACGCTGGCGGGGCAAGGCATCTGTGTGCGCGACCCCGCCGCCACGGAGGAAACGCGCCGCGCCGCCGGAGTCTGCCGCCTGGAACTCATCACCCGCCCCGTCACCTCCAACGGCCGCTCGGAGCTGCTCTGCTGCACGCAGGAGCAGGTCGTCACCCGCCGCGGCAGCATCCCCGAAAACATCCTGTAACCCCCTTCCCCATCCATGAAAAGCCGCATCTTCCTTGTCTGCCTGGTCTTGGTGCTCATCCTGTCGCAAGCCCTGCTGCGCAGTGTGGAGACGAACTACCTGACCGCCGCGCCCAGCGATACCGTGTTCTTCGCACCTGCCGACTGGGGGATGGCGTGGAGCAAGGCATCGCTCACGTTCAGCCTGCCGTTTGCGGTGTTCACGGCGGGGGCGCTGGTGGCGGCACTCGGCGCGGGCGCGGCGTGCATCGCCGGATTCTGCGACGAGTTTAACGTGGACGAGCCCTGCAACGGCATCTACTCGCGCCTCTCCACCTGCGCACTCTGGTGTGGATGGCCCGTGATGGCCGCCTGCACCGCCTCCATCTTTGCCACCTTCCCGAACGCCGCCGGCGGGGCGGACACCCTCGCGCACAGCCCCCTCTTCCTCATGCTGGCGGTATGCGCGGGCATCGTGATGGCGTGCCACTGGCTGGCCCGCCGCTTTCAGGAAACACGGGTAGCCGCGTGGGCGTGCGGCGCCATGTTCATCACCGTGTGGAACCTGGGTGCCGACTGGCTGGGCGGCGGCTACGCCCACGCCTTGAGTCTTGCGGCGCTTTCCTACCCGTTGGCGGGGCTTGCGCTGGCGTACGGCGTGCGGAAGCTGTGCGGTGATACGCTTGCATCCCGCGTAACAGGTGCAGTGCTCATAGCGGCGGCGGTGGGCTGCGCGTGCCACTTCTTTGGGAACGGCTACCTTTTCCAATCCGACATCCCGTTCTTCGGCGTGCCGTGCTACATCTACACCGTCCTCACCCTGGCGGTGCTGGCTGCCCTCATGTGGCTGAAATACCGCTCCCTGCCCAACGGCTATTGAAAAAACGCCCCTGGGGAGAGGCGTGAGCGCCAGACCACAGGGGTGTGCTTGGGTGTTGAGCGCGCGCATGATGCGCGCAACTTCTGAAAATGGGCATGCCGGGAAGCTCTCGGCAAGGGGATGGAGTATACGAGCATCCCCCTGCCGGAGCCGGCATGGGGTCGGATGCCCGTCGACCCCATGAAGGCCTATGTGCGGCTCATGGTTGCGCCAAGGCGCTTTTTCTTCCACGGATCCAGGTCGTCTGCCGCCTTGAAGTTATAGATGGGCTTGAAGACGTCGACGACCTCCACGGAGGGCTCCAGGTGACCGAGGATGGAATCGATGCCCTTGTAGGCCATGGGGGATTCATCCAGGGTATCCATGGAGACGGAGGTGGAGTAGATGCCCTGCATGCGCTGCTGGAATTCCTCCAGCGAGAGCGTGCGGCGCGCCTGCATGCGGCTCATGAGACGGCCTGCGCCGTGCGGTGCGGAGAAGTTCCAGTCCTCGTTTCCCTTGCCGACGCCGTAGATACAGCCGTCCTGCATGTTGACGGGGATGAGCAGCTTCTCGCCTGCACGCGCGGAGATAGCGCCCTTGCGGACGATGTTGCTCTCATGGTCGATGTAGTTGTGGATGGTGTGGAACTGGTCCTGCACATCCAGATGCAGGCGCTCCACAATCACCTTGGCCATGAGCTCACGGTTGCGCGTGGCGAAATGCTGGCAGATGCGCATGTCGTCCAGATAGCGCTCGCGCAGCTCGCCCTCCAGGTAGCAGAGGTCTGCAGGAATGGAGGGCACGCGCTCCGCGTACTCCTTGCGGAAGGCGCGGATGGCGTCCTGGATTTCAGACTCGCGCCCAGCGGCCTTGTACTCCTCAATGATGCGCAGCTTGGCCTCCTTGGGTGAGCAGAGTCCGCGCACGGAGTCGATGGCCTCCTGCTGGTAGATTTCGCACACCTGCTTGCCGAGATTGCGCGAGCCGGAGTGGATGACGAGGTAATACTCGCCGTTGGCGGCTGCGTCCACCTCCACGAAGTGGTTGCCGCCGCCGAGGGAGCCAAGGCTGCAGCGCAGACGGTCGATGTGCTTGAGGTCGCCCAGGCAGTGCAGTGCATCCAGCTCCGGGAATTCCTCCACGATTTTGCCGTGTACGAATTTCCCGGTGGGGATGTTTCGGTGCATGATGTCATCCAGCGCGGCGAAATCCGGCTTCTGTTTGCCGAGACTCACCGTGAGCATGCCGCATCCGATGTCCACACCAACGATATTAGGAATAACCTTGTTGCCGAGATCGGCCGTGAAGCCGATGACGCAACCCTTGCCGGCATGAACATCGGGCATAATACGTACCTTCGCGTCCGCGAACGCCGGCTGGGCCAGCAGCGTGTTCAGCTGCTTGCGCGCCAGGTCATCCACGATGGAGGCATAGATTTTGATGTTCGTGTTCATTTTTGCTTTGGGGTTGTGACAAGTCGACAGCTCCGCCGCCGACTGTTGCGCATGCACGGGCAAAGCATCATCCCGCGCGATGTGTGGCGACAGCGGTGCCGCAAAACTTGTCGTTGTTTTACTCTATTCCGTCAATTCGAAACCTCGAGTGGATAAGGCAGTCTCCTTGATAGGGCAGCGGGAAAGTAACACCGCAAATGATGCTTGGCAAGCACAATTTCAAAAAAATTGAGAAATTTTTGAAAATTGACGCTTGACGATCTGGAAAGTTCGCGCGCCCGTCGGGGTCAGGCTTGGGCGAGGTAATCTGCGGCGGGCACCACGTGCACGGTGCCGCACGGCAGCTCCACGTTTTCGTTCTCCCATTCCGTGACGAGCCACGCTTCCTGCAGCCCGGTTTCCTCCATGGCGGCGCGCAGGGCACGCAGCTCGCGCTTGCGGGTGGCGGGCGACGAGATATCCGCGCACACCTGCACCAGGTGCTTCTCGCCGTCCGGCAGCACCGCCATGAAATCCACCTCGAACCCTCCCTTGCTCTTGTAGTAGAACACGCGTTCCGTCTGGCGGCGCAGCTGCACGAACACGATGTTCTCCAGCATCTGGCCGCGGTTCTTGAGCACGCCGTTGGAGAGAGTGTCCGCCAGCGCGTGGTCCACGCAGTATACCTTGCGCAGCTCGCGCGCCTGCCGCGCCACGGAGGCGGAGTACACGTTGATAGTGAAGATAAAGTAGGCGTCCTCCAGCCATTGGAGGTATTGCGCCACGGTGGCGCGCGTGATGGGGAAGCCCAGGGCCTTGAGCTCCTCCCCCATCTTGCGGAACGAGAACACCGTGCCGATGCCGTTGAGCAGGCGGTTCACCAAGTGCCGCATGGCCAGCGGCTGGGAAACTCGGTTGCGCTCGATGACATCGTGCAGCATGAGCGCGTTGTGGTACTCGCGGTGGATGAGCTTGCGCGTGTCCTCCGGCTGCCCGTACAAGGCAGGGAATCCGCCCTGCGCCTTGAAATCATCCCACGCCTTCATCTGCGACAAACGCCGCGCTGCGCCCCTGCCGCCGCGCTTCACGCCCGCACGTGTCAGGTATTCCCCGAACGAGAACGGAAACAGCTCGCAGGAGAGCGAGCGTCCGCGCAGCTCCGTGGCTATCTCCTGCGAGAGCAGGTGCGACGACGAGCCCGTGATGAACACGCGGCAGTTCTCCTCCCTCCGCAGGCGCTCCACAAACAGCTCCCACCGCGGGTACAGCTGGATTTCATCGAAGAAGAAATACACCGTCTCCCTCTTCCGCTTTTCCGGGTAGCGCCCGTAGTACGCCGTGTACAGCGCGTCCCACCCGCCCGATTGCAGCGGCAGCAGTCGCTCGTCCGCAAAGTTGATGCACACGATGTTCTCCCGCGGAACACCATCCGACAGCAGTTTCAGGATGACCGACTCCATCAGCGTGCTCTTGCCGCAGCGGCGCACGCCGATGCAGACGCTCACGATGTCCGGCACCATCGGTATACGCGTGTCGCGCGGGCTCTTGGCCGTGAACTCGCGCTCCAGCCCTTCGTCCACTATCACCTTCGCCGTTTCCTGAAATGAGGTGTCCATGCCCGCATTTTATCAGAATCGGCTTTCTTGTCAAGCCGGAGAATATAAAACGTGGCGTTCTTAGAAAGCCACGTTTTACAAATTGCGGCTCGGTTTGGATGCCAAATACCGTCATTTTGCCACGAGAGAGAGGCGCGACGCTTGGAGATTAAAAAAAACGCGCAGTGCGCGTACGGCGCGCTGCGCGGGAGCATGTCAATCAGGCGCGCCACCCGGTGTCACGTCCGTAGTCATCGCTATAGCGTTCGATATCCTCCTCGCTGAGGATGTTGCCGAACTGGATTTCGATGACGGTGACGGGGGCGTCCGAGGTGTTGGCAAGGCGGTGGCGGCAGCCCTTGGGCAAAAACACCTGCTCACCGGGGTGCAGCTTGTAGTGGTTGTCGTCGCACTGCACGGCGGCAATGCCCTCCACCACGGTCCAGAGCTCGGAGCGGTGGCGGTGGCTCTGCAGGGAAAGGCGCTGACCGGGCAGGATGGTGAGCTTCTTCACCACGGAGCGCGGCATGGAGTCCATCACCAGCCAACTGCCCCAGGGACGCGTGTCGCAGTCCCCGGCAGAGTAGGTCATGGGCGGCAGGGGCTTGTCCGGCTTCTCCGGCATCACCTTGGGAAACGGGCGGATAACGCCGTTGCCCTCACCCACGCGGATGCGCGGGCTAACGATGTAGCGGATGCCCTTGGATTCCACAAGGGCCTTCTTCTCCTCGCTGCTGCCGTCTGCGTTCACGAAGAAGATATCCGGCTTGACGACATCCAGCAGCGGGGCGAAATCCAGCACCTTGCCCGTGTCCGGGCCGATGTATACCTCTTTCACATAGCGGATGGATTCCAGCATGTAGCGGCGCTCAGCCTCCGAACAAACGGCGGGGCGGTGCTTGAGGGCGAGCACGGTGGCATCCGACCCCATGGAAACGTAGACGTCACCATAGCCGGCGGCTTCCTTGAGGAAGGCTATGTGGCCGCTGTGCAAATCATCGTAGCAGCCGGAGACAAACACTTTCGGACGGTCGCTCATGGTCTCACCTTTCCGCACGCATGGGATTGTTCAGGAAATCCTCGTAGGCCAGGCGAATGCCATCCTCCAGCTCGGTCTTATACCGCCAGCCGAGGGCTGCGGCCTTGGAGACGTCCAGCAGCTTGCGGGGCGTGCCGTTGGGCCTGGTGGTGTCCCACAAGATTTCTCCCTTGTAGCCCACCACCTGCGCCACAATCTCGGTAAGCTCCTTGATGGTGACCTCCTTGCCGGTGCCGGCGTTCACGGTCTCGTTGCCGCTGTAGTTGTTCATGAGGAACACGCAGAGGTTGGCGAGGTCGTCCACGTACAGAAACTCCCGCAGGGGGGTTCCGTCCCCCCAGCAGGTCACGGTGGGGCTGCCGGCCAGCTTGGCCTCATGGAAGCGGCGGATGAGGGCGGGCAGCACGTGGCTGTTGGTGGGGTGGTAGTTGTCGTTCGGCCCGTAGAGGTTGGTGGGCATCAGGCTGATGTAGTCGGTACCGTATTGGCGGTTGAGATACTCGCAGTATTTCAGCCCGGAAATCTTGGCGAGGGCGTACGCCTCGTTGGTCTGCTCCAGGGCGGAGGTGAGCAGGCAGCTCTCCTTCATGGGCTGGGGCGCCTCACGCGGATAGATGCAGGATGAGCCGAGGAATTCCAGCTTCTTGCAGCCGTTTTGCCACGCAGCGTGGATAACGTTCATCTCCAGCACCATATTCTCGTACATAAAATCTGCAAGGGCGGAGCTGTTGGCCACAATGCCGCCCACCTTGGCGGCGGCCAGGAACACGTACTCCGGCTTCTCTTCGGCGAAGAAAGCCTCCACGGCATCCTGGCGGCAGAGGTTGAGCTCCGCATGGGTTCTGGTGACAATGTTGGCGTATCCCTGCCGCCGGAGTTCGCGCACGATGGCGGAGCCCACCATGCCGCGGTGGCCCGCCACGTAGATTTTCGCGGTCTTGTCCATCATGGCTCAAGCGTGGTGAATTTTCTTCACATACTCCATATCGTGCTGCACCATAATGCGCACGAGCTCGGAGAGCGGGGTCTTCTGCGGGTTCCAGCCCAGCTTGGTGCGGGCCTTGGTGGGATCCCCCAGCAGCTGCTCCACCTCGGCGGGGCGGAAGAACTTGGGGTCCACCTCCACCAGCACGCGCCCCGTTGCCACGTCGATGCCCTTCTCATCCACGCCCTGGCCTTCCCAGCGCAGCTCAATCCCGGCCTCCTTGAAAGCCATGGTGCAGAACTCGCGCACGGTGTGCATCTCGCCGGAGGCAATCACATAGTCGTCCGGGGTGTCCTGCTGCATGATGAGCCACATGCACTCCACGTAGTCCTTGGCGTATCCCCAGTCGCGGCGGGCGTCCATGTTGCCCATGTAGAGCTTGTCCTGTAGCCCCTGGGCAATGCGGGCGGCGGCGAGGGTGATCTTGCGGGTGACGAAGTTTTCGCCGCGGCGCTCGCTTTCGTGGTTGAAGAGGATGCCGTTGACGGCGAACATGCCGTAGGACTCACGGTAGTTCTTGGTGATCCAGAAGCCGTACTGCTTGGCCACGCCGTACGGGGAGCGCGGGTAGAAAGGAGTGGTCTCCTTCTGTGGAACCTCCTGCACCAGACCGAACAGCTCCGATGTGGATGCCTGATATATCCGGCAGGTCTTCTCCATGCCCAAAATGCGCACGGCCTCCAAGATGCGCAGCGTGCCGACAGCGTCCGTTTCCGCCGTGTACTCCGGCACGTCGAAGCTGACCTTCACGTGGCTTTGCGCCGCCAAGTTGTATATTTCCGTGGGCTGCACCTGCTGGAGGATGCGGATGAGGGAGGAGGAGTCCGTCATATCGCCGTAGTGCAGGTTCACGTGGCGCGGCTTCTTCTGGTCGCGCACCCACTCGGTGAGGTAGAGGTGCTCAATGCGCCCGGTGTTGAAGGAGGATGAGCGGCGCAGAAGGCCGTGGACCTCGTAGCCCTTTTCAATCAAGAACTCTGCCAGGAACGATCCATCCTGACCCGTTATGCCGGTAATCAATGCTACTTTTCTCATAGATCCCAAATTTGCGGAGCCGGCATTCTACTCCGCATCCTCAAAACCGTCAAGTCATGTTCCTGCAATGCCTTACTAACAATTATTCACAAGATAGCGCAGGGAATAAATTGCGCGAATAATTGTTATAGTGCGCCCACCCGCTGCCATGAAAACCATCCACTTTGTGCTTGAACCGCGGGGGCGGGCTGTGATATAAGGTCGCCGTATGGCAGCGGATTTCAGTATCGGCAAGGAAGAACTGGCAAACGCCATTGTAGAGCTCAACTCCATGAGCCCGTGCGATGGCGTCATCATGACCCGCAACGGCGAGGTGAAGGTCGGCTACGAGGCCGATGCCGATTTCCTGTGCATGCTCATACCCGCGCCGGTGCTGGCCCGCCAGCTCACGGCGGACGGCCTGTCGTCCTACAAGGGCAAGGAGCTCCGCAAGTGGGCGGAAGCCTACGATACCGAGTCTCTGCTGGAGAAGGTGGCCGCCGCCAGATAAGCACAGACAACATCCCTTTCACACCTGCTATGAAATCACAACTCATCCCCGTACTAGCCCTGGCAGCCCTGATGGGCGCCGCCCCCTTGGCGCAGGCCGACAGCGACGCCAAGAACGACCGACTCACCGCCAAGGCTCGCAAGGCCGACAGCAAGTTTTTCATGAAGCGCCAGAAAAAGGCTCTCTCCATTGTCAAAGCCATCCACGACAACAAGGGGGCAGAGCGTGCCTACCAGCAGGTGCAGAAGCTCTACGGCCTCGGTGGCCCCAGCAATACCGCCATGGGCAGCACGAAGGATCCCACCGCCCCGGGCGGCAAGCTGGATTTGGACGAGAAGTCCCAGGAGCAGTACAACAAGCTCATGGACTCCCTCTCCACGGAAGAGGGCCGCATCCGCGACGAGGGAGTGGACTCCAAGAAGCTGGACGATCTCCTGCTCATCATCCGCAACGCGCGCCCGTGAGCGGGATTCAGCGCGGGGCGTTTTGACCACCGATGAGCACCACCATCTCACCCTTGGGGGGATGGGCGGTGAATTCCGCCAGCAGCTCTGCTGCCGAGCCGCGGTGGTAGGTCTCGTACACCTTGGTGAGCTCTCGTGCCACACAGATTGGCACGGCGGGATCTATTGCCGCCAAGGCCTGCACGGTCTTGACAATGCGGAACGGGGATTCGTAGAAGATACTGGTATGCTCCGCCAGCACGGCGGCTTGCAGCACGGCGGCCTTGCGGCCGCTTTTCACCGGCAGGAAGCCGCCGAAGAAAAAGGCGTCGCTCGGCAGGCCGGACCCCACCAGCGCGGTAACCACCGCTGAGGGGCCGGGAAGCACGGTGAATGCCACCTCCCGCTTCTTGAGCTCCTGGATGAGGCGGTAGCCGGGGTCGCTCACGCCGGGCATGCCAGCATCCGTGACCACGGCGAAACGCTCGCCCGCGAGCGCGCGGGTGGCCACTTCCGGGGCGCGCTGCGCCTCATTGTGCTCATGCAGGCTGAGCAGCGGCTTCTTGATACCATAGTGGGTGAGCAGCATGCCCGTGTTGCGCGTATCCTCGCAGCAGATGCAGTCAACCCCCTGCAGCACCTCCAGCGCGCGGCGCGTGATGTCCTCTCGGTTGCCGATGGGCAACCCCACAAAGCTGACGGGGTATTCAATCATGGGAGAGTGAGGTCGGTCACGATGTCATCCGCCGCCTGGCGCGCGGCGTAGGAAACGGCATTCTCCTCGGCGGTCTGCACGCTGCCGAGATCGTTGTTGAAGAAGCTGCTCTGGCCGGTGGCAGTGCCGGACGTAATCTCGCGCCCAGTGCGGTTGTCCACCACCTTGTACACCACGAAGATGGTGAGGCCGATTTCCGAGCTGATCATACTGTCGTTGGGGTTGGCGCGCAGGGCGGCGCGTGAGACGCGCACCACGCGGCCGGAAATGGAGCAGTCTGCGCTGCCATGGGAGCGCAGGCGCATGGTGCCGGAGCGCTCCAGGCGGTCGGTGAGCGCGGTGGTCACCATCATGCCGGCGTCCGGGTAGAAGGAGCTGTTCTCAAACATGGCCACGGCAAAGCTGTGCATACCGGCCATCTTGGGGTTGAGCGCACCGTCCAGGCGGTAGCCGCAGGAGACGGTCAGGAAACCCGCAAGGGCTAGGGCGGCGCTTTGCAGAAGCTTGCTCATGGCGGAAGGAATCACTTGCTGTTGGCGGCGGCGGCGCGGGCCTTGGCCAGCAACTGTGCAGCCTCGGCGGCGGCTTCGGGATTGACGGATTTCTGGCGCACCACGTCCTCAAAACAGAAGACGGCGGACTGGTACTCATTGGAGCGGTAGAGGTAGTACTTGCCCACATCCAGCTGCTGCTGGACCATGAGGCGCTTCATGTTGGAAACCTGGGCCAGGGCCTTGTGGGCATCCTTGTGGTTGGGGAAGCGGAGGCTGAATTCCTCATAGGCCTCGCGGGCGTTGGTGAGGTTCACCAGGTTGTTCTCGCCGCGGGTGCGGTTGGAGGCCCACAACTGCGCCACCATCAACTGCGCCTCCGGGGCGTAGGAGCTGTCGGGGTACTTCTCCACCAAGCGCGCGTACTCTATGCGCGCCTCCTCGTAGCGGCGCTTCTCCACCAGGAATTTGCCCAGGAGGGAGGACGCCGTGGCGGCCATGTCGTTGTACGGTGCCTTGTCAATGATATAGCGCAGCCACTCCACCACCTTGTCAGACTCCATGTTGGAATGCCAGGCTCCCCAGAACACGGGAACGGTGAGCTTGCCCTGCGCGCCGCGCATGGCCATGGAGAGCTGGCGGTTGAGGGCGTCGCGGTAGAGCGCGCTCTGCGGGTAGCGGTCTATCAGGCGGCTGTACTGCTTGAACGCCTCGCGGTAATCGCCCTTGGACTCGTATGCCTTGCCCAGCAGGAAGCGGGCCTTGTCCGCGTTGGGAGCCACCTGGTGCTGAGTGGCCACCTTTTCCAGCAGCTTGATTTCCTTGCCCACCTTCCCCTGGCGGCCATAGGCCTCCGCCTGGGCAATCATGGCATCCGCCTCGGAATCCACGGCCCTCACCATGCCGGCGGGGATAGCGCCGTCGAACTGCTGACACATCGGCAACCCGAGCACGGCCAGCGCACCCAGGCACACGTACAAGAACGTCCTACTCATACGCGCAAGCATATCACGCACCCGCCCGCCGCGCAAGCGGGAAATCAAGGCATGGCATACAAGCAAGCCCGCCCGACGGTACGCCGGGCGGGCTTGGAAATCATGGTTCGGCGCATCAGCCGAGCTTGGGGAGGGACGCTGCGGCAACGGCTTGGCCGTGGCGCTTCGTCTTCTCGTCCGGCACGCACAGGTTGATGTGCAGCTCCGGGAACTCGCCCGCCAGCACCTCGTTCGCTTTGTCGATGATGATCTGTCCACCCTCGCCGGAGGCCACGCGGCCCAGGAACAGCAGGTGACGCACCTCGTAGAACGTGGCAAAGTAGGCGATGGTGTAGCCGAACTCCACGCCGATGGTCTCGTAAATCTTGCGGGCGCGCTCGTCGCCTTCCGCCATGGCGGCCTGCACCTTCTTGAGCTGCTCCGGATAGGGCATATCGCCGAAGTCGTACCCAGCGCGGGGGGCCAGACGAGCCACGGCCTGCTGGGAGAAGTACATGGCGCCCACGCCCTTGTCCTTGGACCACTCGTCCACGCCGCCGTCCTCCTGGTAGTCCACGGGAACGAAGGCGAGTTCGTTGAGCCAGGGCATGATGTGACCCTCGGGGTCCACGTATCCGGCGGCCAGGGAGGTGCCCATGGCAATGCCGAGCACGGCGTCGTCGTTCATACCCATGGCACCGGCCAGGGCGGTGACCTCGCCGTCGTTCACCACCTCGAAGGGAACGTCCTTGCCCATGCGCTCGCTCCAGCGGTCCTTGAGGGTGTAGAACATGCGGCGGATAACGCGCTGAAAGTCCTCCTTGGAGATGCCGCGGAAGAGGGAGCCCACGCGGGGCTCGCTGTTCACGTACACGCCGGCGGCGGAACCGCCGATGGCGTCCACCTGCGGCAGGTGCTTGGCCGCGCGGATGAGGGAATCGTCCACGCCCTCCAGCTGATAGTTGGGATCCTTCTGGTGGTAGGGATCCCACACCACTTCCTCGGAGAAGACCACCTCGCCGTTCACCACGGCGGCGGCCTTGCGGTCGGAACCGCCCAGGTCAAAGCCGATGCGGTAGCCGTCCAGGTTGCGGCCCAGCGCCACGGAGGTGGATTTCTCCTCCGGCAGTTCCGCGGCGGGAACAGCCTTCACGGTGATGGGCTGGTCGTAAATCTGCGTGCCGATGAAATCCCAGTCGAACTCGCGCGCACCGCCCTTGCTGTACGTGGCCGCCAGCATCTCTGCAATGGAGTCGTCGCCCGCCACCAGAATGGTGCAGCCGCCCTTCATCCACAGCAGGAACTTCACAATGCGCTCAATGTAGAAATGGTTGAGCTTCACGTTCTCGCCCTCGGCGGGCAGCACCTTGCCGCTCCAGCGGAAGCATGTGCCGTCCAGGCGCGTCAGCGCCAGCTCCACCACGTGCGAGCGCGGCTCGGCTGCCACTTTCTCTTCGTATGCTTTTGTCCAGAGCACCGGGGCTATGAAGTCCGGGTCCAATACCGGCGTGTATTTCGCTTGAATTTTCATAACGGTTGAGAATTATATAGCACACAATCCCTGCCCTTTTCAAGCCCAAACTGCCCCCGCAGCCGGCGCGCGGCACCCCCCTAGTCCCTCAAGCGGTATTTCTGGCGCGGATGGCGGGGGGATTCCGGATGGATGGGTTCAATCAGGCCATCCTGCAACGCGGGGCTGATATAGCGGGTGAGGAAGTGTGCGCGATTTTTCAGCCCGAACCGTTCCATCAGCTCCTTCACCCCCAACGGCCCCGCTGCCAGCTGCCGCAGCATTTCCTGCATCGTTTCCGGGCTGGATGCCGTACTTGTACGGTGCTTATACGGTGCTTGTATGGTCTCCGGCACAAGCATGCTGCGGTTCTTCAACACATTCGCCTCTCCCATCAGGAGGTTGCGGAAGAAGCGCTCCAAATGGGAGGTGTCGCGGTCAATGCCTTTCTGTACATTTTGGTAGTTGGCGCGCACAAGCGCGTTGCGGAAGTACCAGGAGTGGTTCGCGAACAGGTCGTTCTCAACGGCGAAGCCGAGGGAGCGCAGGTAGAGAATGGCAAAGACGGCTGTGGCGCGGGTGCTGCCTTCGCGGAAGGGGTGTATCTGCCAGAGCTTGGCGACAAACTGCACGATGTGTTCCACCACTTGCTCCGGCGAAAGCCCGGCATATACAAACCGCCTCTCCTGCTCCAAATCGTAAGAGATGGCGGCTTCCAGCTCCATGTGGGAGACGTAGAGCACGGTATCGCCGCGCAGCACCCATTCCCGCTTGGTGATGTCAATGGTGCGCAGCGTTCCCGCAAAATCGAACACTCCGTTGAACAGGCGGCGGTGGATGGACATGAGACCCGCCACGGAAAAGGAAAGCGTCTGTCCGCCAAGGATTTGCGCTATGTTGGCGGAAACCTTGTCGGCCTCCTCCGTGCCGGCAGCGTCGGCTGCGCGGCGCGTGCGGGTTTCATAGTAGCTGCGGATGCACGCCTGTGCGTCCTCGATGCCGATTTCTCCCGCGATGTGGCGCTTGGCGGTCTGCATCAGGTAGTCGGAAGTTTGCAAGCCGTCCACCGCCTGGAGCCCGATGGCCGTTTTCCAGGCGTACCCCCTGGCACGCTGCGAAGGTTCCCCCTGGCAGATGTACTCGTCGAACTCGTCTGGCGCGTTGCCTTCCAACATGCGCATGATACCACCCGCCGCCGCACCATTCAAGGCGGAATCACGCCCGCCCGGCTGCCCGCCCGGCTGGCCCGATATTTTACCTTGACAGGCGATCCCCTCACCGCTTATGATGAGCGCATTATGAGACTGGGCAGGTTATGTTTGCTGGCGCTGGCCGCGATTCCCGTGCAGGGAGCCGTCCGCACCTACATGGTAAAGGGTGTCACGGAAAGCCAGGGATGGTATGATGCCGACAAGGCCGGCGGGCAGGAATCCGAGCTCTGCTGGGCAGCCGCGGCCTCCAACGCCATCGCCTGGTGGCAGGACCGCAACAAGGACACCCACGGCCAAACAGAGGCCCCCAAGGGCACGGAGGTTTGGGACCTGATGCGCAAGGCCATGAAAAACAGCCCCGGCTCCCCGCAAGGCGGCGTGAACTGGTGGTTCAGCCACAGCCTGCAACCCGGCCCCATGGGCGGGGGTGACAATTCCAAGGGAGGTTTCTACGCCTCCGTCATGAACGGCAAGCCCCTGCAAACGGAGCTGCTGCGCGCGCCACTGTTCGGGTCCGACCTCACCCTTTCCGAGCGCATCAAGGAACTGATTCAGGGCGGCAACGCCCTCTGCCTGGCCATTCAGCCGGTGCAGGGCCGCCAAATGCAGAACGGCTCGCACTGGATCTCCCTCTGGGGTATCGACTACGACGAGGACAAGAAGGTGGTGACCCGCGTGTACGTGACGGACCCGGATGACGCGGCGGGCCAGTGGCCGAGCATCCAGAAAGGCCTGTTTGTGGCGGACTGCACCTGGGCGGAGGATCTGCAGGCCGGCTCCCGCACCTTCGCCTCCCTCATGTTCCGCACCCCCCAGGGCTGGTACAACGACAACACCTGCATCACCTCCATCGTGACCTTGAACGGCAACAGCGAGTTTGCCGCAGACTCCGACAAGGAGCGCAACGCCAAGGAAGCGGAGGAGCAGGACGCCCAGGAGTCCAAGTCCGTGGCCAAGAAGGGAAAGAAGCTCGCCAAGCCCAAGAAGGACAAGAAGGCCGAACGCGAGGAAAAGAAGCGGGCCCGCGAGGAAAAGAAGGCCGCCAAGAAGAAACAGAAGTGATATCCGCCTACCTGCCATGAACAAGCTCTCAACTGCAGCCCTGGCCATACTGGCCGCCGCCCTGCCCCTCAACGCCGCTGTGCGCACCTACATGGTGCGCGGTGTCACGGAAGCCAAGGGATGGTATGACGCCGACAAGAGCGGACCCGCCGACAGGCAGATGTGCTGGGCCGCCTCCGCCGCCAACATGATTGCCTGGTGGCAGGACCGCAACAAGGACACCCACAGCCAAACCCAGGCTCCCACCGGCAAAAACGTGTGGGAAACCATGAAAAAGGCCCTCGGCAACACTCCCGGCTCCCCCATGGCCGCCACCAACTGGTGGTTCAGCAAGAAAAACGGCACCCGACCCCATTCCATCAAGAACAACGACCTGGGTGGGTACTACGATAGTCTCATCGCCGGCAAGAATTTCAACGTGGTTCTGCACAACGGACCCGGCTTCGGCTCCCAGCTTTCCCTCTCCGAGCGCCTCAAGGAACTCATCCAGGCAGGCAACGGCGTCTGCGTCGGTATCCAGAAGCTTGCCGGCGGCCGCCAAATGCAAAACGGTGCCCACATGATCTCCCTCTGGGGAATCGATTTCGACGAGGACAAGAAGGTGGTGACCCGCGTCTACCTCACCGATTCCGACGATGCCCTGGGATACTCCGCCAAGATGCAGAAGGGGCTTTTTGTGGCGGACTGCACCTGGGCGGAGGACGTGAAGGGACCCAACGGCCAGCCCTACCCCACGCTCATCATGGACACCGAGTCCCCCTGGTTTGAGAACAACGCCGTCATCACCTCCATCGTCACTTTCACCGGCAACAACGATTTCCTGACCGACAAGGACAAGGAGGAAAACGCCAAGGAGGATGCCGCGCAGGACGCCAGGGAAGCCAAGTCCACTGGCAAGAAAGCCAAGAAGGCCAAAAAGGAAAAGAAGCCCAAGAAGGAGAAAAAGCCCAAGAAAGAGCGCGCGAACGGCCGCAGTTGACGGCCTTTCATTCCCGTTCGGGATTGTTTTGGCGTTTCAGGCACTTCCGATGGCAAAATATTCCCGTTCGGGAATATTGGGGGTCCGTCGCCACTTTTTTTGCCTTTTTTGCATTTTTTTCACAAAAAACGCCGTTTGCGTGCTTATATGGGTATAGAGAGAGTTCTCACCATGAAAGCGAACACCATCACCATACTGCTGGCCTTGGCAGGCGTTGCCTGCGCGGGGGAAATGAAACTGCTCAACGACCACCTGCGCATCACGCTGCCGGACGGGGCGGAATACTTCAACATCCCCACCGGATTGATGGAGGCGGACACCGCCAGCGACGAAACAGCAATTAGAATCGGCGAGGGGAATGATAGCATCCGCATCCGTGTGGAGGAAAAGCACTATCTGGCGGAGGAAAACTTTGCCGAGGGAGTGAAGGCCGCCATGGCCAACCTCAACCGAGAGGGCAACTACTTCGACATTGCGCAGGAGGGCGACAACCTGGTGTACGCCGTGGCCAGCGAGAACACTTTGGGCGAGTATAAATTGGCAGACGACAGGTTGGCCCCGATTGCCTACGCGGAATACCGCCACACGGACGGCACGGTGCAGAAGTTCACCATTCTGGCCGGCTCCGGCCCGCTCAAGGATGCCAAGAAGTGCCAAGAGCAGGTGAAGGCGTGGCTGAAGAGTGTGAAGCCCGGTGGAACCCCGCTCACCCTGCAGGAGCGCGTGGAGCACCAGGTGAGCTACATGAAGGACTGCAGCCTGGCCGTGCCCGTGCCGCAGGGGTTCTCCTCCACCATGAACGATGGCGATGGCTTCCATTTCGTCGTCTACGCCAAGCTCGCCAAGCGCAGTGATGGGCCCGCCCAGTATTCCGTGCAGGTGGGCGACCACCCGCAAGTGGATTTCCGCAGTGTTCCCGCCGAGGAGCAAACCACGCAGAACGGCACCCTGCTGGGCAAGAAGGTGGAATGGCACCTGTACCAGCCGGGGGAGGGCCTCAAGTGCGCAGAATGCGTGCTGCCTCTTGGCTGCCGCGGGGATGACGTCACCTTCTCCGAGGAGGGCGAAGACGAAATCATCTACCTGCATATCACCATTTACGCCAAAGACGCCGAGAGCCGCGCCAACCTCATCCGGCAGGCGGAGAAAATCTCCCTGGAGAAAGCATAAGGGCATGAAAAATAAAAAGTTTCATCTGGCAAAAAGCCAGATGAAACTTCTCGCTTCGCGCGAATTTCCAAATCGCAAATTATTTGAGTTTCGCGAACTGCACGTGCATCCAGTCGCAGCCGGCGGAGCGGCCGAGGGAGACAGCGCCGTGGCGTTCCCAAATTTCCCACCAGACGTTGCATTCCGGGCATGAGAGCGTGGCCTTGGGAGCCTTGGTGGAATATGCGTTGGTGGCGGGGGCGAAATCCAGAGCAATGCCCCAGGCGTGCATGGAGAGGGCACTGCCGCCCGTGTTGTTGCGGTAGTTGTAGCTGCCGCCGTACTGGTCCAGTCCCAGGCGCGTGATGGTCTCCTGCCCGTAGTGCTCCAACACCTCGCGCAGGATATCCTGCACGTGCGCGGCAATCTTCTCATGCACGCGGATGGTTTTCACGCGCTTGCCCTCATAGTACAGAGGGTAGGCGGGGACGATGTTGACGAGTGCGGACTCGTTGCCGGGCTTGCCGAAGATGCTGGAACCGGCGCGGACCTGCGCCTGGGTGGGCCACCGCGGGTCGTCCTGAGCGGCGGGAATGCCGAGCGCGGCGCTAATGGCGGCCAGGGTCTTGGGACCGATAATGCCATCGGCGGCCACGCCCACCTTCTGCTGAATCCTCTTAATCGTTGCGGTGTCGGCGCTCATTTTGCCAGGTTGTGTTCAATGTTCATCAATCGGGAATCCATGGAGCGCAGCACATCCACAGTCTGGGCCGCGGTGGCGGACTGCTCCTGCGCGAGCGTCTTGAAATCCCCGTACACAAAGCACATGAGGCAGAACCCGCCGAAGGTGATAATCTCGCGGGTGTAATCCCTCATGAGCCCCAAATAGTCGCTGATAGGTTTGCACATGCCGGAAGCTATACCGCGGAAGGGGCGCACGGTGCAAGCGGAGCCCCCTGCCCCGCATCGGGATACCGCTTGCGGGCGGGCTATGCCAATTTCAGCGATTTTCCGTTTTACACAGCGAGTGAAATAGGGTAGAGTGATGGCCAAGATGAAAACGGATATCCTCATGACAATCGGGCTTACCGCGGCGGCGCTGGCGCTGCCGGGATTCGGCAAGCCGGCGAACAAGGCAGCCAAGGCCCCGCAGCAGCCCAAGCTGGAGCAGGTGATGTACGTGGGAGATTCCATCACCCATGGCATTAACTCCGCGTCCTACCGCTGGGCCTTCCACAAAATCCTGGTGGACAACGGCATCGACTCCACCGCCGTGGGCTACAAGAAGGGCAACCACTCCGGCGGCGTGCAAGCCGGCACGGACTACAACGGCAAGCCCTTCTCCAACATCCACAGCGCGCAGGCCAGCGCCCGCGCCTGGGAGCTTGCCGGCAGAAAGGCCGGAGGACGGTACGACAACACCAACCTTGCCAACTGGCTCGGCCTCTCCACCACCAAGAGCGACGGCTCCACCTACTCCGGCGAGACCTACAAGGCGGACACCTTCGTGCTGCTCATCGGCACCAACGACTTGCTGTCGGACGACACGGCGGCGGGCATCACCGCCACCAAGACGGAGGGTCTGCTGGGACGCAAGGGCACCATGCAGGACATCGTGGACACCATCTACAAGGCCAATCCCAAGGCCACGGTCTGCATCATGACCGTCCCGTGCTGGACCCGCCACTCCAACAGCAACGGCGAGGACGTGCACGCCGCCGCACAGAAGTACAACGAGAGCCTGGCCGCCTGGGTGGCCAAGACCGCCGGCAAGCGGGATATCCGCCTGGTGAAACTGAACGAGGGCATGGTGGACGTGGCGGAAAAAACGCCGTTCTTTGGCTGTGATTCCATGTTCAACAAGCCCGGCTCTGACGGCCTGCACCCCAACGCGCAGGGTGATTTGCTGATGGCGGGGCACCTGGCGCAGACCATGGGCATACCCGGCCGCACGGCGGGGCTTCCCCGCAAGGCCATGACGGCCGCGGAAAGAAACCCCAGCAGCTCGCCAAGGGGGATTCCATTCCCCTGACCTGGAAGGAA
>R28__coassemble_243_pt1 | contig 26780 bp, 18 predicted proteins | sample R28__metabat2_low_PE_030 | metagenome-assembled genome bin R28 | reverse complement strand
GGGCGGCCCAACCTTACGGCTGGACCGCCCCTGTTTAGTCGGGCAAGCGGGATTCGAACCCACGACCCCTTGCACCCCATGCAAGTGCGCTACCAGACTGCGCTACTGCCCGAACTTGTGGTTGCCGTTCCCCTTGGGGAAGTCGGCACACGAATTATACGCAAGGATTTTGAAGTTGTCAACACATTTTTTTCATGATACACTCCTTTTGTCATGAAAAAAGTAAAAACAGCCGTTGTTGGGGCAAGCGGATACACGGGCCAGGAGCTTCTACGCATCCTGTTGCGCCATAGCGGAGTGGAGCTGGTTTGCGCCACCTCCCGCCAGTATGCTGGGCAGAAAGTGAGCGATTTGTTCCCGCGATTCCGGCACGTACCGGGAGCGGACCTGGAGTTCACGGATTCCGATGTGGCGGCCATTGCAGCCACGGGCGCGGAGGCGGCGTTTCTGGCGTTGCCGCACGGGGTATCCGCCTCATACGGGCGAGGGCTGGTGGAGGCCGGCATCCGCGTGATTGACCTTTCCGCCGACTTCCGTCTGAACGACCCGGCGGTTTACGAAGAATTCTACGGCAAGCCGCACCCGGACGTGGAACTGATGCAGGAGGCCGTGTACGGCATGCCCGAATGGCACCGCGAGGAGATAGAGAAGGCGCGCATTGTGGGCTCCCCCGGCTGCTACCCCACCAGCATCATCCTGCCGCTGGTGCCGCTGCTGAAGGCGGGGCTTGTGCTGCCGGACGACATTGTGGTGAACAGCGGCAGCGGCGTATCCGGCGCCGGACGCAAGGCGGACGTGCAGTACCATTTCTGCGAGTGCAACGAAAGCATGCGCGCCTACAGCGTGCCGCGCCACCGCCACCTCTCCGAGATTGAGCAGGAGCTCTCCGCCGCCGCGGGCCGCAGGCTCACCATCACCTTCACACCCCACCTCATGCCCGTCAACACCGGCATCCTCACCACCACCGTGGCCAAGCTGGCCCCCGGCGTCACGCAGGAGCAGATTGCCGCCTGCTACGAGGCTGCCTACGCGCACAGCCCCTTCGTGCGCCTGATGGGCAACAAGCCCGCCGACACCAAGAACGTGACGCGCACGAACTTTGTGGACATCGGCTGGGCGGTGGACGCCCGCACGCACCGCGCCGTGCTCATGAGCGCGGAGGACAACGTCATCAAGGGCGCGGGCGGCCAGGGCGTACACGCCTTCAACATCATGTTCGGCTTCGACGAGACCGAGGGGCTCTGGCTGATATAATGACAACCCGATGAAACCGGTCCTCCTCATCGTAGACGACGAGAAAGGCACGCGCCAGACACTGGCCGCGGCGCTGGAGGACAGCTATGAGGTGTTTCCCGCGGCCAACGCCAAGGGCGCACTTGCCATCCTGGACAGCGAGCCCGTGGACCTGATGCTCACGGACCTGCGCCTGGGCGGCGAGAGCGGGATGGACCTCATTGACCACGCGCGCGCGCTGCCGCGCCCGCCGCAGTGCATCATGATGACCGCCTACGGCAGCCCCGACACGGCGGCCGAGGCCAAGCGGCACGGCGCGTACTACTTCCTGAACAAGCCCCTGAACCTGGACGAGGTAGAGCTGCTTCTCAAGCGGGCATCCCACACGCAGGAGCTGGAAACGGCCAACCACGAGCTCACCGAGCGCCTCAACCCCAACTCCGGGCTGGACCGCCTGCTGGGGAGCAGCCCGCAAATGCAGGATATCTTCAACCGCATCCGCCGCGTGGCCCCCACCAGCGCCACCGTGCTCATCCAGGGAGAAACCGGCACCGGCAAGGAGCTGGTGGCGCGCGCCATCCACAACCTCTCCACGCGCGGCAACGCCAAATTTGTACCCGTGAACTGCGCCGCGCTCTCCCCACAACTCATGGAGAGCGAGCTGTTCGGGCATGAGAAAGGCTCGTTCACAGGAGCGGTGCAGCGCCGCATCGGCCGTTTCGAGGAAGCTAACGGCGGCACCATCTTCCTGGACGAGATTGGCGAGATTGACATTCCCACCCAGGTGAAGCTGCTGCGCGTGCTGGCGGAGAAATCCATTGAACGCGTGGGCAGCAACCAGAGCATCCCCGTGGATGTGCGCGTGCTCGCCGCCACCAACCGGGACTTGGAAGCCATGGTGGCCGACGGCACCTTCCGCCTGGACCTGTACCAGCGCATCAACGTCATCTCCATCACCCTGCCCCCCTTGCGCGAACGCCGGGAGGACGTGGTGCTCATGGCCAACGCTTTCCTCAAGGAATTGGGGGAGGAAAACCGCAAAGCGGGTCTTCACCTCACCCGCCCCGCGCTGGATGCCTTCACCGCCTACGCCTGGCCGGGCAACGTGCGCCAACTGCGCACCGCCGTGGAGCACGGCGTGGTCATGAGCAACGGCAAGGAGGTTACCCGGGCCGACCTGCCGGAATACCTGCAAACCCCTTCCTCTCCGGCTCCAGAGCAGCAAAAAGCCACCATAGCAGATTTTGTTCTTGATAAACACCCCACTTATAACCTAAAATTGCTGGAGCAAGAGACTATCCACCGGGCCCTGCTGGCAGCCCACGGCAACCGCACGGAAGCCGCCAAGCTGCTGGGCATTGACCGGCGGACGCTTCAGCGCAAAATGGCGCAGTCCTCTTCCTCTCCGCATTAACAGTACTCCATTACCATGCAAAATTTATCAGTTCGGGAAAACCAGCAGAAATTCTTCGCCGGCATCAGGTTTCTCCTCGGCGTCGTCATCGTGGGTCTGGCTTTCTTCCAGCTTTTTGTCACTTTCCGAGGACTCGACCAGCCGGCTGCCATGGACCAGGCGCAGATTGCCCGACAGATAGCGCGCGGCGAGGGTGCCGTCTCCAAGATGATACGCCCGATCGACGTCAAGGACATGGACACGGTGAAAGAGCGCAAGGGCCTCAACTTCGACGCTTTTGCAGACACCAACTACGCCCCGCTCTATCCGCGCGTCCTGGCCACGGCCATCAAGGTGACGGGGTACGACAACTTTGAAAGCAACCGTATGGATGCCGAGCTTTCCAACGTGTACGGCGGAGACCGCGTGATAGCCGGCGTGAGCACGCTGTTCTTCATCACCTCGCTGATACTGGCGTATTTCCTGTGTGTCAAGCTGTTCGATGAATTGGTGGCATGCACGGTAACGGCGTTCATGGGTCTAAGCGAGCTGATGCTGCAATACTCAGCGAGCGGCCTGGCGCAAACGCTCATGATGTCCCTGCTGCTGGGAGGGCTGCTCTGCCTGACGTGCGCCATAAGGAAAGACAAGGAGAACCGCACCACGGCCTGCGCCATATGGAGCTGCCTTTCGTTCCTGTGCGTGGCACTGCTCTGCCTGTGCAACTTCATGGGAATCTGGATTGCACTGGGCTTGGTGTTGTACTGCGGCACAAGCCTCAAGCCCAAGGGGCTCCATGCGGTGTACGGCGTGATTATCCTGAGCTTTCTGGTGCTGCTGCCGGCGCTTTCCGTGTGTGCGCCCACAGGCGGCATCGGCAGCAAGTTGCTGCATGCGGTGTATTTCGGCTTCGGCGGCGAATCCGGCAACCAGCTGATGCGCAGCACGGCTGAGGCCAGCGTGAACTTCAACAACTCCAACTTCTTCCTGAGACTCTTCGGCTACACCTTCGCCCAGTTTAACACGCTCTACACCAACATGGGCTCTATCGTGGTCACCCCGTTCTTCCTGCTGGCGCTGTTCAACCGCTTCAAGAGAGACATTGTGGAGGGAGTGAAGTGGTGTACGTTCTACATGTGGCTGTTTGCCTGCCTGGGTCTTGCCCTGTTCGGCGAGACGGCGCCGCTGGGAGTTTCCCAGCTGACCATCCTGTTTGCGCCGGTGTTTGCAGCATACGGACTGGCCATGGTGTTCAACCTTCTGGCGCGCCTGAACCTGGGGCAGAACCTGAAAGCCACACGCGCACTGGTCATCTTCTTCATGCTCGTCATTTCCTCCGGGCTCTTCCTCTTCCAGCTGCCCAAGCAGCTCTACCTCGGCCTGTGGACGAGCGCACGCGGCTTGCCCCACTATCCCCCATACTACCCGCCCAAGCTCAACGGCGACCTGTACGACATGACGAGTCCCGAGGACATCATCGTGACGGACCAGCCGTGGGCCGTGGCATGGTACGCGGACCGCAAGGCCCTGTGGTTGCCGCGCAGCATCGATGAGTTCACCACGGTACTGGAGCCTATTTTCGGGCGCAGCAACCAGGGGGTGCAGGGCTTCCTGATCACGCCCACATCCCACGCCATGCCCAACGGAGGTATAGCCGGCATCATCAGTGATTCGGGAGATTTCTCCCCGCTGGCGATGGAAGGCAAGCTCTTGCAGCTGGCCCCCAAGCACAACATGGCGTTTGCAGACCTCTTCACGGAGCACTCAAACAACCAGACGACCACGCGCACGCTGGGCAGCCTGGTATCCTCCAGCGGGCAGTACCCCTACCGCAACTTCCTGTTGGGCGCGGATATCGTCTACTACAGCCGCACCCCGCACAACAAGCGCTAACCCCCCTTCCCCCGCTTGCAGCATGGCGACCAAAGACAAACAGAAGGCCCCCAGCTTTGAGGAAGCTGCCGCAAGGTTGGAGCAAATCGTCACCCTGATGGACAACCCCTCCACCGGGATGGAGGAGATGATAGCCTTGGCGGAAGAAGGGCTCACGCTTCTGCGCAGCAGCAAGAAAATGCTGGCAGAGGCGGAGCTCAAGATCCGCAAGTTGGAGTCCCCTGCAGATGCAGGAGTGGAATCCCCAGACAGCCAGGAGGAAACGAGCGATGAATTCTCCCTGCTCTAGCCTGCCGCCGCTGCTGGCGTCCATCCACACCCCGCAGGACTTGAAAAACCTGCCTGCGGAAACTCTACCGCAGCTGGCGGCAGAGATTCGCTCCACGTTGATTGAGTCTCTGTCCCACACGGGGGGACACTTGGCACCCAACCTGGGTGTAGTGGAGCTGAGCATAGCGCTGCACCGTATATTCAGCACCCCGCGCGACAAGATTCTCTTCGATGTCTCCCACCAGAGCTATGTACACAAGATGCTCACGGGGCGCGCGGGAGAAATCGGCACCATCCGCCAGTTTGGCGGGCTGTGCGGGTTCATGCGGCGCAGCGAGTCGGACCACGATGCATACGGAGCCGGCCACGCAGGCACGGCACTCTCTGCCGGGCTGGGCATGGCTGCAGCCAGGGACCTGGCCGGTGAGGACTACCATGTGGTATCCGTGGTGGGAGACGGCTCGTTCGGCTGTGGCACCACACTGGAGGGGCTCAACAACATCTCCACCACCACGCGCAAGTTCATCCTCATCCTGAACGACAACGAGTGGAGCATCGACAAAAACGTGGGAGCCCTCTCCCAGTACTTTAGCAACCTGCAGCAGACAGACACCTACGAGTGGCTGCGCAACCGCGCCAAGACCATCATTGAAAAACTGGCGGGAACGGCCACGCAAAAGCAGGTGACGCGCCTGGTACACGCCGCGCACGGCTTCATCACCCCGCTGAGTTTCTTCCAGGAGCTGGGGCTCACGTACTACGGACCCATAGACGGGCATGACATCCGCAAACTGGAGAAAATCCTCAGCATCATCGCGCGGCAGGACACGCCGGTGATTCTGCACATCATCACGGAAAAGGGCCGCGGCTACGCCCCCGCAGCCAACAACCCCTGCAAGTTCCACGGCATCGGCAAGTACAACGTGCAGGACGGCAGCACCGGCCGCACCGCCATCCCCACATACTCGGAAGTCTTCGGCCGCACGCTCACGCAACTGGCGGCGGAGGATCCCGATGTCACCGCCATCACCGCAGCCATGCCCAGCGGCACCAAGCTGGACATCTTCCGCGAGAAGTTCCCCAAGCGCTTCTATGACACCGGCATAGCGGAGGAACACGCCGCCCTCTTTGCCTGCGGGCAGGCCTGCCAGGGGCTCAAGCCCTACCTGGCGGTATACTCCACGTTCATGCAGCGCTGCGTGGACATGATCATGCATGATGCCGCACTGCAAAAGCTGCCGGTGCGTTTCTGCATGGACCGGGCAGGCCTGTCGCCTGACGACGGGCCGACACACCACGGGCTGTTCGACATAGCGATGCTGCGCTGCATACCGGATTTGGTGTTCATGCAGCCTGCGGATGAGGCAGAGCTGGCGCAAATGCTGGCGACAATGAACGGCATCAACGACCGACCGAGCGCCATCCGCTACCCGCGCGGCTGCGGCGAGGGCGTGGAGATACCCGCAAAGCCGCAGCCCCTGCCCATCGGCAAGGCCCAGGTGCTGGAACAGGGCTCGGACGTCTGCCTGCTCGCCCTGGGCAACATGAACAGCCTGGCGGCAGAAACGGCAAAGCTTCTCCAAGGGCGCGGCGTATCTTGCACGCGTGTGAACGCACGCTTCATCTGCCCGCTGGATGAGGAATGCATTCTCCGCATGGCAGAGAGCCACCGGCTCGTCGTCACCCTGGAAGACCATGTGGTAGCGGGCGGTTTCGGCTCCGCCGTACTGGAATTGCTCAACAGCCGCCGCATCTCCACGCCAGTTCAATGCATCGGCTGGCCGCACGCCTTTGTTGAACACGGCTCCCAGCAACTGCTGCGGGAGAAACACGGCCTCACCCCGCAGGCCATTGCAGAAACCATTTTGAACCGCACCAAATAAGCCATGAACATGTCCCGTCTCGCCGCGCTTTGCGCCATCCTCACCCTCGTATCCGCCAACGCACCGGCCCAGCAATCAGGGCAGCCTGCCCCCAGTGCCGTTGTTCCCAGCGGAGACAAGCCAAAGGAGATGAACGCAGAGCAGCTTCCCTCCTGGCTTGTCACCTTCTCCAACCTGACGAAGGAGGACCGCCAGAAATACCTTCTGGGATTCTCCCGCGCCAAGCAAGCGTTCCAAAAGGGCGATTGGAACGGCTGTATCCTGGAGCTCACCAACTGCGAGATTATCTTCAACGAAAACCCGAACTCCTGGAACCTGCGCCTCAGCTGCATGATTGAGCTCAAGCAGCTGGAGCACGCGGACGAGTATCTGGAGAAAGTGAAGGAGGCCCTGCCCAAGGACCCCGTCACCCTGCTGAACATTGCCAACCTGCACATGGTGCGGCAAGAATTCCAGCCGTGCATCAACGAGCTGACGCGCATCATCCGCTCCATGCCGTACGACACGGAGGATGAGCTTATCAACATCATGCGCTTCCGCATCATGCTCTGCCACCTCATGCTCGGGCACGAGGACCAGGCGGAGGATATCATCAAAGAGCTCTCACCGCTGGACGACACCCCGCTGTACTACTACGGCAAGGCCGCCCTCAACATCTTCCACGGCAAGCGCCAGGAAGCCATGATGGACGTGAACTCCGCCAACAACATCTTCCGCAACAGCCAGGCCACCGTACCGTACCAGCGCGGCATAACCGCCTGCGGGTTGATAGACAAGTACCTGCCGGAGGTGAACAAGCCCCGGAAAGAGGCGGAGCAGCAGCTGGAGGAAGAGAAGAAGTAAATGGAGAAGGACACCGGCACGATACTCCGCCAACTGCCGCTGGGAGAAAGCGGGCTGATCATCTGCTGGTGCACGGAGAGGCACGGCATTGTGCGTACGGCGGCGCGCTCGGCGCGCAAGCCCGGCAGCGAGCTATCCGGGCGGCTGGATTTGTTCCACGAGTGCGAGCTGCTGTTCGAGCATTCCGCAACGGGGGATTTGCACCCGCTGAAGAATGCGGCGCTGCTGGATGCGCGGCTGCCGCTGCGGCAGGACCTCGCCAAGCTTCGCCTGGCGGGCTACATGGCGCAGCTCATGATGAGCACGGTGGAGACCGGGGAACAAGATGCGGAATGGCACCGCCTGATAGCCGGGGCTCTGGACTATACGGCGCAAAACACGCCCAGGCCCGCCATCCTCACCCACTTTGAAAAGCGCCTGGCCGCGCTTCACGGCATATACAGCCCACAAATACCCGCGCACACCACCCTGCTGCGCCACTTCCGCCACCTGCCCGCCGGGCGGGATGATTTGCTGAAGGCCCTCCAAGGCGCGTGACAACGGATTTTCGAGAGCCTGTCAGCTTCCTTTTGGCTTGAAACGGGGAGGATATAATGTATCATACATCCGTATGAGTTCTACACATATCTTGGCAGGCCTGTTCGCGTTGGGTATTCTGGCGGGCGGGGTTTGTCCGGCAGCCGAAGTTGCCGAGGCCGGGGCCCGGCCCGGCGTTTCCTCCAGCGAGAATTCTATCCTAATTGAGAACGACTACGTCTCCGTGGAGGTGCAGAAAGTGGCGCGCAAGCTGGCGGGCGTGGTGGTGCGCGACAAAATCAACGGCCGCACCTACGACCTGGGCAGCGATGTGTTCCGCCTGCTCTCCCTGGAGGCCCAGACAGACGAAGCCTGCTCCAAGGTGGAGTACAAGGACACCATGAGCGCGCTCACCGCGCGTGATTTGATTTGCGGCGAGGTGAAGCGCGAGGCACTGCCGGCGGACCCGCAGGCGCGCCGCCTGGTGGAGCGCAAGGCAGGACAGCGCGTCACCATTCCCTTTGTGGTGACGCGTGACGGCAAGGGCTTCACCTGGTGGGCGGAGCTGCGCGAGGGCCAGCCGTATGTGCGCATCGGCCTGGATGTAGAGCCCCAGCAGTTCGCCCTGCCCGTGCGCAAGATTACGCTTCTGGACATCAAGGCCCCGGAGGCCCGCGTGGAAGGTTCGGTGAAGGGCTCGCCGGTAGTGGCGGCGGGCAACCGCCTGTTCGCGGGTGTGGAGAGCCCGCTGGGCGTGAGCGAGGCGACCGCGGAGGGCTTCACCTGCTCGCTGGAGCGCAAGACGAACCTGCCGCAGGCCGTGAGCAGCTTCTCCGCCGTGCTGGGATTCTGCCGCCCCGGAGAGCTGCGCCGCACCTTCCAGCTGGCGTACATCAACCAGGAGCGTGCACGCGCCTACGCGCCCTTCCTCAACTACAACACCTGGTACGACATCGGCTACTCCAACATGTACTCCGAGAAGGACGCCATGGACACCATCAAGCTCTACGGCGAGGAACTGGTGAAGAAGCGCGGTGTGAAGATGGACTCCTTCATGTTCGACGACGGGTGGGACGACCCGAAGACGCTGTGGGGCTTCCACAAGGACCTGCCCAACGAGTTCCGCAACATCCGCAAGCTGGCGGAAAGCTACGGGGCGGACCCCGGCGTGTGGTTCTCCCCGTGGGGCGGCTACGGCAACCTGCAGCAGAGCCGCATCAAGGCCGCCGCCGGGAAGTTCGAGACCAGCGAGCGCGGATTCACCCTCACCGGCCGCAAGTACTATGACCACTTCAAGAACATGTGCCTGCACATGATTAAGGAGAACGGCGTGAACCACTTCAAGTTCGACGGCACCTCCGCCGAGGCCGAGCCGGCCCCGGGCTCCCCCTTCGGCTCGGATTTCGAGGCCGCCATCTCGCTCATCCGCGAGCTGCGCAACGCACGCCCGGACATCTACATCAACCTCACCACCGGCACCTGGGCCTCCCCGTTCTGGTTCGGCATCGCGGATTCCATCTGGCGCGGCGAGATGGATCACGATTTCTGCGGCGAGGGCTCCAAGCGCAACCGCTGGATTACCTACCGCGATTCCCAAATCTACCAGAAGAACGTCAAGGTTTCCCCGCTCTTCCCCATCAACTCCCTCATGACCCACGGCGTCATCTACAACAAGCACGCCCACGGGCTCACCACCACCGAGGGTGACGACCTCGCCAAGGAAATCTGGAGCGGCTTCGGCCTGGGCACCCAGATGGAGGAACTCTACATCACGCCCGCCATGCTCAAGCCCGCGGAATGGGACACCCTGGCCGCCGCCGCCAAGTGGGCGCGCGCCAACGCAGCCACCCTGGTGGATTCCCACTGGGTGGGCGGCAACCCCGCCGACATGGAGGTCTACGGCTTTGCCTCCTGGTCCCCTGAGAAGGGCATCGTCACCCTCCGCAACCCCTCCTCGCAGGAGCAGGAGTTCGCGTTCGACCCCGCCGCCGTGTGGGAGCTTCCCGTCGGCGCGCCCGCCAAGTACACCCTCAGCTCCCCCAAGGGCGACAAGCTGCCCGCCGCGAGCGCAGAGGCCGGCAAGCCCGTGAAGGTGAAGCTGGCACCGTTCGAGGTGATGGTGCTGGAGGGTGCCCCGCAAATCTAAACTTCATCCAACCGAAATTCCAGTATGATTCAAAACGATTATGTTTCCGTAGACGTCCAGAAGGTCGGCCGCAAGCTGGCCGGCGTCATGGTGAGCGATAAGATTAACGGCCGCGTGTACAGCCTGGGCAACGACATCTTCCGTCTCCTCGTTCAGGACGAACAGACAGATGAGGCCTGCTCCAAGAAGGAGTACAAGGAAACCATGCACACCATCACCGCGCAGGATCTCATGTGCGTGGAGATGAAGCAGGTGCGCCTGGCGGCCAAGCCCAAATCCCGCCGCCTGGTGGAGCGCAAGCCCGGCAACCGCATCGTGGTGACCTTCGCCGTGCCGACCGACGGCAAGAGCTTCACCTGGTGGGTGGAGCTGCGCCAGGGCCAGCCGTATGTGCGCGTGGGGCTGGATATAGAGCCGCTGCAGTTTGCCATGCCTGCGCGCAAGGTGACGCTGCTGGACGTGAAGGCGCCGGAGGCGCGCGTGGAGGGCACGGTGAAGGGCGCGCCGGTAGTGGCGGCGGGCAACCGCCTGTTCGCGGGCATGGAGAGCCCGCTGTGCCTGAGCGAGGCCACCACGGAAGGCTTCACCTGCTCCGTGGTTCGCAAGACGGACCTGCCGCGCCGCGCGGTGAGCAGCTTCTCCGCCGTGCTCGGCTTCTGTCAGCCCACCCAGCTGCGCCGCACCTTCCAGCTCGCGTACATCAACCAGGAGCGCGCGCGCGCCTACGCGCCCTTCCTCAACTACAACACCTGGTACGACATCGGCTACTTCTCCCCGTACACGGAGAAGGACGCTCTGGCCACCGTGAAAATCTTCGGCGAGGAGCTGGTGAAGAAGCGCGGCGTGACGATGGATTCCTTCCTGTTCGACGACGGCTGGGACAACACGGAAACGCTGTGGGAGTTCCACAAGGACATGCCCAACGAGTTCCGCAAGATCCGCAAGCTGGCGGAAAGCTACGGCGCGGAGCCCGGCGTGTGGTTCTCCCCGTGGGGAGGCTACGGCAAGCCGCACGATATGCGCCTGCAGGCAGCCGGCGACCGTTTCGAGACCAACGAGCGCGGTTTCGCCCTCTCCGGGCCCAAGTACTATGAGCACTTCAAGAACATGTGCCTGCACATGATCAAGGAGAACGGCATCAACCACTTCAAGTTCGACGGCACCTCCGGCGAGGCGGAACCCGCCAAGGGCTCCAGGTTCGGGTCCGACTTCGAGGCCGCCATCTGCCTCATCGACGAGCTGCGCGATGTGCGCCCGGACCTGTACATCAACCTCACCACCGGCACCTGGGCCTCCCCGTTCTGGTTCGGCATCGCGGATTCCATCTGGCGCGGCGACTGGGACCACGACTTCTGCGGCGAGGGTTCCAACCGCAACCAGTGGATCACATTCCGAGACGCGCAAATCTACCTCAACAACGTCAAGATTTCCCCGCTCTTCCCCATCAACTCCCTCATGACCCACGGCGTCATCTACAACAGGAGCGCCCGCGGCCTCACCACCACCGAGGGGGACGACCTCGCCAAGGAAATCTGGAGCGGATTCGGCCTGGGCACGCAGATGGAGGAACTCTACATCACGCCTTCCATGCTCAAGGCGAAGGAGTGGGACGCCCTGGCCGCCGCCGCCAAGTGGGCGCGTGCCAACGGCGAAACCCTGGTGGATTCCCACTGGGTGGGCGGCAACCCCGTGGACCTGGTGGTCTACGGCTTCGCCTCCTGGTCTCCCGCCAAGGGCATCCTCACCCTCCGCAACCCCGCCGCCACGGCGCAAGAGTTTGCATTCGACCCCGCCGCCATCTGGGAGCTTCCCGTCGGCGCACCCGTCAAGTACAAGCTCAGCTCGCCCAAGGGCGACAAGCTGCCCGCGAAGGTGGCGGAAGCCGGCAAGCCGGTCACCATCAAGCTGGCACCGTTCGAGGTGCTGGTGCTGGAAGGCGCACCGGTGAAGTGACCCGCGGCACCTCCAAGCGCCAAACAAGGCGTGGCTTCCGCTGGGGGCCACGCCTTGGTTGCTTCCATGGGTTGGGGTGACTCAATGCTCGGGGACTCCGGCCACCTCCTGGTTCTTGAAACGCTCAAAGACCTCGCGGGGATTGTCCGGCGTCTGGCGGAGCGCGGCGTAAATCTGGTCGCGCATCTCCATGGCTGCCTGCAGGGCGGCCTCCTCCGTGCCGTACTGGCGGTCGGAGAAGTATTTGGTGAACTGGTTCCACTTGCGGCAGATGCTCAACCTCCAGCCTTGGAAGGATGTCGTCTCGTACGTGTATCGCGTGATGTTGCGCTGGGTCATGGTATTTGTCTTTCTTGTTTTGTTTGCGCGGCAGCGGAAAGGATATCCGCTTGCAGCCCTACCAACATGCCACACCCCCGCCCCGCCCGCAATCTAACAATATAATTGTTAGGTTGCGCATTCCATGAAGCTTGCGGGGTGGCGGGCACCTGTGCTAGAATACGGGGCAAATGATGGAGATGCTGTACAATGCCACGCAAAACGTGGCAAGCGAGATACCCTGGCTGTTTCCCGTGTTCTTCGCCATGTTCGGGGCGTGCATCGGCTCGTTCCTGAACGTGGTAATCTACCGGCTGCCGCTGGGATTGAGCGTGAACGAGCCCTCCCGCTCGTTCTGCCCCACCTGCAAGGAGCCGATTCCCTGGTACCTGAACATCCCCATCCTGAGCTGGCTGATGCTGCGCGGGCGCAGCGCGTGCTGCAACACGCCCATCTCCGTGCGCTACTGGCTGGTGGAGGTGGCAACCGCCCTGCTCTTCGGCCTGGTGGCGTGGTATTTCGCGGTGGACGACATCATCACACAGGCCCTGCTGTGCGTGTGGGTGGCGGCCATGCTGGCCACGCTGTGCACGGATTGGGAGCAGATGGTGGTGATGCCCTCGCTCATGGTGGTGGCGGCCGTGTCGGGCGTGCTGGTATCGCTGCTCTCCCCGTGGTTTGCGGGGGATGCGCTGGAACCGGAGGCGGGGCTGCTGCTGAGCCTGGTGGGCGCGGTGGCGGGCGTTGCCTTCTTCCGCCTGGTGGGCTGGGCGGGTACCATCGCCTTTGGACGGCACCGTAAAAACTTTGACCAGCCGCAGGGGTGGAAGCTCCACCAGGCGGCGGACGGGGACGACATCGTTCTGGAATTTGAGGGCGGCGAAACCCTGCTGTGGAGCCGCGCGTTCGCGGAACCCGCCAACACGCTGGTGCTGCACGGCGCGGCGCTGGAGGACGGCCGCGGCGGCTCCGGAGAGATTTCCTTCACGGCGGATGCCGTGGTGCTGGCGGACGGCACGCGCGTGGAGCTGGAGGCGGAGGAATGCCTTTCCGGCACCTGCGGCGGATACCGCTCGCGGCAGGCGGCCATGGGCAGCGGGGATGCGTGGATCGCCCTGGGCATCGGCGCGCTGCTGGGCTGGGAGGGCGTGCTGTTCTCGCTGGTGGCTGGCAGCTTCATCGGGCTGGCGCTGGCGGTGGTGTCGCGCGTGGGATTCGGCAAGCCGATGCCGTTCGGCCCGGCGCTGATCCTGGCGGCGGGGGTGTGGCTGTTCTTCGGCGTGCAGATCGATGCCTGGCTGATGGATTGGATGGGGTGGTACTAACGCAAGCGGGTTATGGAGTATGACTACCTGGTAGTGGGCGCGGGGTTGTTCGGCGCGGTGTTTGCGGAACGCGCCAGCGCCGCAGGCAAGCGCGTGCTGGTTATCGACAAGCGCAGCCACATCGCCGGGAACGTGTACACGGAACCCGTGGCGGGCATCAACGTGCACCGCTACGGCCCGCACATCTTCCACACCCACAGGGAAGAGGTCTGGGAATACGTCCACCGCTTCGCCACGTTCAACGACTTTGTCTACCGTCCGCTGGCCAACTACCACGGCGAGATGTACTCCCTGCCCTTCAACATGCACACCTTCCGCCAGATGTGGGGCGTGACCACCGCAGATGAGGCCGCCGCCCGCATCCGGCAGCAGCGCGGCGCCGCCCCTGCAGAACCCGGCAACCTGGAGGAGCAGGCCATCAGCCTCGTCGGCACGGAAATCTACCAAAAACTCATCAAAGGCTACACGGAGAAGCAGTGGGGGCGCCCCTGCACGGAGCTGCCGCCCTTCATCATCAAGCGCCTCCCCGTGCGCCTGGAGTACAACGACAACTACTTCAACGCCCCCCACCAGGGCATCCCCATGGGCGGCTACACCGCCATGGTGCAGCGCATGCTGGAGGGCATCGAGGTGCGCTTGGGGCAGGACTACCTGGCAGACCGCGCCGCATGGGACGCGCTGGCCCCGCGCGTGGTGTACACCGGGCCAATCGATGCGTTTTTCAGCTACCGCCTGGGTGCGCTGGAATACCGCTCCCTGCGCTTTGAGACGGAGCTGCTGGAGCAGCCCGATTTCCAGGGCCGCGCCGCCGTCAACTACACCGACCGCGAAACGCCGTGGACCCGCATCATCGAGCACAAGCACTTCGAGTTCGGTACCCAGCCCCAAACCGTCGTCACCCGCGAATTCAGCCAGGAATGGCAGCGCGGCGATGAACCGTACTACCCCGTGAACGATACCCGCAACGCCGCCCTCTACGCCCAATACCGAGAGCTGGCGGACGCCGAACCGCGCCACCTCTTCGGCGGCCGCCTGGCGGAATACCGGTACTACGACATGGATGACGTCATCCACCTGGCCCTGGAGGCCGCCGCACGCGAATTCAACCGCGAATAATTGCTCCGCGGCGCTGTGAATGCGCTTGCCAAGGCGGCGGGGTCATGCTAAACTGCCCGCGCAGGCGTGTGCAAGAGCGCGTGCAAGAGAACCATGGCAAATGATACCATAATGGCCCCGGCGGATGCCCTCGATGCCCTGTACGGCAGCGACACCTTCGGCATCAAAACGATGGAGAAGTACCTCTCCAAGAGCGCGTTCAAGAAGATGCTCACCACCATCCAGCGCGGCGGGCGGCTTGACCCCAGCATTGCGGAAGAGGTGGCGCAGGCCATGAAGATTTGGGCGCTCTCCAAGGGAGCCACCCACTACACCCACTGGTTCCAACCGCTTTCCGACTCCACCGCCGAGAAGCACGACTCCTTCGTGGAGCCGGACGGCAAGGGCGGCATGATTTGCGAATTCACCGGCAAGACCCTCATCCAGGGCGAGCCGGACGCCTCCTCCTTCCCCAACGGCGGCATCCGCGCCACCTTCGAGGCCCGCGGCTACACCGCGTGGGACCCCACCAGCCCCGCCTTCATCAAGCGCACCGCCAACACCGCCACGCTCTGCATTCCCACGGCGTTCTGCTCCTACACCGGTGAGGCGCTGGACAAGAAGACGCCGCTGCTGCGCTCCATGGCGGCGGTGAGCAAGCAGACTTCCCGCGTGCTGACCTGCTTCGGCGTGGAACACAGCTTTGTGGGTATCGACCTGGGCGCGGAGCAGGAGTATTTCCTGGTGGACCGCGACCTTTACCTGCGCCGCCCGGACCTCATTGAGACGGGGCGCACGCTCTTCGGCTGCCTGCCGCCCAAGCACCAGCAGATGGAGGACCACTACTTCGGCTCCATCAAGGAGCGCGTGCTGGAGTTCATGAGCTCCGTGGACCACGCGCTGTGGGCGCTCGGCGTGCCCGCCAAGACCCGCCACAACGAGGCCGCACCCGCCCAGTTCGAGCTGGCCCCGCTCTACGAGCCGGTGAACGTGGCCGTGGACCACAACGTGATGATCATGGACATCCTGCAGCGCCAGGCCCTCAAGCACAACCTGGTCTGCCTGCTGCACGAGAAGCCCTACGCCCACGTCAACGGCTCCGGCAAGCACAACAACTGGTCCCTCTCCACCCCGGAGATGGGCTCCCTGTTCAGCCCCGGCACCACACCGCACAGCAACCTGCTCTTCCTCATCCTGCTCGCTTCCGTCATCCGCGCCATCGACCTGCACGGCGACATGCTGCGCGCCTCCATCTCCAAGGCCGGCAACGACCACCGTCTCGGCGCGCAGGAGGCCCCGCCCTCCATCATCTCCATCTTCCTGGGCGACCAGCTCATGGACATCATCGAGCAGATCAAGAAGGGCGGCGCCAAGCGCTCCGCCGTGAAGAGCCAGCTGAAGCTGGGGGTGGACACCCTGCCCACGCTGCCGCAGGACACATCGGACCGCAACCGCACCTCCCCGTTCGCCTTCACCGGCAACAAGTTCGAGTTCCGCGGCGTCGGCGCGTCCCAGACCTGCGCCTGGCCCATGACCATCCTCAACACCATTGTGGCGGAATCCCTGGACTACGTGGCCTCCAAGCTGGAACCCCATGCCGGCAAGCCCGATTTCAACGATGCCGTGGCCAAGCTCCTGCGAGAGATGGTCACCAAGCACGACCGCGTCATCTTCAACGGCAACGGATACTCCCAGGAATGGGTGAAGGAGGCCGAACGCCGCGGCCTGCCCAACATCAAGTCCGCAGAGGAGGCCATGGAGGTCATGGTCCGCAAGGACACCATCGCCCTCATGGACAAGTACAGCGTGCTCACCAAGGCTGAATCCGTGGTCCGCAAGGAGGTGCTGATGGAGAACTACATCAAGCTCATCGACATCGAGGCCAAGACCTGCCTCAACATGCTGCGCACCATCTACGCGCCCGCCATCGAGACTCAGCTCACCGCCATCTCCAACACCGTCTACGCCATCAAGGCCAGCGGACTCAAGGCCGGCCTCAAGACCGCCCAGGCCAAGGCCACCCGCATCGGCGAGCTGTATGATGAAATCCCGCTGCGCGTCGCCGCACTGGAAAAGGCCATCGCCGCTTGCGTGCCCTCCAAGATGCGCGCCGCCATGGAAGCCGCCCGCACCACCGTGGACACCCTGGAAACCATTGTGGACGCCGACCTGTGGCCCGTGCCCACCTACGCCCAGATGCTCAACATTCACAGCAAATAGGCTGCGTTTCTCGGCTAGCGCGCACACGCCGAATTTTTGTCGGCAAAGGTGAAATTTGTGTTGACCCACCGCGGGTGTTGGCGTATAATGCGCGCGCCCGGTTGGGCCTGGTGGCTTGGCGGGGTTCTTAACAACTCAATACATATCACCTATACTATGGCAAAGTACGCTATTAACGGTTTCGGGCGCATTGGCCGCAATGTCCTTCGCGCCATGTCCCAGACTGAACTCGAGAAGGTTGTGGCCATCCATGACCTTACCCCCATCGAGACCACCGCTCACCTGCTGAAGTACGACTCCACGCAGGGCAAGTTCAACGGCACGGTTGAAATCAAGGGCGAGGACATCCTCGTTGTCAACGGCCACGAGATCAAGATTCTCGGCGGTATGCTGGGCCCGGACCAGCTGCCCTGGAAGGAGCTCGGCGTGGACGTGGTTCTGGAGTCCACCGGCCTCTTCACGGCTCGCGAGAAGGCTGAGGGCCACATCACGGCCGGCGCCAAGAAGGTGCTTATCTCCGCTCCCGCCAAGAACCCGGACCTCACGTTCTGCATCGGCATCAACGACGACGAGTACGACGCCGCCAAGCACAACATCGTGTCCAACGCTTCCTGCACCACCAACTGCCTTTCCCCGATGGTGAAGGTGCTGAACGACAAGTTCGGCATCGAGAAGGGCATGATGAGCACGATCCACTCCTACACGAACGACCAGCGCATCCTGGACCTTCCGCACAAGGATCCCCGCCGTATGCGCTCCGCCGCCATCAACATCATCCCCACCACCACCGGTGCTGCCAAGGCTATCGGTGAGGTGATTCCCCAGCTGAAGGGCCTGCTCAACGGTGCTTCCTTCCGCGTGCCCACCCCGACCGGCTCCCTGACCGACTTCGTGGCCATCCTGAAGAAGGACGTGACCGTGGAGGAGGTGAACGCCGCCATGAAGGAGGCCGCCGAGGGCCCGATGAAGCACATCCTCGAGTACTCCGAGGAGGCTCTGGTGCTCCAGGACATCGTGTCCAACCCCCACTCCTGCATCTTCGATTCCGGCTTCACCTATGTGGTGGGCGGCAACATGGTGAAGGTGTGCGGCTGGTACGACAACGAATGGGGTTACTCCAACCGCGCTGCGGAAGCCATGAAGAAGCTGGGCGACTCCATCGCCTAAGTTTCCGACTGGAATCCATATTTCCGGCGGGAAGGTGCCAAGGCGCCTTCCCGCCTTTTTTGCACAAAATCGGGAAAAATCGAGTCGTTCCACCTTGACACTGCCCCTCCCGTGCGCTATCATCGTGGAGACCCTAACGGGAATTTTCATCAACCAAACATAAAAATGAAAGCAAAACACTATATCACAGCCGTACTTGCCGCAGCAACCCTCCTTGTGCCGTCCTGCACATCGATGTCCAACTACGACAAGATTTCCTTTGACGACCTCGGCGGCGTTCATGAGACCATGGACGGCACCGTGGTGGCAGCCCGCTACGTGCGCGCGGACGCCTCCAACGAGACGAAGACCTGGAGCACAGCCCTGGGCACGGTTGCCGGCGTGGCCGGTGGCCAGCTGCTGGGCGGCGGCAGCGGCCGCATCGCCTCCACGCTCGGCTTTGGCGCGGCGGGTGCGCTTGCCGGGCGCGCCGTGTCCGAGGGCTTCGGCACCCATGCCCAGGAGCTCACCGTGAAGGTGGACGGCTCCAAGCGCAAGTACACGGTGACCCAGCCCATCTACAAGCAGTTCGGAGCCATCCCGGTGGGAACGCGCGGCGTGCTGCATGTGGGCAATGGCCGTTCCCGCTTCGTGCCCAACTAAAGAGCCGGCGGCAAATTGCATTTCAAGCCACCCGATGCAAAGCACACAACTGCACGGGTGGCTTCTTTCTTTTTCCTTTGAACCAAAACCAACCAACAACCATGGCATATACCGAAACAACCACTCGAAGCTGGGGTAGCCGCCTCGGCGATTCCCTCAAGGGTATCATTGTCGGCATCATCCTATTCATCGTATCCTTCCCCCTGCTCTTCTGGAACGAGGGCAATTCCGTGAAGGTGGCCAAGGCCTTGGAAGAGGGGCGCGGCGTCACGGTGGAGGTGCCGGACATCAGCAAGATTGACCCCGCCAACGAGGGCAAGCTCGTGCACATGTGTGGGGACGCCACCACTCAGGACGTGCTGAAGGACGCCGAGTTCGGCATCTCTCACAACGGCATCATGCTGCGCCGCAAGGTGCAATACTACCAGTGGGTGGAAAAATCCCATGAGGAAACCAAAAAGAACATGGGCGGCAGCGAGACCACCGTCACCACCTACACCTACTCCAAGGAATGGTGCAACAAGCCCGTGAACTCCACCGCCTTCAAGGAAAGGGGGCATGACAACATTGTCTCCTACTCCGTGAGCGGCCAGGAGGAATACGCATCCAACGTGCAGTTCGGCGCCTTCAAGTTCACCCAGGGCATGATTGAGAGGCTGGGCAATGAGAAGACATACTCCCTGGCAGAGTACAAGATACCGGATGCCCTGAAGGGCCGCGCCTGCGTGGCGGACAAATTCGTGTACGTGGGCCCCAAGACCGCCCAGTTTGTCCAGCAGCAGGCTGCACTCGGCTTCGGCCAGCAGGGAGCCCAGGCGGCACGCGATGTTGCCGCGAATGCCCGGCAGACCGCCGCTGTGGATGTGCAGCGCACCAAGCTGGAGATTGAGCAGCTGCGCCTCCAGGTGAAGCAGCAGCAGCTTGTGCAGCAGGACCCCGCCTCCACCGCAGACCAGAAGCAGGCCGCGCAGCTGGCCGCCGCCCGCGCGGAGATAGAAATCCAGCAGAAGGAGCTGCTCATCAAGCAGGCGGAAACCCAGGCCAAGCCGCAGGAGCCGCTGGCGGTGCAGCAAGCCAGGCTGGAGCTAGAGCGCACGCGCCTTCAGGTGCAGCAGCTGCAGGCTACCCTGCAGAACCCCGCCGTGCCCGCCGAGCAGCGCCAGGCCATTGAAACCTCCATCAAGCAGATGGAGCTCACCGTGCAGCAGCAGGAGCTCAAGCTGAAGCAGGCTCAGCTGGATGCCCAGACCACAGCCGTCGCCCAGCCCGCTGTCCAGCAGCCCGCCGTGCAACAGGTACAGGAGCCCGCTCCGCAGGAGGAACCCTGCTCCGTCTCCCCCACCAACCCGCAGATTGGTGACGTCCGCGTCACCTGGGAGGTCATCAGCCCCAAGGAGGCCGTCAGTATTGTCTATGTGCAGACCGGCGACACCTTCGCCCCCTACCACGCCAAGAGCGACCGCAGCGTGGCCCTGCTGGGCATGGGTATCCAGTCTGCAGAGCAGCTCTACAAGCATGCCGAGGACATGAACACGATCACCACCTGGGTCCTGCGCTTCATCGGCTGGTTCCTGATGTTCACCGGGCTGAACATGATCTTCAAGCCCCTCTCCGTGCTGGGCGACGTGGTGCCGTTCATCGGCACGCTCATCGGCGGCGCCACCGGCGCGGTGGCGGCCCTGATTGCGCTCATCCTGAGCCTCACCACCATCGCCATTGCCTGGATATGGTACCGCCCGCTGTTGGGCATTGCACTCCTCGCGGTGGCTCTGTTCTTCGTCTACCTGCTCATCAAGCGCAGGAAGAAGCCGGTTCCGGCGGATGCGGAAACGGTGTAACGACATTCAGGATTAAGACTAGGATTAGAAACTCAAGCCCCGCACTCATGTGCGGGGCTTTTTGCTGCCTGCACAAGCACACGGCTCATGCCCGCCGTGTGTGTACACACATTCTGCCAATCATGCCGTGTGTGTACACAACATTAAGCCCGCCCGGCTGAACGCCGGGCGGGCTTGTGATGTTTCCGCGTGCGGAGCACGCGCTCTATTTACAAATCGTCAATCGTAAATTGTCAATTGTAAATCCCGATTACTCCGCTTCAGCGGAGTAATCGATGGCAGCGAGGGCCTGGTAGAGGTTCCAGCGGTGCTTGACATCTTTTTCCTCCAGGGAGATGAGCTTCTCGAAGCGCTCCTTGTTGCCGCGGGCGAGGAGGCGGAAGCGGTTCTCACCGCCCTTGCCGTCGGCACCCACCAGGGCTTCACGTACGGACATCTTGGGGGCCTTGCTCTTGATGGTGAGCGGGTTCTTGCCCTGCTTGATGTTGTCCGGGTTGAAGTTGTAGAGCAGCACGCGGCCGCAGTCCACGGCGGCCTTCTGGCGGTCGAGTCCGTCGGCCATGTTGATGCCGTGGTTGATGCAGTGGCTGTAGGCGATGATGAGGGCGGGGCCGTCATACTCCTCAGCCTCCACGAGGGTCTTGAGGGTGTGCTCATCGTTGGAGCCAAGGGCGATGGAGGCGACGTAGATGTTGCCGTAGGTCATGGCCATGTAGCCGATGTCCTTCTTCACCTGGTCCTTGCCGCTGGTGGCGAACTTGGCCACAGCCGCGCGCGGGGTGGACTTGGAGCACTGGCCTCCGGTGTTGGAGTACACCTCCGTATCCAGCACCATCACCTTGATGTTGCGGCCGGAAGCCAGCACGTGGTCGAGGCCGCCGTAGCCGATGTCGTATGCCCAGCCGTCGCCGCCGAGAATCCAGACGGACTTGCGGACGAGGTAGTTGGCGTGTGCCTTGAGGGCGGCGAGCTCGGGCTTGTCACCGCAAGCGGCCTTGATGGCGGCCACGGTTTCGCGGGCCTGCTGCACCTCCGCCTCGGTCTTCTGGGGGGTGTCCTTTATGGCCTGCACCAGATCGGCGCCGATGGCATCGGCGGCGGCATCCAGCAGCTCCAGGGCGAACTGCTGCTTCTTGTCCAGGGAGACGCGGAAGCCGAGGCCGAATTCGGCGTTGTCCTCAAAGAGGCTGTTGCTCCAGGCGGGTCCGAGACCATCCTTGCCGTGTGACCACGGGGTGGTGGGCAGGTTGCCGCCATAGATGGAGGAGCAGCCGGTGGCGTTGGCCACCACCAGGCGGTTGCCGAAGAGCTGGGTGAGGGCCTTGATGTAGGGCGTCTCGCCGCAACCGGCGCAGGCACCGGAGAACTCGAAGAGCGGGCGCAGGAACTGCGCATCGCGCACCACGGAGCCGTTGATCTTCGTGCGGTCCGGGTCCGGCAGCTTGTCGAAGAACTCCCAGTTCTCCGCCTGAGGCTTGAGCGCCTGGGCGGCGGGGGTCATGATCAGGCTGCCCGTGGGGCACACGCGGGAGCACAGCGTGCAGCCCGTGCAGTCCGATGCGGACACCTGGATGATGAACTTCTTGCCCTGCCATTCCTTGTGCATCTTGGAGGCATCCGCGCACTTGAGCGTGGCGGGTGCACCCTCCAGGTCCGCGGGGTCGGCCATCTGGGCGCGCAGGGCGGCGTGCGGGCACACGGCGGCGCACTTGCCGCACTGGATACAGGCCTTGGAGGTTTCCGTCTTCTCCGGCTCCCACACGGGAATCATGAGCGCCAGGTCGCGCTTCTCATACTGGGTGGTGCCGCTGGGGAAAGTGCCGTCGGCGGGCATCTCGGAGACCTTGACGTCATTGCCGTTGCCGGCGATGATCTTGCCGAGGACGTCCTTGACGAACGCGGGTGCGTCGCCATGCACGCAGGGGGGAATCTCATGCCCGGTGATTTCCGTGCCGAGGGTGACCTTGTGGAGGTTGTCCAGGGAGGCGTCCACGGCGGCAATGTTCTTGGCGACGACTTCCTCGCCCTTCTTGCCGTAGGTCTTCTTGATGGCTTCCTTGATGTAGCCGATGGCCTCGTCCGCGGGAATCACGCCGGAGAGCTTGAAGAAGCAAGTCTGCATGATCATGTTGATGCGGCCGCCCATGCCGGTGGCCTTGGCCACCTTGAAGGCATCGATGCAGTACATGGTGATGTGCTTGTCGATGATCTGCTTCTGCATGCGGGCGGGGAGGGAATCCCACACCTTGTCCGGAGCCACGGAGGTGTTCATGAGGAAGGTGGCGCCGTCTGCGGCGTTCTTCAGGAAGTCCAGGATGTTCAGCAGGCTGGGCTGGTGCAGCGCGATGTAGTTGGCGCTGTGGATGAAGTACGTGCTGTGAATGGGCTTGGGACCAAAGCGCAGGTGCGAGATGGTGGAGGAGCCGGACTTCTTGGAGTCGTACTCGAAGTAGCCCTGCACGTACAGGTCCGTGTGCTTGCCGATGATCTTGATGGCGTCCTTGTTGGCGCCCACCGTGCCGTCGGAGCCCAGGCCGTAGAACAGGCAGCGCGTCACCTCCGGGGACTCCGTGGAGTACTCGGGGTCGTAGGCAATGCTCTTGCCGGTCACGTCATCCTCAATACCCACGGCGAAACCGGTCATGGGCTCGGGCTTGGCCAGTTCGTCGTACACGCCCTTGACCATGGCGGGGGTGAAATCCTTGGAGCCGAGGCCGTAGCGGCCGCCGACCACCACGGGCATCTCGAAGGGCAGCGTGCCCGCAGCCTTGGCGGCGTAGAGCGCCTGGGTCACATCCTGCATGAGCGGCTCGCCCTGGCTGCCGGGTTCCTTGGTGCGGTCCAGCACGGCAATCTTCTTCACCGTCTTGGGCAGCGCGGCAATCACGTCCTCTGCGGGGAACGGGCGGTACAGGCGCACCTTGAGCACGCCCACGTCCTCGCCCATGGCCTGCACGGTCTCCAGGCAGGCTTCCGCACCGGAGCCCATGATGATGATCACGCGGGTGGCGCTGGGGCTGCCGATGTACTCCACCAGGTCATAGTGGCGGCCCGTGAGCTCGCCGAACTGCTTCATGCAGTCCTTCACGATGGCGGGAACGGCGTTGTAGTACTTGTTGACGGTCTCGCGGCCCTGGAAGTAGACATCCGGGTTCTGGGCGGTGCCGCGCACCACGGGGGCATCCGGCGTGAGACCGCGGCTGTGGAACTCGTCCACCAGCTTCTGGTCAATCATGGCACGCAGCGTGTCGTCGGAGATATCGGCAATCTTGCCCACCTCGTGGGAGGTGCGGAAGCCGTCGAAGAAGTTGACGAAGGGCACGCGGCTCTTGAGGGTGGCGGCGTGGCAGATGGCGGCCATGTCCGGGGCCTCCTGCGTGCTGGCGCCGCAAAGCATGGCAAAGCCGGTGGCGCGGCAGGCCATCACATCGCTGTGGTCGCCGAAGATGGAAAGGCCCTGCGCCGCAAGCGCACGGGCGGCAATGTGGAACACGCACGGGGTGAGCTCGCCCGCTATCTTGTACATGTTCGGAATCATCAGCAGCAGGCCCTGGGAGGCCGTGAACGTGGTGGCCAGGGAGCCGGTCTGCAGCGCGCCGTGCACAGCGCCGGCCGCGCCGGCCTCGCTCTCCATCTCCACGATGGAGGGGACGGTGCCCCACAGGTTCTTGCGGTCCACGGAGGTCCAGGTTTCAGCCGACTCGCCCATGGGGGAGGAAGGCGTGATGGGATAGATGGCCGCCACTTCCGAGCAGCGGTACGCCACAGAGGCCACGGCCTCGTTGGCATCAATGGTGCTGTATGTCGTGTTCATAATCAATGATGACTTTGGTAAAATCCAGCGTATGCGCGCAGCGCACGCGACGCGTGGGTATTTTACGCCCGCCCGCGCGGATTTACAACTCAAAAAACCGCCGCGGCCATAAAAAACCCGCCAGGCAGAATGCCTGGCGGGTTAAATAGTACTTAGTTGACTTAGTAAATCATTCGGGCATCTTGCCGGTGGTGAAGTACTTTTCGATTTCCTCCAGGGTGCGGCCCTTGGTCTCCGGCATGAAGAAGGCGGCGGTGATGAAGTAGATCACCGTGAAGCCCGCCAGGGTGAAGAACACGCTGGAGTAGCCGTACGCGCCCACCCACGGCAGGAAGGTGCCGGCGATGGTCCAGGAGACGAGCTGGTTGATGAGCAGGGCGATGGCCATGCCGTTGGCGCGGATGCGGGTGGGCATCAACTCGGAGAGCGCCAGCCACACGCACACGCCCGGGCCCGCCGCGTAGAACGCGATAAACACGATGAAGAACCCGGTCACCAGCCAGCCCACCATCTGCGTGGGCTTCATGCCGATTTCCGCGCGCTTGATTTCCAGCTTCTTCACCTCGGCCACACCCTCGTTCATGGCGAAGGCGGGGGCGATGATGGCGCGGTCGCCATTGCTTTCCAGCTGCTGGATGGTCTTGATGGTGTCGGCCTTCAGGGCCTCGTCCTTCCACTGCACCTGAAGCTCGCCCATGCGGATCTTGTCGGAGAGGGTCTCGGCCTTGGCCTCGGCCACGGTTTCGGCCTGCTCGGCCTTCATGCTCTCCTCATACCCCTTGCGGGCGGCCTCCACGTCCACGGCGCCCATGGCGGCGTCCTCGTAGTCCAGCGCGGAAGCGTCCTTCACCTGCGCCACGGCGGCGGCGCGGTCAAAGTGCTCGTTGACGATCTGGTTGGTGTCCTTGCCCTGCTGGTAGGTGACGATGAGCTGCATGCCGGGTTTGACCTCCGCATTGGCGGAGCGCACGGCATCAGCCACGGAGACCTTGAGGTAGGCACCGTCCTTCACCTGCTGCTGCACGTACTCGGTCACATCCGTGCGGTCGCTTTCAAGCGTAAGGAACATGGCACCCACGCCGGCCAGGCCCACGATGATGCCCAGCGTGCCCATCTTGAGCAGGAAGGTGCGGCCCTTCTTGTCCACCAGGGAGACGGCCACAATGGTCATGAGCATGTTGACCACCTTGATGGCCAAGTCTGCGATGTTGGCGGTTTCGCCCTCAAGGCCGGCCTGCTGGAAGATCTTGACGGAGTAGTTCAGCACGGAGTTGATGCCGGTGGCCTGGGTGCAGGCGAGCACCACGACGGCCAGGATGAAGGGGATGACGTACTTGCGCTGGAAGAGGGTATCGCCCTTGGCGGCTTCCTTCATCTGCGCCTTCTGCTCCTCCTCGGCCTTGTCTGCGGCCTTCATCTCCGCCAGGATTTCCTTGGCGGCCTCGTCGCCGTTGTTGGCGGCGAGCGAGATGAGAGCCTCGTCCTCACGCCCGCGGCGGTACAGCCAGCGCGGGGATTCCTTCAGCTTGAACGCGCCGAAGAACAGGATCAGGCCCGGCAGCGAGGAGCACCAGAAGATTGTCTTCCACGCCATGGACTTGTCTGCAAGCGAGACCGTCACGTCCGTGGCGGCACCCACCCAGGCCGTGGTGACAATGCCCACCACAGCAGCGAACACCAGGCCCACCGTCAGCAGGAACTGGAACATGCCCGTGCCCTTGCCGCGGGATTGCGCGTCCAGGCATTCCGCCAGGTACATGGGCACCACCACGCCGACGAGGCCGGCGGATGCGCCCTGCAGGATACGGCCGACCATGAGCATCCAGTAGACGTTGTTGGAGAAGCAGATGACCGGGATGCTCAGGGTGAAGAGCAAGGCGGAAATGATGATGACCTTCTTGCGGCCCAGCCACTCCGACAGCATGCCGGCGAAGAGCGAGGATATCACCGAGCCGAGCAGCACGGCGGCCACCACGCTGGAGAGCTGGCCCAGTGTGTAGGTGGAGGTCTTTTCAATATACGGCAAGGCCGCGGCAATCACGCCTACGTCAATACCATACAGGAGGCCGCCCAGTCCTGCCATAAACATCAGGTACCAGGCATAACGTTTCACAGAGGCGGGCAATTCCGCCTTGGCAGAGTCTGTACTCATAACACGCCCATTATATCCACTTGCCCCACGGGGTGCAACCATAAAATCACCTCCCTCCGGTTGGCGAATGGGTTTGACA
>R28__coassemble_241_pt1 | contig 27026 bp, 5 predicted proteins | sample R28__metabat2_low_PE_030 | metagenome-assembled genome bin R28 | reverse complement strand
CATGAAGCGCAAGGGGGACAAGGCCATCCATATTCGCGGGGCGCGCGAGCACAACCTGCAGGGGGTGGATGTGGATATCCCGCTGGGCGGCATCACGGTGGTGACCGGGCCGAGCGGCAGCGGCAAGACCTCACTGGCCATAAGCACGCTGTACGCGGAGGGCCAGCGCCGCTATGTGGAAACGTTTTCGCCGTACGTGCGGCAGTTTATGGACCGCATGGACCGCCCGCTGGTGGACGCCGTGGAAAACGTGCCGCCCGCCATTGCGCTGGGCCAGCGCAACTCCGTCAAAAACTCCCGCTCCACCGTGGGGACCATGACCGGGATGAACGAGTACCTGAAACTCATCTTCTCCCGCATTGCCGTGGGACGCGATGCCGAGGGCCGCGTGGTGAAACCCGCCACCCCGCAGGGCGTGGCGGACGAACTGCTGGCCGAACATGCGGGCGAGGACGCCGTGGTAGCGTTCGCGGTGCAACCGGTGGGCACGCATGCGGAGATGTGCCGCGCGCTGGAGGCGCAAGGCTACCTGCGCGCGCTCTGCGGCGGCGAGGTGGTGCGCCTGCCGGAATCGGATGAAACCGCGCTTGGCAAAGAAACCTGGCTGGTGGTTCAGGACCGCATCCGCCTGGTGGCGGAATCGCGCGTGCGCCTGATGGAGGCGCTGGAAACGGCCATGCACCTGGGGCAGGATGCGGCGTTCGTATCCCTGCGCGGCAAGGACGGCGCGTGGCAGGAACCGCGCGAGTACCGCTGCGACTGGTACCCGCTGCCGGAGCCGCGCCCCGGCCTGTTCAGCGGCAACTCCCCGCTGGGCGCGTGCCCCGCGTGCAAGGGCTACGGCCGCGCCATCGCGTACGACTACGACAAGGGCATCGTTCCGGAGCTGAGCATCAAAGACGGTGCGCTGAAGATGATATCGTCCGCCACGCTCTCCGCCTGCTACCGCGACTTCGTGCGCGTCAACAAGAAGGAAAAGGCCGTGCGCATGGATGTGCCGTGGAACAAGCTCACGCAGAAGGAGCGTGATTTCGTGCTGTACGGCAACTGCGGGGACCTGGACCCGTGGGAGGCTTACGATGCCGGGCGCTGGTACGGCTACAAGGGGATATTCGACGACATGGAGAAGCACGCGCACAAGATGACCGTGCGCATCTTCCTGGCCTACTACCGCGTGTACCGCGTGTGCCCGGAATGCCACGGCGGGCGGCTGCGCCCGGAGGCCCTGGCCTTCACCATCGGCGGGCTGAGCGTGCCGCAGGTGCAGGCGCTTCCCATGGAGGAGCTGCTGCCGTGGCTGGACGAGCATGTGCTGCCCGCCGCCGAGCAGGACCGCTCGCTCTCGCAGGCCGCGCGCGAGCTGCGCAGCCGCGTGGCGTACCTTTGCGACGTCGGCCTGGGCTACATCGCATCCAACCGCCTGACACGCTCGCTGAGCGGCGGCGAAATCGAGCGAGTGAGCCTCACCGCGTGCCTGGGCGCCGCGCTCACCGAAACGCTTTTCGTGCTGGACGAGCCGACCGTGGGCCTGCACCTGCGTGATACCGCGCGACTCATCGCCGCCATGCGCCGGCTCTCCCACCGCGGCAACACGCTGGTGGTGGTGGAGCATGAGGAGGCCGTGATGCGCGCGGCGGACCATCTGGTGGACATGGGACCCTCCAGCGGCAGCGGCGGCGGCAGGCTGATGTACTCCGGCTCGCCGCAGGGCATCCTGAAGCATGGCGAGTCGCTCACCGGGCTGTACCTGAGCGGCAAGCGAGAGGTGCCCATCCCCGCGCGCCGTCGCAAGGGCAAGGGCCGCATCCGCATCACCGGCGCCAACTGCCACAACCTGAAAAACTTTTCCGTGGACATCCCGCTGGGCGTGTACAACTGCCTCACCGGCGTGTCCGGCAGCGGCAAGAGCTCCCTCGCGTGCCAGGTGCTGTACGGCTCCGTGCATCCCGAATCCCTCGACGACGAGGAGGAGGTGAAGGTGAAATCCATCAGCGGGCTGGACAAGGTGCGCGAGGTGGTGCTGGTGGACCAAAGCCCCATCATGCGCACGCCGCGCTCCACGCCCGCCGTGTACATCGGCATCTTCAACGACATGCGCGCCCTGCTCTGCGACGAGCCCGCCGCCAAGGCACGCGGATTGAAGCCCGGCTACTTCTCGTTCAACTGCGAGGGCGGGCGCTGCCCGCGCTGCTCCGGCCTGGGCGTGGAGAAGGTGGAGATGCAGTTCCTGTCCGACATCTTCGTGCCTTGCGCGCTGTGCCACGGCACGCGCTACACCCCGGAGGCCCTCTCCATCACCCACCACGGTCTCAGCATTGCAGACATGCTGGCCATGGACGTGCACAGCGCGCTGCGGTTCTTCACAGAGCACGGCAGCGCGCGTGCCCGCCGCATCGCGCAGCGTCTCAGGCTGCTGGAGGACGTGGGGCTGGGACACCTCACGCTCGGCCAGCCGCTCAACACGCTTTCCGGCGGCGAGAACCAGCGCCTCAAGCTCGCGCAGATTCTCACGGAGACCGAAGGCGCATCCACCGAGGCGCGCGGCGGCCGCCTGCTCATCCTGGACGAGCCCGGCACGGGGCTACACTTCCGCGACATCGAGGTGCTGCTGCGCGTGTTCAAGAACCTGGTGGACCAGGGCAACACCCTGCTCGTCATCGAGCACAACATGGAGCTCATCAAGTGCGCCGACCACGTCATCGACCTCGGCCCGGAGGGCGGCACGGGCGGCGGCCACATCGTGGCCCAGGGCACGCCGGAGGAAGTGGCCGCCTGCCCGCACGGCTACACCGCGCGATACCTCGCCGCAGCCCTGCACCATGATGTGGATGAGCTGCCCAGCGCCGCCGCGGAGGATTTCGACCCCGGCGTGCCGGAGGGCGTCATCGCCCTGCGCGGCGCGCGCCACCACCAGCTCAAGAACATTGATGTGGACATCCCGCGCGACGAGATGACCGTGGTCACCGGGCTCTCCGGCAGCGGCAAGAGCACCCTCGCGTTCGACATCGTCTTTGCGGAGGGGCAGAAGCGCTTCATGGACGTGATGAGCCCGTACGCGCGCCAGTTCACCGAGCAGATGGAGGTGCCGGACATCGACCGCATCACGGGCATCCCGCCCACCGTCGCCATCGAGCAGAACAGGTCGCGCGGCGGCTGCAAGTCCACCGTGGGCACGGTGACGGAAATCTGGCAGCACCTGCGCCTGCTGTACGCCAAGCTGGGCCAGGCGCACTGCCCGAAGTGCGGTGTGCCGGTGGGGCGGCGCTCCGCCGCGGAAATCGAGTACCTGGTGGAGCAGGAGATAGCGGCGCGCCCCGCCAGCCTGCTGATTGCCGCGCCCGTGGTGCGCAACCGCAAGGGCCACTACGCGGACCTGGCGCGCTGGGCCGCCAAAAAGAAATACCCCTACCTGCGGGCGGATGGCCGCCTGGTGACGCCGGACGCGTTCACGCCGCTGGACCGCTACTCCAACCACGATGTGGATATCGTGCTCGGTGAAATCTGCGTGAAGGGCAGCCGCATCACATTGAACGGCAACGCATGCGACCACGCCGCGCTCACGGAAACCGTGAACCGCGCGCTTGAGCTGGGCGACGGCTTCATCCGCCTCATCAAGGGGAAGAAAGACCAGCTCATAGGCACGCGCCTCACCTGCCCGCAATGCGGGGAAAGCTACGCGGACCCTGAACCGTCCACCTTCTCGTTCAACTCGCCGCGCGGATGGTGCCCGCGCTGCATGGGCCACGGCCGCGTGGGTGCCGCCCGCTTCAAGGACAAGGAGGACGACCGCCAGAGCATGCTGGAGGCCGAACTGAACTACGACCGCGACGTGGAGCGCGCCGCCGCCAAGAGCGAGGAGGGCGACACCTGCCCCGTCTGCCACGGCATGCGCCTCAACCCCTTTGCCCTCGGCGTCACGCTCTCCGGGTTCAACATCGCGCAAATCGGCGACATGTCGGCGGAGCGCGCGCTGCGCCACATCGGCGAGTGGAAGTTCAAGGGGCGCGATGCGGAGATTGCGCGCAACGTGGTGGCGGAGATTGTGCCGCGCCTGAAATTCCTGCAGCGCGTGGGCCTGGGCTACCTGTCGCTCATGCGCCCGGCCACCACACTGAGCGGCGGCGAGACCCAGCGCATCCGCCTCGCCGCACAGCTCGGCTCGGAGCTTCGCGGCGTGCTCTACGTGCTGGACGAGCCGACCATCGGCCTCCACCCGCAGGACAACTCGCGCCTGCTGGACACCCTTGCCGACCTGAAACACCGCGGCAACACCCTGCTGGTGGTGGAGCACGACGAGGACACCATGCGCGCCGCCGACCACTTGATCGACCTCGGCCCCGGCGCGGGCATCCACGGCGGCGAGGTGGTGGCGCAGGGCACCTTCGCCCAGGTGGCGCGCAACAAGAAATCCGTGACGGGGCAGGCCCTGCACGACCACCAGCCGCACCCGTTCTGCGGCAAGTGGCTGCCCGTGAAAGACGCGGAGTGGCTGGAGGTTGACAACTGCACGCTGCACAACCTGCGCGGCGTGAACCTGCGCATCCCGCGTGCGCGCCTCACCGTGGTCACCGGCCCCAGCGGCGCCGGCAAGACCTCGCTCGTCTCGGAAACGCTGGCACCCGCTGTGCGCGTGGCGCTCGGCGAAAAGATACCGCGCGCCGAACGCGCCTGGGGCGACACCCGCGGGCTCAAGTCCGTGCGCGCCATCTACGGCGTGGACCAGTCGCCCATCGGCAAGACCCCACGCTCCACACCCGCCACCTACATCGGCATCTTCAACGAAATCCGCACCCTCTTTGCACAGAGCGCGGACGCCCGCCGCATGGGATTCGACGCGGGGCGCTTCTCGTTCAACACGTCCGCGGGACACTGCCCCGACTGCAAGGGCATGGGCTACATCCGCCAGGAGATGGACTTCCTGCCGCCCTGCATCGTGCCGTGCGAGACCTGCCGCGGCAGCCGCTACAACTCCCGCACGCTCCAGGTGCGCTACAAGGGCAAGACCATTGCCGAGGTGCTGGACATGAACATGGAGGAGGCCGCGGAGTTTTTCGAGGGACAGCCGCGCCTGGCGGACCCGCTGAAGCTTCTGTGCGAGACCGGACTGGGCTACCTCACGCTCGGCCAGGCCAGCAACACGCTCTCCGGCGGCGAGGCCCAGCGCATCAAGCTGGTGGCCGAGCTTATCAAGGGACGCCGCGCCGTCATTTCCGCCATCCGCCGCGGCAAGTCCCTCCCACAGGACCTCTATGTGATTGAGGAGCCCACCATCGGCCTCCACCCGCACGATGTCCGCCGCCTGGTGCAAGTTCTCCGCAAGCTCGTGGAGATGGGCAACACCGTGGTGGTCATTGAGCACAACCTGGAGCTCATCTGCGAGGCCGACTACGTCATCGACCTGGGCCCCGGCGCCGGTGAGAGCGGCGGCACCATCATGGCCCAGGGCACGGTGAAGCAGCTCGCCAAATCCAAAACCGCCCCCACCGCGCCCTTCATCCGCCAAGAGCTGCAGCGCGGAAAACCGGTTGAATAGAGGTAGCGTCAGAGGTACTTGGCCATCATCACTTCCGGCGGCGGCGGGCGGCAAGAGCCGCAAGCGCCAGCAAGCTGAGCGTGCCTGTAGTGGGTTCGGGAAGGGCGGCAATGAAGAGTCTGCCGTTGTAGGGGCCGTTGTCTGAATAGGTGCGCTCGTACACCAGAGAGAGATTGGTCAGCGTTGCACCGGATGCGGAGGCATCGGTGGTGTATGTCTTGTCTCCAACCTTGTAGAGTTCCTTGTGCCAGCGCGGCAGGCTGGCGTCTTGGTCCCATGAAAGCGTGATACTCTGCCTATTGGCATCCAGCACGTCCTCCACGCTGTCCATGATGACAACGCCCGGCACCGCCGGGCTCTCCACCACTGCCACTCCCGTGGTGAAGGTGGCATTTCCCAAGAGAGTGACGGTGCAGCCCAGGGTCACCACCGCGTTTTCGGCAAACTTCAGGGTTGCGCCATCCTTCAGCACCATGTTGGCATTGAGGATGGTGTTGGCATCCACCGTAAGGTTCTGCATGACCAGGTCATTGTCATGGCTCTCCAGCGTACCCACGGTGAGGGTACCCCCGCCCAAAACCAGCGTGTTCACCGTCACCTCATTCTGGTTGCTGATTTGCGATGTTCCCTTGGAGACGAGCTTGAAAATGCTCTCAGCCCCTTCAATGATGCCTTTGTCCAGGGTCAGCTCTGCGGCACAGCTCACCACACCGTCAACGCGGGAATCCGTCACTTGAATGATGCAGGCATCGTTATCTCCTTTCACATTTCCCTTGATACTGCTTTGGTTTTTCAGGACAAGCTTGTCCGAATAGGAAACTGTCGCGCTGTCGGTATCTGCGGCTCCGGTAATCTGCACTTGGTCGGCGGTCATGCCTTTCATGGTTACCGTGGAAGCATGGATGTCGGCATTCTTCAGGCTTGTCTTATCCGTTGCGCCTTGGAATATGACGCTGCCCTCCGTGGATGTGATGGTGGATTGCTGCCCGCCGGAGATTTGCAGGCCGCCCGCAAGGGAGATGTCTCCCACCGCGGATGCAACCAGGGATGCGGCAGATACGGTGGACTCGTCATTCTCCCCCACAATGGTTTTGCCCGCCAGGGTGACCCTGCCTTTCGCCCGCAAATCGCCCTCAAAGGTGATTCCCGCCTGTTGGCCGCCATCAACGGTCACGTCTGTCGCAATGATTCCTCCCCGCAGCATGACGCTCTCTCCGGCCTGCAGGGACAGGGAGCTGCCGGAGAATGAGGTGAGGTAGATTTGCTTGGCCACCAAATTTCCCGTGCCGGAGAGGATGCCGGCGTTCACCCGCCCTTTGGATGCCGTCACCGTCAGGGAGCCATCCACCATGGATTTGACATCCACGTCCCAGGCGTCCGGTCCTGCGCCCTCACCGGTGTAGGTGACATCCACATTACCCTTGATGACATGGATTTGCTCGCCAATGTCGGGATCTTCTCCCAGGGTGATTTGTTGTTTGGATTTAACCGACAGCGTGCCGCTAATGGTCAGGCCATCTAATTTCACAGGACCAGCCGCATTGATCTCGACATTCCCAGTGACCGTTCCGGAAGTGAACGTGCCGCCGGATTCGGTAAGATTGATCGTGTAGTTGTCGGCGCGCCAGTTGTTGATGGTGCAGTAGTTGGAGGTAAGATCAGAATAGTCGCCATGAGCAAACAGAACGTTATTGAGCGCAATTTGCGGCAAACCTAATTTTAGATCAGAGACATTATCCGTCCGGGTAATAAGGTCTCCTGCGCTCAGTTGGATACCATCCATAATGATACTGCCTTCCGTTGCCGTCAGCGAGGAACGTGTATACAACTGCAGGTAGGAGCCGGCCGCGTTGAAGAAGGATGTGGCCTTGAAGGTAAAATACCGCGCCTGGGAATGGCCTACAAAGCGGAAGGCACTGTTTTCTGAAATCATTTCCGCGGGGTTATAACTATGGTCGTCGTATACATCTTCCGTGACATCGGAGTACGAAGTGCTGTCGGGTATGAAGGCATCCGTCGCAGCATCGGTCTCCACATAGGCGTAGTAGCCTTCCTTTGCTGATGCCGTTGCCAGCAGGGCGGAGAGGAGAATAAGGGAAAGGTGGAGTTTCATATGTCGGCGGATGATTAGAATTCAGCGGAAACGGCGAAGAGCCAGTGGGGTTTGTTGTCCCGCAGGTTGTAGGTGTGCTTCTTGAGGGGCATGGCCATGGTGAAGCTGGCGTTGAGGTGGTTCAGCAGGCCGCAGCGCAGGCCGCATCCGGTGGAGGAGAGGAAGGCCTCGCTGGCGGAGCTGATGGCGCGCGATTCCGTCTTGTGCTTCAGCTGGCCGCAATCGAAGAAGGCGAAGAACTCCGCCGTGTCCAGCCAGGATGGTGCGGTTTGCCAGAGGCTCTTGATGTTTCCGCGCAGCTCCGCCTGCAGGGCGTAGCCTCGTTCGCCGTTGACCATGCCCTCTTCATAGCCGCGGATGGTGTTGACGCCGCCGAGCTGGAACTGCTCGCTGCTCTGCAGCTCCCTGCGGTTGCTGATTTGGGCGTTGAAGCGGGCGTTGACACCCAGGAACTTGTTGAAGGCGTAGTTGCCCTCCAGCCTGTAGTTGGCGCGCCAGAAGTTGCGTGCGAGGCCGGCGAGCTGCCACCCGCGCGTGGCGGTGAGGGCGTTGTAGACGTAGCCGTGCTCGAAGAGGGCGAGGTAGTCCAGCGTGTAGGCGAGGGTGTTGGTGCGGTAGTTGTTCATCCTGTAGCCGGAAATGGTGCTCTCGTTGGTCTTGAAGGCGAAGGCGAGCCCGTTGGAGAGGATGTTGCGGCTGTTGGAGTACAGGGAGCGCTTGCCGCTGATGGTGCAGGCGGTGTACTTGCCCTCCACGTCCAGGTCCCGCAGCTCGTCAGTGATGCAATCCGTCTTGGAGTGGTCCAGGGAGACGCCCCAGGTGGTCTTGAGGACGTTCTCCGTGAGGGAGTAGGCGCCGCCGAAGGTGTTGGCGCCGCGGGAGCCCACATAGCCGGCGGTCAGCACATCGCGCATGTAGGCGGTGGATGCCAGGCCGCGGGCGGTGGCGAAGATGCCGCCGCGGTAGTAGCCCGTGCTGTGCTGCCCGCCGTTGTCCGCCAGGAGCGTGGCGCCGAAACGCTTGCGCTCCTGCAGGACGAGCTCCAGGTCCGAGGTGCCGTCCGCCTTGCCGGGGGAGATGTTGAGGCGGCTCTTCAAATCGGTGAAAGCGTTGAATTCGGCGAGCTGCGCCTCCAGGGTGTCGGTCCGGAAGACATCGCCCGGTTTCAGGCCGACGGCGCGGCGCACGTACTCCGGCTTGGTGGTGGTGAGGCCCTTGGCGTCCACCTGGCCGATAGTGCCCTCCATAAGCTCCACGCGCAGGATGCCCCTACTCACGTCCTGCTCCGGGAGGTAGGCGCGGCTGGTGAGGTAGCCGTGCTCGCGGTAATACGTGTTGACGGCGGCGGCAATGGCCTTGATATCCGCAATGGAGACCTTGCGACCCTCATACTTGCCGCGCAGCTCCGCAAGCAGGCTCTCCGGCAGCACGCGCGTGCTGCCAAACTCCAACCGCTTGAGCGGCAGGATGGGCTTGCGCTCCTCCGCCGTGGGCGCCTCCTCATCCGCCTTGTCCTCCTCGGTCTTGAATCCCTCCGGCAGGGCGGATCCTGTGCGGCGATCGCTCACCTGCTCCTGTAGGGCGCGGCGGTTGAGGCTCTCCTGGATACGCCCGCTGGTCTGGGCTGCGTCCTGCGCCGCCAGCGGCAGGGTAAGGGCAAGGAATATGCAGATACGTTTCATAAGTTGGTGGTATGGAGATTATTTCCCGGTGATGAGATTGGCGTACTGCTCTCGTGAGATGGTGTTGCCGTTGCGGTCCAAGTAGCGGGGCTGCTCCAGTGTGGGATGATCGGCATCGCCGTTCGCATCGTTCCGCATCTCCTGTGCCCCGTCCGTACTCATGTCGGCGTATGCATCACTCGCCTCCAAGAGCCAAACAAGGCTTTCGCGCAGGTCCGCCTCCAGGGAATCCATGACAACGTGCCACACATCCGCATAGTGTTCTTTCCAAACATCCAGGAAGGGATAATCAGAAACCAGGCGCACCCCCGCACCGCGGGTGATGTTGCCCGAACCGTAGAATTCAAGGGCTGCGGCGCTGATAAGGCCTTCCAGCAGCAGTTCATCCGTGATGGCCCTGATTTTAATTCTGGAGGAGCTTCCCGTGGCTTCCACATCATGCACGGCAATGCTGTTGCCGGGCATGGTTTCCACCGCTGCCGTAAAGGCTTTCTTGGAGGTGCCGCTCAAGTCGCCTGTGATGGCTTGCAGGAACACTCCCGCGAGGCTGCTGTTCGCGGTAATGTGCGGGCATATGACAATTAGTCCGGTGACGCCGTTCCTGCCGTTCAGAAGCAGCTTGTCCGCCCCTGTAGTGGTAACCAGGAAAAGGAAATTGCCTGTCACGCTGGCGGCTTTCTGGAAACCGACCGTGGCCGCAAGGATATTGCCCGAGGCATAGATGTCTGCCGTGCCATTGACGATGATGTCCCTAAGCGCGACGTCCCCCGTGCCGTCAATAATCAGGTCATCACAGATATTGCAGGGCGAGTGGGGATTGTAGGAGGCAAGCTCCAGGTTACCCGTGCTGTGGATGGAAACGGCTTGGTCTGCCGCGTTGTCAATACCCGCCAGCTGGAGGATGGCATCACCGCCGACGTTGAGGACGGCCCCGGAGTCAAGCACCAGCATTTGCGGCGCAAGCACGGTATAGGCGCCTTCCCCGCTGAAGGTGAGGCTGCGACCGAAAGCCTGTTCCCCTGTGAACTCCAGGATGTGCCTGCCATCCCCTGAGCCCACCTGGCGGAACGCGGCGGTCTCGGCTTTCGGCAGCTCCGGCAGTATCAGGTGCCCACTGTAGCCGATGTCCAGGTTGCGGATATCCGTGGCGTCGTCCTCCCGCACGAACCAGAACGTGTAGGCGGTATTCAGCGCCCCGAACCGGAGTGTGTTGGAACTGCCGCCGCCGTGCCAATGCAGGCCGCCGTTGTCTTGGGTCAGTCCGAAGGTGCGGAAGTTGAGCCCGCCATCGAGATCGCCGTAGAAATCAATGCGGCGGCCGATGATGCTGGGCTCCTTCTCCCCAAGCGCGGACACGAGGCCGGCGCCGCGCGCGTCGATGGTGACGTGTTCTCCCTTGAGCGAGGCAAGCTTGACCGCACCGTTCACTTTGAGGAAGACATCGGCATCGCTCCCCAGCGTGTAGATGGAGCTGCCGCTGATACCGCAATACCGCCCGTCGGAGCCGAAGCCGCCCTCGGCGTAGAGGTTGACCGCACCGTTGTCGGACCGCATGGAGCCGCTAATGGAGCCGGTGGTGGAAAGGTAGAGGTTGGAGGCGTGGATGTTGTTGTCGCCCAGGTCGATATCCCTGTTGGAGACGAGGAGGACATACTTGCCGGAAGCCTTGACTTCCGGAGCATCCACGGCAATGTAGTTGCGGGTGTACACGCGGTAGGTTCCGCCGACATCATGGATATCCCCCGGCACCGCCTGCCCCAGCAGGCTTGTCTCCAGCGCGTTGATGCTATTTTCCCTAGCCTCGAAGTAGGAGATGGCATAGAGGAGCTCTCCGGTCGTCCCGTTCTCCGAGACGAGCTGAACCCCGGCGCGCTTGCCCTTCCGGATTTCGTCGCGGAAGGCGGTCGCCCAGTCGGAGTATACGGGGGTGCCGTCCTCCTTGAAGGCAACGGGGGACACGGTGAAACGGAAGGCCCCGCCGCCTATGCTCTGGTCATCCCGCGTGGTGAGGGTGATGCACTCCTTGGCGCGGATGGCGGTCGGGATGTCGCCGAGTCCCTTTCCATCCGCCACGGATGCCAGGCCGCTGTTCATCTTGCCGAGCTGAACCTTGGCCTCCAGGTAGCCGCTGGCGGCATGGGAAAGGTTGGCGAGCACGCCGCTGTCCTTGGCATCATAGGATCCGCCGGGGGCTTGGTTCTTGAACTGCCTGGTGATGGCCTGGCACATCTCGTCGCTGTACACCTTGCCGATGACCTTGCCGAAGCCGTCCACCTGGTCCGGGCTGACGAAATTGCCGTTCGCATCCCGGTTCACATAGTTGCCGGAAGAATCCTTCAACCAGTAGAGGCGGTAGACGGTTTCGTTGAACTGCCCGTAGTCCACCTTGGCAACGTTGCCGTGCAGCTTGCGGATTTCCGCCGTCAGGTCGGCCACCAGCTGATTATAGTAGCCCCTGGCGAAATCGGTCTCCAACTTGTCGGAATGCTGCGCCAGGTAGGCCAGGGCTTCCGCTGCGTTGGCAAACTTGGTGCCGCCCACGGCAGGCGAGCCGCTGAGCGACATCATGAACCACGAGAGATTGTCCCCCTGACCGCCCTCATATTGTTGTTTGAGGCTTGCGGACAATTCCGCCAAGGCCTCCTTCTCCTCCGGCAGGATGAAGGTGGTTCCGTCCGCTGCTCGGTGGGTGTATTTGCCATCCCGGTCCTGCTCATAGTAGAGCTTTTCATAGTACAGGAGCTTGGCGTAGTACTCGTCAGAAAGCTCATCTCGGAATTTCTCCGCCAGCTGCTTGAGGCTCGTGTTATTGGATCCTTCCAGAGCAGACAACAGACTAAGATCCGTGCTCCTCACGGAGGTGATTCCCTTGTCTGCGGCAAGGTTCACGCTGCCCTGGCGGCTTTCCACATAGTCGAGCGTCAGCGCGCCCGTGGTGGAGATGGAGACATTCCCTTCCGCCTCTGCGGTGAGGACTCCCGGAGAGAAGGCGCTGTGCGCCACGGTGATTCCGGCGGTTTCCGAGGAAAGCGCGGTGGTGGCGGCGGAGCTGTCCGCGCTCACGTTGATTTGCCCCCGGGCGGCGACAAGCGACGATTCCCCGGCGCGGAAGGCGAGATTGCCAAGTGCCCCCTCCGAGCGCAGGGCGAGTGATTTCCCGGCCCTGAGCTCAAGTTTGCCGACATCCTGCTGCGTGACGAGATACAGGTCCCGCCCGGCAGAGAAGGTGGCTGTGCCGGCGTTGAAGACGAGCGGGTTCTCCGCGGAACCGATGCTGCCCTGGGTGGCGGTCATGGTGATGGAGTTGCCGTTGATGCGGGCGAAAGCGCCCGCCGTGATGGTGTCCGCCGCGTTCACCGTGCAGGAGTGGGCCTTGACCACGCCGGAGAAGTTGACGTTTCCGCTGGTGATGTTCAGCCCTGCGGAGGAGCTTCCCGTACCGCCAAAATGGATACCCACGCTGTTGGCCGCACCGATGTAGAGCGTGTTGGTGCACACGTCAGCGTACTCCAAGCGGTATTTCCAGCGGTAGAACACGCCGGGGTCGTGAAGATACTTGAGAACCTTGTCGGTCAGCGAGTGCGTGGATTTCGCAGTGCCGCTTTTCTCCGTCGCCGCTTGATAGGAAGAGGTGAGGCTGCTAATGACGCTGACCCCGTTGGTATTGACCGTCATCTTGTCGATAATGGTCTCCTTGGAGCCGATTCTGCCGTCGTTATAAACATCGCCGACCTTGGCGCTGCCAATGCTGCCGCCATGGGTGAGGCGCCCGTATTCGGCGATGGTCGTGCTGGTCTTCTTTTGCAGCACCACCTGGTAGTTGGCGGTGCCGGAGTAGGTGGCGGATGTTGCGGCGCCGAGATTGGTGACGGTGCCGCCGATGTTCTGCACCCATTCCCCCCTGCCGTTCATCGTGTAGGTGGTGGTGATTCCGGTGGCGGTGTTTGCCAGCCGTATTCCCTCATTCGCGCTCACCGTCATGTCAACGGTGCCGATGTTGAGGGTGTAGGCGGACTTGTTGTTGATGTTGAGGTCCCGCAGGCCGCCGGAGACATAGAGCCCGGAGCTGCCCGTGGAATCGGAATTGACGATGATGCCGGTGATATCGATGCCGTGCGCCTTGGCCGAGTGGTTGTTCAGGGAAATCCAGTTGTTGGCGGCATCGTAGACGAGCGAGATGCCCGAGTAGCCGTCCAGCTTGAAAGCGCTGTTGGCATGGTCTTGGTTGTACAGGGCGCGCGCCTGGTCCACGGTGATTCTCTTGCCGTCCGCAGTCAGCACCATGAACCCCGGGTTGATGACATAGTCCGTTTCCTGGTATCCGCTGTAGATTTGGCCGTTGAGGTCAACAACCTTGGCCTTGATGCTGACCCTTCCGCTGGAGCGGATGATTCCCTCCGCCCCGCCCGTTCCTGAGGAAGCCGCTTGTTTGATTTCGTCCGCAGTAAAGGTTTTGGAATAGTTTTCCGCCCTGTAGCAGCCTTCGTTAGACTTGTCCTCGCCATTGCCGCTGTTTCTGGCCACGCTCGCGGCATGTGAAACGACTTTCTGTTGCGCTTCGCTCTCCCAGGAATTCATCAGCCCCGAGTACATTTTGAGCGGACCGTAGAGGCTGTAGTCGTTGTTCCCGGCGTCGATGATGAAATCTCCCTCCGCATTCATGGTCATGGCCCCGCAGTGCACGTTCCCGGTGATCACGATATCGTGGTCGCTCGCGGCGTAGAAGGTGCTGTACGGGAAATCATACTTGCCTGTCACATAGAGGTTGCCCTGGGCCTGGCTGCGGATGGACACGCCCTCGCTGCGGAAGAGGTCCGGGGCCGCGCAGGCGGATACGGCATTGTCCACGGCCTTGCGGTTGAGGAAGAACCCCGTCTCATAGCCTTGGAGGGTGATGCCGCGCGTCTCCACGTTCCCGCTGTACGCGGCGGAGACGACAAGGTCCAGTCCGTGCTTGGCGGGGCTGTAGAGTTTTCCGGCAAATACGTCGGCATTAGCCTTGGTCTCGACGCGGAAGGCCATGCCGGGCAGCGTGAGCTCGCCAATGGCCAGGCGGTTTCCCGATGTCTCCGCAAGCTTGGTGAGAACGGAGGAAGGCGCGAGCCATGTGCCGTCTGCCTGCCGCGTGCTGCCCTCGAAAATCATCTGGGCTGTGCTGAACTGCAGGGTGGTGCCGCTGCCGTTGCCCAGAAACACCATCTTGACGGCGGAACCCAGGCCGGCAAACAGCTTGGCCGTGTTTGCGATGCCGATGGTGGAGGTCACGCTGGCGGCCGTGTCGATGGCCGCGTTCCGGTAGTCCTCGCTCCCCTTCGTCTGCTTGAAGGGTTTCTTGACGGTGTTGGCGGAGCTGTCGTTGATGATGGCCAGCTCGCCTCCCGCCCGCAGGTCCGCGTTGATGGAGACGCGCTCCGTGCGCAGGTTGTGGATTTCCGCGTCCTTCCTGCCCCAGTTGAAGCCGGTGGTGTTGGTATCGTCGTCCCCGGGGAGGATTGTGGCGCCGTCCACAAGCTTGTAGCGGCCTGCCGCGCTGCCGGATTGGATGGTGATGTTGCCGATGGACTCCACCGCGCCGTTGATGTTCACGGTGTCCGTGGTGTCGATGGTGTTCTTGACGGAGGAGTTGAAGGTGGGGATGATGGCCACGCTCTTCACCGTGTTGATCAGGTTGTGCCGGGCGTGGGAGTACGCCGTGAGCTCCGTGTCGCCCCATGCGTCGATGCCGCCGTTGAGGTTGAGCGTGGCGTTGGCGCTGGTCTTGTCCCAGGTGTTGAGGACACAGTTGGCGTTCAGCACGCCGCTGGAGAAGAGGGAGATTTCCGTGTTGCTCTCCACATTGTTGGTGGCGGAGACGAGGGTGCGGTAGTCCTGCCTCTTCAGGTAGTGGTCGGCATCCGCCCGGCGGCGTATCTTAGAGCCGCTGCCCAGGGTGACGCTTGCGTTGAGGTTTTGCTTGGCGTCCACCGTGCCCTTGGAGGTGCCCGTCACCAAGCCGAAATCCCCGCCGTACACCATGGATTTCGATGCGTCCAGGCGCGTGAACAGGTGCTTGTTGTGGGCGGTGATTTCGGTGTTGTCCGTCAGGATATCCAATTCATTGCTGCCCGTGCCCAGGGTGATGCTGGAGGTCTGCGTGATCTCGGATTTCACCTTGCCGATGTTGACATCGACGGTGATGCTGCCGCCGCAGAGCATTTGGTTGACCTTCACGGCGACATCCGTCAGAGCTTTGGCGTAGAACTGCGAGACATCAATCTTGCCGCCCTCCAGCGCAATGGTGGCGGTGGAGGTGTCCAGCACGTCAAAGGCGTTCTTGCTGTAGGGGTTCACCGCCAGAGAAACGGTCACCTTCTTGCCGTGGCAGAGGTATTCTTCCGTGTTGAGGGCCTCCAGGGTGAGCGATTTGCCCTTGGCGTCAAACCCCGTGCCGATGGTGACATCTGCGGTGAACTCGCCGTGGTTGTACGTGGTGAGTTCATCCGTGAGGTTGAGGGCGTTCGCCGTAATGTTGTAGCCGGACATGTTGCCCGTGTGCTTGTTGTCGGCGAGCACGGTCATGGTTCCGTTCTGGGCGCGGAGCTTGACGTTCTTGCCGAGCTTCGCCTTGTTGGTGACTTTTTCCGTGAACTTGTTTTGGGCACCGGAAGCGCTGATGCCGATGGCGTTCACGCCCAGGAAGGCGAGCTTGGCATGGGTGTTGACATGGGAGGCGATGTTGAGGTCTCCCGTTGTTGCGGTGACGGTGCTGCCGTTCCCCACGCTCAGGGTGGCGTCTACGGTGTCGGTTATTGTCAGGAACGGGAAGGAAAGCGACAAGCCAGTGGCGGCGATGTGGTCCTCAATGATGCCGATTTCTCTGCTAATATTCTGGAGAATGCCGACTGAGGCGCCCGTGATGGCGGCGTTGTCTCCAATCGTGAGCTCCGGGGTGGTGCTCATGATGATTTCGCTGGAATTGAGGCCGGCGTTGATAGCGGCGAGCGTGATGTCGTAGGTGGAGGCGTCAAGCTTGCTCTTGGAATTGGTGCCGATGGTGACGGCTCCCTTGGCCTCGATGTTCACGCCGTTGCCGATGGTGAGGGTGTTGCTCTCCGTCTGCCTGAAGGTGGGAAGGATGAAGGCGATCTTGCCGATAGCCACTCCCACGTTGACATGGTGGAACGTTTCCGAAATGTCGGCATCCGTGCCGATGGTGACGGAACCCCCGGTCGATTTCAGCTTTGTGGCGCCATTCAGAGAGATTTTCGTGGTGGCCTCGTCGGTCCATTCGTAAACGGCGGAGGTGCCGACCACTCCGGCAATGGCCACCCCCACGGTGTGGAAGTTGTCCGTGTGCTTCTGCTTCGCGTCAATGGTGATGTCGCCCCCGGCGTTGAGGGTGGTGTTGTCGACAATGGCCTCCACTGTAGATTCCACCTTGGTCATGCCGAAATGGGGGGCGATGGCCAGGATGCCGCCCGTCACGGGCACGGTGGTGGGCGTGGTGGTGATGGTGTCCGTGGCCTTGATGTCGACGTTGCCGCCCACCTTGGCAGTGTTGCCGCCCAGGTCAACCTTGGCCGTGGTTTCCGGGGTCTCGATTTTCGCCAGGGCTGCGGCTGCGTTGCTCATGGCACCTCGCACATCGCTGCTGACGGTCAGGCTTGTATCCTTGTCCAGCTGGATTTTCGCGCTCTGCAGCAGGTTGCATGCCTCGTCTATCTCCTTGTCTATCTCCTTTGCTGCCTCAGTTTTCTTCTCCTTCTCCGCATTGGTCAGCGAGGAGGTGTCGCTCGATACGCGCAGGGAGTTCACATCGATGTTGAGGCTCAAGCCGAGCGAGCCGGAAACCGGCACGGTGGTGTAGGTGGCCGTGCGCACGGTGTCCGCCTTGACGTTCAGGTCGCCCCCTATGTTCAAGGGCATGTTCCCCTGGATCAGGGCATTGGAGCTGCCCGCCATGTTGATGTCGTTCACGCAGATGTTGACGGCCAGGGAAGCCTCGGGGTTGACCGACAGGGCAAACGCCCACAGGTGGGAGCGCATCCATTGGGTGTTGGATGCCTGCACGTTCAAATTCCCCGTGGTGGTGATGCCCACGGGCGTGTTGTCGGCTATGGTGAGCAGGTCTGAAGTGACGGAGGCCCTGGCCGCGCCGCGAAGCACGGGGCGCACTACATCCACATCCATCCCGACGTACAGCCCGCCCGCCATGTTGACGGTCACAGCGTCCGCATCGCTGTGCTCCTCCGCCAAGACATCCATGGAGCCGGATTTGACGCTCAGGTTGTGCGCCTTGGCAACAACCTGGTCCTCCACGTTGATGCAGCTGACAGCCACGCCCACACCGCCGCCGAGCCCGCCGAGGGCGCCGTTGGCCAGGGTGAAGCGGGTGCCCTTGTCCTTGCCCACGTTGGAGTGGTTGTCAGCCTTGATGGTGAGGGCTCCATTCATGTTCATGATGGATTCCTTCATCTCCGCGATGACATTGTGAGCGATGGTGGAGGCGAACGCGCCGCCGGAAACGCCCACCAGGCCGGAGCCGGCGCCGCCAATGACGAGGCCGGACAGATTCGACGTGGCGGAAGCGTGCAGGGTGAAATCCCTGGCGCTTTCCACGCGGCTGCGCTGCATGGTGGCCGATGTGGTGGAGTTGTCCTTCAGCACGCCAATGCCCACGCCCACGCCGCCGCCCTTGCCGATTTGCGCGCTCAGCGAGCCCAGACCGAGGGTGAGGTTGCTGGTACCCGTGGCCTCCGCCTTGATCTTGGCGTTTTTGTCGTTCTCGCCGCCCCTCTTGTTGAAGGTGGAGTCGCTGATGTCCACTTGGGTGAAGGAGGAATCGGAGAACCATGAGAAACTCCCGGTGAAGGTGATGCCCTTTCCTCCTGCCAGGGCGGCGTTGACGCCCGCCAGGGTTCCGGTGGTGCTGCTCGTGGCCAACAGATCGGTCGTTCCGCTGTTGTTGATGGTGCTGCCGCTTACGAGCACCTGGGTGAGGTTGGTGTCGCCTTTTCCGTTACCACCCACGTAGACGAAGGAAAGAGCCCCGCCTATGGCGGCCCCTTTCTTGCCGCCCATGCGGATGGCCAGGTCACCAACGCCGTCCGCAAAGGTGCGCGTGCCTTGGGAAAGGGCCTTGATGCTGCCGTTGGCCGCAGTGACGGTCAGGGTGCTGTCCTTGATGTCGGTGAGCACCGTGTTGTTGAAGTTCAGGTAGTTGACCATGCCGGTGACCGCCGCGTATCTCTTGGAGGCGGAGCCTCCCACGGAAATGAAGGTGGCGTCCAAATCGGAGGATGCCAGGATGTCCACCGAGCTGCCTATCGTGGCGTTCACGTTCTCTATCAGGGCCAGGGTGGTGGCGCCCGCAAAGCTGCCCCAGGACAGCACCATGCCGATGCCGGCAGAATCGCCGTATCCGCCGCCGAAACTCCACACGCGCTCGCGGTGGTTGTCCGTGGCGTGCAGCTTCAAGCTGTCCGCGCTGATGGTCAGCGGGCTTCCTGCCCCTTTCTTCTGGCGAATGGCCGCTTCCGTGGTGGAACTGACGGGTGCAAAGGAGAACACGCCGCCCGCAGCGATGCCGTTTTCCTTGTCGGCCGCGGCGCCCACGCTCACGGCGGTGATGACGGAGGTGTCCTTCGCGGTGACTTCGAGTGCTCCGGCGGTGGTGACGCTGCAGCCCTCCACAATGGCCTTACTGCTCATGCCCACCGCGTTGCGGGAAACCGACGCGCCGAAATCGAACGACACGCCTTCGTTTGCCGCCATGAGGACGGGGATATCTTCCCCAATGCCCAGGCCCCCGCCGAGGAGGGAATCGTTCGCATTGTTGCCGCCGCCGAGGTTGTCAAGGCTGTTGAAGCTGTTCTCCAAACGCTCCGAATTATTGTCCCCGAACGACTCGTTGAGGATGTTGGCAATGTCTTGCGCAATACCTTCACCGCCCGCACCATTGGCCCCCAGGCTGATATTGACGGCTACCCCCAGCGTGCAGGAGAAGGAGGTCAAATCCGTGAGCGAGGTGACGGATACCTTGTTGGCACCCACGCTGCCGCCGGTGAGATAGGAGCCCGTGTTGCCGGACAGTGAGTTCCACGCGCTGCCGGCCGCTATGCCGGCATCGGCTGCGCCCACGCCCGCCGCCACGTCCACCGCCACTGCGGTGGCCTTGTTGCTCGTGTCGAGAGTGAATTCTCCCACGCCGCTGTAGGTGCAGTCTGTCACGTAGGCCGTGGTGTCCATCACCGCGCGATTGATGGAGAGGGCTCCGGCACCGTTGACCTGGTCCTTGCCGCCCACGTTGACGGCAACGTCACCCGCCACGGAGACGATGGTGGTGGTGTCCGCGGCCTTGGTGGCGACATTGTTTCTGCCGTTGTTCCCGCTTCCTGTGACGCCGTATTGGCGTGCGGTGGCTTCCGTGCAGCTGTAGTCCACGCCCACGCTGGCGGCCACGGATTTGGCCTTGTCATTGCCTTTGTGGACGGCGGCGGAAATGCCGATGTTGACGAGCGTACCCTTGTTCACCGCCTCCACGCCAAGCGCGCTGTCGCCCAGGAAGTTCAGGGTGATGGCACCCGCGCGGTCGAAGGGCTTGGCGGATTCGCCCCACATGGATTTCCAATTGCTCTCATACGAGCTGCCGATGGGTATGTTGTTGCCCAGCATGGCGGCTGTGAAGGAGTTGTTGACCGTGACGGCCACGCCCACGCCCACGGCGGTGGCGCCGCCGTCCGCCTCCATTCCGGTGATGTTGAGCAGCACGCCCTTGTCCGTGGCGGTGATGGAGGAGTCCTCCTTCCCGCCCCGGCCGCTGAGGGTGATCTTGGCGCCGCCGCTGATTTCGCTGACGGTCATCTTGTTCTCGACGATGACGTTGACGCCGCCCTGCACGCTGTCGTCGGCGGAGCCGAACCCGCCCGCAACGCTCATCTCCATCATGAAGGCATCTCCCGTGGCATCCACCTTCATCTGCCGCGCCTCCAGCGTGGCCGCGCCGATGTAGGTGACGGTGTTGAGCGTCTTTTCACCGACGATGATGGAGCCGCCGAACCCGGAATCCGCCTTCAGGGTGGAGAGGTACGAGGGGCGGCACAGTGTCAGGTAGATGGGAAGCTGCCCGGCGAAGGTCACCTGCGTGCCCGTGGCGGATGAGGCGGCGCTCAGCTTGCCGCCCGCCGTGAGGTGCGCCCCATCGTTGATGATGGTCTTGGTGTCGAGGTTGCGCACGTCCACCACCAGGTCGCCGCCGATGGTCTTGGAGCCGCCTTCGCCCGTGCCCGTGCCCTTCATGAGGGTGGAGGCGTGTGAGGAGGTCAGCGAATTCAAGATGCCGAAGTCCCCGGAGTCCTTGTAGTCGCGCACATACTGGAGTGAACCTCGAAGGGCCGTCAGGAATTGGGAGGGCGTGCGCTTCCCTCCCGCGTTCGTTACAAACTTCGCCCAGTCCCGCCAGCCCATGATGTCGAAGGACATCGGCAAGGCCGTGGAGGAGCTCACGCTGATGTCCTTCCCGGCGGTGATGCTGGCGTTGGAGCCGATTTCCACCGTGGTGCCGCCTATGAGGACGGGCACGGAAATGGAGCCGGCAACGGCCTGCCTGGAGGGAACGCCCACGATGGAGGTTTCCGCGCCGCATGCCGCCTCTATGGAGGACGCGGCGTTCAGGGTGATGGAGCCGTTTTTCGCCGTGGCCGTGCCGTTGAACTGCAGGTTGTTGTTCGTGACGACAATATCGGTGGCGATGGATAAGGCGATGCTGCGGTCTACCGTGAAATCCTGGAGGTCCAGTGCTTCGTTCAGGTCTTGCCCCTTCTTGAAGAATTCGGCCAGGTTGTCTTGGTCGATGAGCTTCTTGAAGTTTTCGCCAATCCTCATCTTGCCGATGCCAAGGTCGATGACGATGCATTCCCGGAAGGTCGTACCCAGGAATTCCAGGAAACTCTGCTCTTTCTCTGGCTTCTTTTCCTGGGCTGTCCCCTGGAAATACTGGAGACTGCCGCTCATGGACAGGCTGGAGACAATGTCGTCCACCGATTGTATGCCGATGTTCCCTTGGGCGGAGGTCAGCGTGCCGTCGATGGTGGACTGGTTCTTGTGAACCAGCAGGTTCACGCCGAGCATGAAGAGGTTGTTGGCGGCCGGAGCCTTCGGCTCGTACTCCTCGCCCATTTCCTCGTCAATCCGCTCCCACCCCGAACCCAGCGACATGAAGGGGCGCGCGCTGATGTCGCTCGCCGTGCCGATGGTGATATTCTTCGCCGCATTGATGGTGACGCTCTTGTCCACGTTCACGGCGTTGAAGTCTGTTCCCACGGACATCAGCAGGCCGAGGGCGTAGTCTTCCGTGTTGCTGGAGAAGCAGTTTTCCAGGCTGAGCTTGCTCTTGGTGGTGCTGGTGATGGAAACGCTCGCATCCGAGGATGAGGCCCCGGTGGCGGTGATGGTGAGGTCCCGGCCCAGATCCACCTTGCTGTTGTTGTAGATGTAGCCTATGGACAGGGCAAGGGGGGCGCAGCCGCCGCTGCCGGCTGTCTGACGCCCGCTCAGGTCTGCAGTGGAGGAGGAGCTGATGGTGACGGTCCTACCCCGGATGGAGCCCGCGTTGCTGTCCGCGAAGGAGACGGAGGCCTTGGAGACGCGCACCCCGATTTGCGGCAGGGCCTCTTTGCTGCTCTTCTTGCCAATGAGGTGCTTGAAAACCGCAATGACGAACTTGCTGGCTTCAAACTTGACCAGGCCCACCTTGGAAAATGCCTTGCCCGTTTCCGAGTCCTCCGCACCCGGTATCATCTTCACAATGGCGCCCACCACATCCGTGGGTGTGGTGTTGCCCAGGCAGCCTCCCCAGCCGTTCTGGGTGGCGGCGCTGATGGTGACGTCCCCGCCCGCCTGGATGTTGAGCCCCTTGCCGAACTCGATGTAGGTGTTGCCGAAGCCTTCCATGGTGATGGAGACGTTGCCGGAGGCGTTGACCTTGAAGTTTTCTCCCACCGTCAGGGAGGCGGGCGAGAAGACATAGTACCCCGTGAGGGTGTCCGCCAGCGATTTCTTCTCGAACTTGAAGGTGAAGTCCCTCACGCCCTCGATGGTCACGCCCTTTCCGATGGTGATCACGCTGGTGGGGGACAGGCGGTGCCAGCCGGAGTTGGTGAGGGTCAGGCTGTGCCCGTTGCCGGTAATGTGCGTGCCGTCCGCTATGGCGGCGTTTCTGATGGAGGCCTCCACATCCTTGGTGAGCACAATGTTGCCGGAGAGCTTCACCAGCATGAAGCCGCTCGTCCATTCCTTGGGGGCGTCCCCGTTGGCGTAGGAAAGGTTCAGCACCTTCTTGATGAAATCACGGGAAATGTCATCGGCGTTGTTGATGTTTTCGCTGGTGAGTCCCTCGTGGTTCATCAGGTCGATGACACCCTGGCCGGAGGTGCCGTTCACCTTGTAGCCCAGCGGGGATTGCAGCTCGTACTCCGGGGCGTCGAAGCAGATGGTGCCGCCCTGGCCGTTGGCGGAGGATGCATCCAGTCCCGCCGATTCCGTGACGGTCAGCCTGCCGTCGGAAGCCAGGGAGATGCTGCCGCCCTCTCCCGCGCCGTCCTGCGTTTCGCGCCGTGCAGTCAGCACGCCCGCCACTTCCAGCAGCACACCGTCCTTCTTGTTGGGCTCCGGGGACGGGGAGGGGTCGCCCTCCCGGCGCGCCCTGGCCTCCAGGCCGATGCCGCCGTTGTTCTTGCTGACGGAAATGACCGTGCCGTCCTGGGTGAAGCTCTGGTGCGGGTGGGATGCCAGGGTGGCGGTTTCCGCCACGCGCAGGGTTGCCGTCTCTCCCTTGGCGGAGGCGCTGATGCCGCCGCTGTCGGTCTTGCCCTCCAGCAGGATGGAGGCCGCTTTGGCCGCATTGGCGTTGATGGCGGTGTTGAGGCTGGCACGCAGCTCGGAGGCGGCGGCCTGCGTGATGGAGGCGTTGCCGGCCGAGGCGTTGGCGGCCAGCTCAATGGTGGCGGTGGCGGCGGTGCCGGTGGGCTTGCCCTTCAGGTATTCGGCATAGCGCTTCATGTAGGCGGCGTTTTTGGCGTTCACCTGCTCCTGCGTGTCCGTTTCCTGCACGGTTTCCTCCTGTGTGCGCTCCAGTCCCAGCTCTCCCACCGCTTTCGTTTCGGTGTACAAGGAGCTCAGCTTGCCGGTGATGTCGAGCGTGGCGTTGCCGCGGGTGCCCTGGGCAATGGCCGCCACCGTCAGCGCTCCCTTGGCCTCCACGGTGCCGGACACCGCCACCGTGGCGTCGCCACCGCCCTCCGCCGTGAACTCCGTGTCCTGGATTTTCTCTGCATCGGAACCGACCACGTTGCCGGTGGAGGCGGTGATGTTCACCGTGTTCCCCCCGGCTATCCTGCCCTGCACGTTCACGCTGGCGTCTCCGGTGATGGTGCCTGCCATGAGCGCCACTGTGTCCGATGTGATGCCGGAGGCCTCCCCCAGCGTCAGCGTGGCGTTTCCGTTGAGGCTCACCGCCGCCGCCGCCACGTCTCCGGCTCCGGTGATGGTGCTGCCCTGAATGTCCACCCGCGTGTTGCCGCTTTTCGAGGTGGCGCTGATGTTGAGCGCGTTTTCCGCCAGCATGGTGCGGATGGCGCTGGCGGAAATGGTGATGGCGGCCTCTGCGGCATTCGCGGTGGCGCTGGCGGTGATGTCCACCCGGTCCGCCGTGAGGTTGCTGTTGGAGAGCGTGATGCTCACGTTGCCCGCGAAGGTGCCGTCCGCCAGCTCGTTGGCGGCGTTGAGCGTGAAGCTGGTGAGCTTCTCCCCCTGCTTGACGGAGATGTTGTTGAGCACAATGACGCGCGCCTCCAGCGTGTAGTCCCCGCTGATGGCCAGGTTGGAGAACTCCAGCTTGTCCGGGTCGATATAGACCCAATCGGCGTTCAGGTCGCCGCCGTCCACCTGCACATCATCCGCAAAGATGGCGATATCCGCCTTCTTCTCCTGCTTCCGCACCTTGGCCTTGGCAACGGCCCTGCGCGCCTTGGCGGGCTTCTTGCCGAAGCTCAGCCTGCCGCCCTGGATGCTCATGCCCTTGGTGTCCACCTTGCGCTTGCCGGTGTTCACCATTTCACCGAATTTCACGCCGGTGTTGATTTCGCCGCCCTTCACCTCCACCTTTCCGGCACGCATTTCCGCGGTGCGGCGGGCGTTCACCTTGCCCTTGATGGAGATGGTGCCTTTCTCGTTGATGGGCATGTCTCCCGCCAGCACGGCCTGCGTGGCGGTGGCGGAGATGCTGCCGTCCCGCGCAATGAGCTGCTCCACGAACGCCGCCGTAGGCGTGCTCATGGAGATGCTGCCCACGTTGATGACACCCGTCTTGCCCACGAAGATACCGTTCGGGTTCAGGAAATACACGTCACCGCCGATGCGGCCGTCCTTGTAGCTGTTGAGCACGCCGTCGATGTGAGAGGCGGAGTCGCGCACCACGTTGATGAGCCTGCCCGTACCGTCCGCCAGGTGCAGGTTGGCGGTGGTGTCGGCATACACGTCGAACGTGGAGAAGCTGTTGAAGCCGGTACGTCCCATCACGGTGTTCGTGTACACGTCATACACGTTGCCACTCTGTATCACCTGCGTGGCGGTGCGGCCGTCGGGGGTTATCATGTCGGCATATGTCGTGCTTGCCAGCGTGGTCACCACGGTTGCCGCTGCAAACAAGGCCCGAACCACGGCACGACGGAGAAGATGCGGAAGGTGAAGCTTCATATGCGTATGTTGCCATTCCTGCAACTGCCATATTCTATCATATAGAAGGAAAAGGCGCAAGTACGCGGCAAAAAAACCGCACCGCTTTGTGGGCGGTGCGGTTGAAGGGATGATGCTTGCTCGGGCTTAGGCGCCAAGCTGGAAGCGCTGGAAGGAAACCACGGTGACCGTGTCGCCGAGCTTCTTGCCGGTGTCGGCCACAAGCTTCTCCACGGAGACGGAGGGATCCTTCACGAACTCCTGGCTCAGCAGGCAGCTCTGCTTGTAGAGGGCCTTGAGCTTGCCGGGCAGAATCTTGTCCAGCAGGGCCTCGGGCTTGCCCTCCGCCAGCAGCTGGGCCTTGGCAATCTCCTGCTCCTCCGCCACGAACGACGGATCCAGGGAGCTGGAGTCCACGCTCTTGGGAGCGCAGGCGGCAATGTGCAGCGTGAGGTCCTTGCACATGGTGAGGAACTCCTCGTTGCCGGCGGTGGCGGCGTTGCCGCAGGAAACCTGCAGGAGCACGCCAACCTTGCCGCCCATGTGGATGTAGGAGGCCAGGGTGCCCTCGCCGCTCATGGTGTAGCGGGCGAACTTGCGGAACTTCATGTTCTCGCCGATGGCGGCGCACTGCTCCGCCAGGTACTTCTCCACCGTGGTGCCGTTGATGGCAACCTGCTGGGCGGCCTCAACCGTCGTCACATCGGACGCCTTGAGGGCGGCGCCGATTTCCGCGACGAGGTTCTTGAACTTGTCGCCCTTGGCGCAGAAGTCGGTCTCGCAGTTGATTTCGTAGATGATGCCGTCCTTGCCCTCCACGATGGTGGCCACGATGCCTTCCTTGGCCTCGCGGTCAGCCTTCTTGGCGGCCTTGGCAATGCCCTTCTCACGGAGGTACTTGACGGCTTCGTCCATGTTGCCGCCGCACTCCACGAGGGCGTTCTTGCAGTCCATCATGCCGGCGTCGGTCATGACGCGCAGCTCCTTGACCATTGCGGGTGTAATATCAGCCATGGTTGTATGTGTGATTTAGGCTTTGACTTCAGCGGGCTTGGCCTTGTTGATGGCCTCCACCAGCACGGAAAGAATCAGGCGCACGGAGCGAACCGCGTCGTCGTTGCCGGGAATCGGGAAGTCCACGGATTCCGGATCGGCGTTCGTGTCCGTCAGCACAATCACCGGAATGCCCAGCTTGTGGGCCTCGCGGATGGCGATGTCCTCGTGGTCGGCGCCAATGGCCACCACCACGTCGGGAGCGCCGCCCATGTTGCGGATGCCCTGCAGGTTGCGCAGAAGCTTCTCACGCTCGCGGGAAAGGGCAGCCAGCTCCTTCTTGGACATGGACTTGTACTCGGGCTGCTTGTCGAGGTTCTCGAGGTAGTCGAGACGCGCGATGCTCTTCTTGATGGTGGCCATGTTGGTGAGCATACCGCCGAGCCAACGGAAGTTGACGTAGTACTGGCCGGTAGCCTCTGCGGCGTCCTTAACGGCAGCCTGGGCCTGGCGCTTGCAGCCAACGAAGAGGATCTTCTTGTTCTTGGCGGCCAGATCGGAGAGGAAGGCGCAGGCCTTGTCCAGGCACTTCTCGGTTTCCTCCAGATTCACAATGTGAATGCCATTCTTCTGGGTGAGAATGTACTTCTTCATGTTGGGGTGCCACTTGCGGGTCTGGTGCCCGAAGTGCACGCCGGCTTCCACCATCTTGGTGATGAGTTCGTCGATCATTGTATTTGCTTTGTTGTGCGCCCCTTGTATCAGGTGGCGCGGGGTTGTGGAAGGTGCTGCGCTTTGGCCCCCAGCCTTCCGTTGTTGGTATGGCAGCATCAGCGGGGACGCGCAGGATACACCCGCATGAACGCGTTGTCAACCTTTTTCACAGGAAATTTCCCTTTTTTTCAAACGGGCCGACCGTGTATCCACCCCGCCGTGGGTGGGGTTGCGTGCCGATACCCGTCTACGCCCTGCGGGCTACGCCGAGGCAAGCGTA
>R28__coassemble_234_pt1 | contig 27841 bp, 22 predicted proteins | sample R28__metabat2_low_PE_030 | metagenome-assembled genome bin R28 | reverse complement strand
CAGCGGCTTGCCACGCCAGAGCTGCTTGCAGCGGCGGCGCGACGGCGCGGTCGTAATCCCATCCGTTGAGCCCGGTGCCGTCCACCACGTTGCTAATCAACTCGCTGCGGTTGTTGTAGGTGAATACATCATTGCGGGTAGTGCCTTGCCGTGCGAGCGTGCGGGAAGTCGGGCGGCCCAGTGTGTCGTACTGGTACGCGCGGCTTGGTGAAACAGGAGCTGTGGCGATGCAGGTCATGCGCTTGTCTATACCCTATTAAGCAGCCAGAAGGCGAAATGCACAACAAAAAATGCATTTTTTTCAAAAAAATTACGTTGAAGTAGTGCGCATGCTGCTTGCCGCCGGAGCCAATCCGCGGATGCGTGATGACGACAGTGAGACGGCTATGGACAAGGCCCGGGAAGAATACCATACCGAGGTTGTTCGCGCCCTGTCGCGGTAAACAAGATAGATAACACCCGAGAACACCCTTATCCGCCCATGTCCAAACATGGGCGATTTCTTTTGGCACGCCGATTCCCTCCGCCTCATCCAGACGTTCGAACAGGGTGGCATTTTCCCTGTTGACGCATCATCGGAGCCGTGGTAGAGTGCCAGTTGCAACCCAACCCCATTGGCAATGAAAATTACCCCATGCAAAAAAGCCAAGAAGCCGTCTCTGCCGCCTGCGAAGCGCACCCGTAACGTACGGGTTGAACATCTTCCAGGGATTGTCTGCGGGCCAATTCAAGAAGACCTCAAACGCGAAATCACAAGCTGGCTGGAAGCCTTGCACAAAGACAGAGCCTGGCTGGCAGAGCAATGTCAAGTGACCCAAAAGACTGTTGACCGATGGATGATGTCGTGGACTAACATTCCCGAAACCCGTGAGAAGAGGATTCGCGAGCTCATGAAGGAATACCCTGCCCCGCAGCAGTGATTCCGCTCGCATCAAGCCCGCGGTGAAAAGAAGGCAGGTGGCGCGGAGCCACCTGCCTTGAAGAGAGGTTGAACCGATATGACGCGGCGCGTCAGAATTTGCGACCGAAGCCGAGACGCACGCCGTGGAAGAACTGGCTCTTGGTCTTCACCGTTTCCCCATAGGAGGAGAACTTGGTGCGCGCCGTGTTCACCGTCACCTGGTAGGCGCAGAATACATCCCAGCAGGGGTTGATGGCGTAGCGGAGCCCCAACTCCAGGGAGGCGGCAAAGCCCACGGTGGAATCGGTGTAGGAGCGGGTGCCGTATTGCTCACGATCATAGCGCTGGTTCTGGGGCACTCTCCCCGGCATCTCCGGCACGTCGTACACGAGGTTGCCGTACACGGGGGAGTCGGTGAGTTCCAGCTTGTCAGAGCGGTTGGTGATGCCCACGCTGCCGCCCACATGGTAGGAGAGGTTGTCCGTAATCTTGTGGGTCATGCGGTATCCGGGCATAATGGTGAAATTATGCGCGCGGAACTTGGTGTTCAAGCCCTCTCCCAAGCCCCAGGTGCGGTCGCCCCAGTTGTAGCCCACGCGCAGGAAGAGAGCGTGGTTCTTGAACCAGCCCATAGCGGGGAGCTGGCGGACGATGGTGATATCCGCGCCGAAGGTGTTCACCTTTTTCTGGCGGAATATATCGGAATCATCGAACGGTTTGCGGCCCCAGCTGTAAGAGCCAGCCAGCTCCCAGGACCACACGGAGTCCTCACACGGGTTGACAACGGGCGGAGCCACCGGGGGCGGCGCGATGATCGCCTTCTGGCCGCCGAACGTGGGCAGAGCCAGCATAGCTGCAAGTATGATTGTTTTCTTCATGATGGTATCAAGTTATGGTTCGTTTAGCGTGAAGGAAGTTTCCACAGCACCATCCTATCGGATACCGCACGCCCTGTCAAGCATTGTTGAACAATCAATGGCAAGCAATGGCAAGAATCACCGCATGGCGGCATGGGGAGAGCACTTGCGGCGGCGCCTCATGCAGAGAGCGGCAAGTGCCAGCAGGCCCAGCGTGCCCGTGGCGGGTTCCGGGATTTTCACCAGATTGGAGAACACGGGATTGCCCTTGGCGTCCAGGTACATGGTTTGGCTGCCGTACCCGCCTAGCAGCATGGTCAAATTCGTGGCCTCGTCGATGTTGACAGCCTCCCCGAATTTGAAGCCGATGCCCCCGGTTTCTAAATCGAAGCCCTCCGGCAGGGTGAGGCCGGAGGCGTTGAACACCACCTCCTCCATATCCACGGAGCAGTGGAAAAGGCCGGTCAGGTCGAAATAGTACACGCCGTCCTGGGGGTTCTCGCGCTTGAAGTGTTCCTCCGAGGGCTTGATGCTCACCTGATTCAGCGTGATGGTGTTCTCCTTTCCCACCGAGATGTAGTTGTTGTCGGTGAGGATGAGGTTCTCCAGTTTCAAGTCGTGTCCTTCCTGGTCAATGCGCAGCCCGTCCACAAGGCTGGCAGAGCTGTCCGTTCCGACAATCATTCCGAGGGCCACGGACACATTTTCCAGAGTTGCGTTGTCCACGCCTTCACGTGTCTGGATGGCGGTGTTCGCATACTCGTCCAAGGTAATGAGGGCACCGCCGCCCATTTTAACGGAACCGGAGTATGTGTAGCCGTTCAAACGCAGCTTGGCACCCGCGCCCAGGGATATGGCCCCTGTGCCGGAGAGGGTACCCCGCAGGCGAAGCTCCTTGCCCTCACCCACAGTCACCTGACCATTGAACCCGCTGACGCTGCCCTGGATATTGGCTGTATCACCACTTAGGGAGACGGAATTGGAGAAGCCCGTGCTGCCGACCAAATCCAGCACAGCCGCATCCCCCAGTATAATGGCTCCCTCGCTGGAGATGGTGCCGTTCAGGCGAAGTGTTGTTCTCTTTCCCACGGTCACATCGCCGTTGAGCGTGCCATTGTGAATCTCGGCGGAAATCTCTGATTGAGATATGGAGACGGCGTTGGAGAGGACGTTGCCCTGCAGGTTCAGCACGGCATGATTCTCTAGGGTGATGGTGCCCGTGCCGGAGAGATCGCCGTTCAAGCTGAGGCGCTGGCCCTCCGCGACGGTCAGGTCTCCCTCAAGAATGCCGTTGCCGATGGTGGCGTTGCGGCCCAGTACGACTCTGTTTGCGGCGTCACCGCCCAGGTGGAAGGTGTTGCCGCCCATGTCGAAGGTGCCACCGTCATTCACGGTGACGCCACCCGTGATGGTGGTGTTTGCCAGCAGAGTCAGGCTCTCGTTCATCGCCACGGTCAGGGCGCCCTCCAGCTTGCCGTTGCCGATGGTGATGTTTTTGCCCAGCGCGACTTTGTTTGCAGCGTCACCGTCCAGGTGGAAGGTGTTGCCGCCCATGTCGAAGGTGGCTCCGTCTTGCATGGTGACGCCACCCGTGATGGTGGTGTTTGCCAGCAGGGCTAGGTACTTGCCTCCCGCCACGGTCAGGGCACCCTCCAGCTTGCCGTTGCCGATGGTGATGTTTTCGCCCGGGACTACTCGATTGCTGGCGGGCTCTCCCAGGTGGAAGGTGTTGCCGCCCATGTCTAACCCGGCACCGTCTTCCAAGGTGACGCCGCCCGTGATGATGGTTCCTTCCAGCAGGGTCAGGCGGCTGTCCCCCGCCACGGTCAGGGCGCCGTCATACGTGCCATGGCCGATGGTGGCGGAGCCCTTCATGGTGAAAGATTTGGAGAAGGTCTCACCCCCGAAGTTAAACGTGGCCCCGTTACCCAGGATGATGTTGCCCTGGAGTTGCAGGCCGTCCTCCGTGTTCCAGGTGTAGGAGACACCATCCTCCAGTATCAGGTCGCCGGAAACGGTGCCGTTCGTTACGGTGGCGTCGGAGCCTTGCAGGATGACGGATTTGGAGATGGTGCGCTCGTAGATGTCAAATGCGGCTTTGTTTCCCAGGGCAACGTTGCCCATGAGGTGCAGGTTGTCGTTGCTCCAGGTGTAGGAGACACCGTCGCCCAGTATCAGGTCGCCCAAGATGGTGCCGTTTCCTATGCGGTCGTTTTCATCGGCTGCGGAGCCCTCCAGGGCGAGCGAGCCGGAGAGGGTGTGGCCGCCAAAGGCCAGCAGGGTCTTGTCACCCATGACGATGGTGCCCGAACCGGAGATGTCGGCGGCCAGGGTGAGCTTGCAGTTTTCGCCCACGATGGCCAGCGTGCCGTCGATTGTAGCGTTGGCGATGTCGGCGGAGGTTCCCTCGATGATGACGGAGCCCTCCCGCACTTGCCACGTACCCACCGTCAGGGGGACATTGATGAAACGCAGCTCGCCCTTGCCGCTCTTATCCAGCGTGCCGATCTTGAGCGTACCGGGCTCCAGGATACCCTTTTCCTCGTCCCTCTTAAGCAGGAACCTGTAGTCGTACTTGTCGTTCACCACTTCCATGAGCGGGGTGTCGATTGTACCCTGCACATAGTTTCTGAACTCGTACGCGGCATCCGTGAACAATACGGGGTGTCCGTTCTCGTAGCCGCTGGTGTAGGTTCCGTCCCCGATTTTCACGTTCCATCCGAGAGTGGTGTCGGTGGACCAGTATTCGGTTTCGCCGGTCCACTCCATCGGTGTGGCCGGGTTGTGGAGTGTGTTGTACAGCTCTTTCAGCTCGTCGGGTGTGTTGATGTGGCAGATGCCCGTGAGCCCCCACTTGGAGAAGCCGTCGCTGTGCCAAGCCTTCGTACACGCCTCATCCGTGAATATCAGCAGGCGCTGGAAGCCTTCGGTCTCCACCACCTTCAGGTAGATGTGCTCGATGCGGTACTGCGCATCGCCCGGATCCGCGATGTAGAGGGAATTCACCAGGCCGTCCCCGCCCAGGGTGAAACCGTAGCAGGTGAGAACGTCGGGAGTCGTGCTGGTGTTGATGGAGAGCGTGGGGATGAGCCCCTGCTCCGTGCACACCAGTGTGCCGTCATCTTTGCGCACCAGGCCGAAGGACTCGAAAATGCCCGATGTCACCTTATCCATGTCCACCACGCCCTGTTCATTGTAGACACCGCATTCTTTGCAGGTTTCTATGCCGTCGTAGTATTCTCTGAAGAAGCCGCCTCCGCCAGGGCCGTTGATGCCGCCCATGTACCAATCAAAGGCATTGGTGACGCCTTTCTCCACGTCCGACCAGCTGTCGTAGAACTTCATGTTCACCTCCAGGCTCTGGGTGCCGCCCAGTGCCTCCAGGTTGTTCTTGTCGTAGGTGAGACCCTGCGGCAGATCGCGCCACTGATCCCACCTCTTGAAGAACGGCGCGTAGCAGTCCTGCCAGTATTGGATGGCGTTGGACCCCGCGTTGTACCAGCTGGTGAAATTGTCCCTTATCAGCCCCTTGAACGCATCCGGGTTGAATTCCGGTTGCTTGACATAGCGCTCCCCCAGCTTCCCCATGAAGGAGAAATCCCCCGTGCGGTTGTACAGCTCCTCCGTGGTGGACAGGTGGCTGTACCAGTAGTAGGCCCCTTTGCCTACATCGTAGAACCGCGTGGAGTCCGTGATTTTTTCCACATTCACCCCCGGCGCCAGGTAGGTGACGGTCGTGTTTTCCTCCGCTGCGGCCATCGCCGGCAGCAATGCCGCCGCCAACGGGAACAATCCCCTCATGAAAAAACCACGCAAACGCATGACTCATTGTCCACCTTTTAGCCTTGCATGTCAATTTCAAAATGTGTTTTCATGCACAGTTTCATGCGTGGAACATACACAAATCAGGGATATATTCTTCCGTGTCTATTGTGCAAATCAGCGTTGCCGGCGGTTGGTGAATGACATAGGATATCGCCCGGCAGAATTTGCCTTGAATACCCCGCACGCCTTCAGCGGCAGCAGGGGATTTCCTGCAGTTTGGGGACTCACAGCGCGGGACGGTAGTGCCCGGTGAGGGGGTAGGCAAAGAGGCAGTCCTCCTCTTGCGTGCCGTTGCCGATATTGTGGATAACGAGCGGGGTGCCGTCCTGCGCGCGGCGGTCGCTCACCACCATGATGTGCGGCAGGTTGCCGGCCACCATGCAGGTGACGAGGTCGCCGGGGCGGTAATCCGCCGCCTTCGTCGAGACCGGCAGCTGCCAGCCGCGGCGGGAGAAATAGGTCTGCAGGTTGGGCACGCGGCGGTGGTCGATGTTCTTATCGGGGTGCTTGAGCCCCCAGAGCTTGGGGTAGGCGGAGAAATGCGCTTTCATATCCTCATGCACGGCCTGTTGCAAATCCAGGTTCAGCAGCCTCAGCGCGCGAATCACCACATCCGTGCACACCCCGCGGTCCGCCGGCACATCCCCGCCGGGGTAGTCCAGGGAAACATAGGCGGGGTCATACTCCACCGTCACCCCAATCTGCTGCCGCGCCGCCTCCGGCAGCGTCAGCGCGGAACACACCGAAGCCAGGAGCGGCAGGAGCGCGGAGAGCGTTGTTTTCATCATGACTCCAGCATAGCAACCCGCTTTTCGGGAAGCAAGGGAAAAGCCTCACTTCCTGCGGCGGACGATCAACCAGCCCGTCAGGAGACAGATCACGGAGACGAGACCGGTCACGAACACATAGGGGCCGGAGGCCGCGCCAAGCAGGATTTTTCCCGTGTGGAGGTCCTTGGCGAACTGCTTGAGCGACAAGGGCCGTTCCGCCAGGGAAGAGGGCATCTCCAAGCCCGGTGCACCCTCTCGGCTGGAAATCGGCAAGCCGCCGCATTCCACCGTATACCCGGCCACGGGGTCGGCGGCCAAGGTCTCCACGGTGTTGTTGGAACGGTTCCACTTGTACAAGCCCTCGGAGGAACCAACTATCCAGCTTCCGTCCGCCAGTTGCAGCATGACAGGCACGCCCTTGCCGGAAACCTTGGGAGCCCCCGCAATGCGTGCTGGAGCGGCGGAGGGGGAGCTCAAGGAATAGAGGCCGGCGCTGCCGGCGACAAGGAAATCATGGGTGGAGGCATCATACCGCAGGGCGGGGGCCTTGCCGAGCCAGGAAGGAGCCTCACCCACAGGAAGGTTGAAGGAGATGGCTCCGCGCAGGGGCTTCATGAGGAACCACCCCGTGACGGTTACCAATACCAGCCCCCACAGGGTCCAGCGGCCGAGAAAGCGGTGGGAGGTCAGGTTAAGCTTGAGGGAGCTGCCGGCCAGCGGGCGGAGCGAGCTCCCCAGGCGGGGAAAGAGCATCCGGAGCAACCAGTAGAGAAACCCGCTGATGCACAGCACAATGAACACCACGGCAATGATATCCACCAGCACAATGCCGGCGGTGCCCAACAGCTTGCCATGGTGCAGGTCTTTCACCAGGCCAAGCATGGAACAGCCTTGCGGTGCGTCTGCCGGAGGCGGCGTGTCCAGCTTTTCCGCCGTGGCGTAGGGAGCCTGCGCCCGGGCCAGGCTGCTGCGCCCCACCAGGTACAAATCCCCATCCCGCAGGCAGAGGCTGCCCGGCTTCATTTTCTTGGGTGTTTTGATTTCCGTCCACACCATCCCACCGGGAGCCAGCGTGTAGGCGGCGTCACCCGTTGCACAGAAGAGGCGTCCATCTGCCGCCGCTGCCAGGTCGCGCACTTCGGCCGCCTGGGGAAGCCCGTCCATGGCGGGGCTGAAATCCTTCATCTCGGGCGTGGTACGGTATACCCCCGCGGCCCCGTAGGCGAACACGTCTTCCCCCGCACGGACCGTACCGCGCATCAAGCCGTTGTTCCAGTGCTCCAGCCTATAGGAATCCGGCAGGAGGTCCCGGCTCACACCCAGGCCGGAGAAGGCATCGTCATGCTGGAGAATGAGGCCGCTCACGGCATACAGGAACATGATCAGGCAGCAGGGAAGCCCCAGCCAGAGGTGCCACTTGCGGGAGGTATGCTTGGGTGTTTTCATCATGGGAACAGTGTCATTGTCGCCCAATCGCACCCACCGTTCACGCGGGGCTTCGGGCGTGAGCCCTCTATACCACACCCGGTGCATCAGGGCAAATCTTTTTGCCTTTTGAGCAGGCTTGACCCGCCCGCCCCGCAAAACCGGCATGCCCCCTCTTTCGTTGTTCATTGATATTGTGCGCGTTGTAATTAATTTTCATTATTTTTGCAACAAATTAAGCATTTTGTGCACTTGGTGGCTTAATAGGGGGTAGAGAACACGCGAATGGCACGCCGCCTGAGGGTGTTTCTGCTTGCCAACCGCAAGCTCATTAACCATACTCGACTCATGAAGATACCATACATCGCCATCATCGCAGCCTCCATGATGCTGCCGCTGAGCGCGCAAACCGCCGAGCCTGCCGCGGTTCCGGTTCAACAGGCCCCTGCCCCGGCCGCCTCTCCCGCACAGGCGCTGGCGGCGCTCAAGGATGCCATGACCCGCTTGGGCGACACCCTGGATGCCTGCACCCCGGAAAACGCCGGGCAAAGCGCAGCCACCGTGGCCGACTGCCTGAACACCATCTCCCAGCTGCGCGCCATGATTCTCCTAAACGGCCTCCAGGGCGCACGCTGCCTGCAGAACCCGGAACAGACCGCCGCCGCCGTGAACGCCTACATGAACACCATCTCCCAGGCGCGGAACTCGGTCCTGGTCGGCACATTCGACCAGATGGAACTCCAGAAAGAGCTCGACGCCAACAGAGAGGCCCTGGAGCAACTGGCGGAACGCCTGGAGAAGAGCGGCAACGCTTTCCATGAACGTGCCGGGAAGGACACCTCCGGGCGGATGAAGGCCGTTCTTTCACCCGATGCGCTCCACAAGGCCATGAGCGGCGAAACCGTATCCGACGCCCCTGCGGCTCATGACGGGTTCGCCAAGTACGAAGCTGCCTACATGGCCAATTTCGCGCTTTTCAAGGAATGTGTGGAGGCATTCAAGACCGTCAAGGACAAGGCAACTGCCGATGCCGCAGCCAACAAGATTACGAATACCAGCTTCAAGATGCTGGAATACAAGGAACAGCTGCGCGAGATGCCCGCGGAGGTGATGCACAAGCTCAATGAGGGCTTGAAGACTCCGGAGAACCAGGCCGTGAGACAGGATTTCTCCAAGGCCGTGGACAATCTGCAAAAGGAGGACTATTACGGCTCGTCTTCCCTGAAGGAGGCTTTCGGCTTGTTCATTAACACCTTGCGCAAAGATTGAGCCCCCGGAGCGTGCCGGCGGTATAAATCGCGCCACCGTAGTTTGCCGCCGTGTTGCCGCTGAACAACACGGTTCCATTGCCGCTGATTGAGACGCCGCTTCTAGCGTAGCCGCATATGGCACCCCCGGATTGAGCCGAATTGCCGGAGAACTCCACCCCTTTAAGCATGGTCAGCTTGTCCGGGATATACAGGGCACCTCCATTGCCAACGCTTTGCAGACCACTGAATGTCAAGGTGTGAGTCCGCGGCGTCTCGTCCGTCCATTGCAGGTGCGCGCCGCTCATCTGGTAGGCGCTGACGGTAATGTTGGCACCCAAGATGAACTCCATGGAGTCTGCCTCGGTATATTCACTCAGCTAATCCACTTCCGTAATGGTTACGCTGGATATATCGGCCAGCGCGGCTGGGGCGAACGCAAGGAGGATGAAAAGGAATAACGTTTTTTTCATGGCAAAAAGTTTGGGCAAACGAGAGTCCCAACGTCACTATACCCCTAAGCGAAGAGTGGTTCAAACACAATAGTTCCGCGTGCACGAACACGCAGATACGGTCCTCGCGGGACCTCCGAGCGAAGCGGGTACAGCTTCCGTCTCCCGAAAAAGCCACGACAAGACAAGCCGAAACACAGTGACACGGAGTGAGGGAACAGCACGCCCACGAGGAGCTTGGGCAAACGCCACGGGGTACGAGATTCCACTGTGGTGTGGATTACTTCCTGCGGCGCGAGCAAAGGGCGGCGAGCGCCAACAGGCAGAGTGTGGGAGAAGCGGGCTCGGGCACCTCGGGTATGTCGAAATAGCCCACATTGTTGCTCAAATAGGTAATCGATGTCATAGCCGCCTCATTGAGCGTGTAAAAACTGCGCGGGGTCCATTCTTCCGGGAGGATTTCCTCACTGCTAAATGTGAATGTATTCAAAGAAGAACCGTCCGTGTCGATGACGTCTATGGGATGGCAATATATCTCAAAGATATCGTGCTCGTATTCGGCATACACATCAAGCTGACGATCATCGGAATCGCTAACCCACATTTTCGTGATGACTTGTTGAGAATCGTCATAGTCAATGCCCCAGAGCGTAATTGCATGACCCGACTTCGGTTTTATGTGCAGTGCTTGATCCGCGCCCATGGTCAGCATCTCAATCCCAAGCCCCACTACACAGCCGCCCTCCAGCAATTCCTTGACTGTCGCGGAAAAAGATTCACAATCGAAAATGCTGGAGGAAATGTCGGAGGAAATGCTTTCCTGCCACAGGGTTTCTGTTGAAAACCCGATGCTGTCCGTTATAAGGTCCTTGTAGTAGCCCCCTTTGCTGTCAGGGTTCTTGATATCGGCAAGCCCATAACTGTTCAAGCCGGTCTTGCCGTTGAACCACCAGTCGATTCCACAATACCGATCTCCACCCTGATCCGCGAAAGTGTTTTTGTATACCCCCCATATTTCCTCCAGGCTTGAAGGAGCATGTGCCGCGGCTGCTGCATTCGGGTTCTGGTTCTGCCACCAAGCTATCATGTTGCTGGCAGAGGCCGCCCAGCACAGTAGGTTGTCTCCGTCATTCGGCTCGGCATAGCTCTTATCCGCATCGAAATAACCGCCGTTCAAGGAGACATCCTTTGTCCATATCTCACGAGCCACGACTTGGGAACCACATGCTAGTGCCAGAAGCATGCTTGCAGGTATGTAGAAACTCTTCACGATTTCAATTATATAACCCCTGTCTGTGATTTCAAGCAAAAATCCGCTTGCCACGAGCGCAGCGTGTTGGAATACGAGCCGCACCGCAAGAATTGTATCGCCCTGTGAATTTTTGGCTTGCCTTTGGATTAGAAAAGTTGTAAACTTGAAAACCGAATCGCAAAATCACCTAAAACACCCCATCACTCGCTCTCTCATTCGATGAAAAAGACACTAACGCTCCTTGCACTGACAGCCGCGCTAATGCCAATGATGCCCATGAACGCGAAAGCGGAAAGCCAGACCTATTGGGTGAAGGGGGTGTGGAACGAAGAAACCCAACAGGCGGACGGCTGGCTCGATGCAAACAAGAGGTGGAGTCCGTACAGCGACGGTCAGCTGTGCTGGGCCGCCACATGCAGCAACTTAGCTACTTGGTGGCAGCAACAGAATGCCGAGTTTATTCCCGCCCGGGCACCCAAGGAGTTGGCCAATGTGTGGAACACATACAGGCTTACCTTTGACAACAACGGCGGGGACATTGGCCAGGGGCTGCACTGGTGGTTGGACGGCGATTACGGGAAAGGGTTGGGCGAGAAGGAGTTGAAGGGGCGGATAGGAGACTTTGTGCATGGCGAGGCAACCCTGAAGCGCGAGGATGGAGGTTTCTACAAGGACTCCCTCTGGCAAGGCATAGTTGAGGGACGGGACCTCTACACCATCTCCTCTGTGGGGTCCAACTTGAAAGACATGTCGTCCTCCCTTGTCAGCGCCATCAGCCAGGGCTATGGCGTGGGATTGTCCTGGGTTACCCCTTCCCCGTATACGACCTCAGGCACCATGGGGCATGCCGTGACTGTCTGGGGTGCGGAATACAACACGGAAAGCGGCTTGCTCACCGCCTTGTATCTGACGGACTCCGACGATGACAAGACTCAGCTCACGAAGGTCGGCATCCAGCCCAATACAAGCGGGACGATGTTCGTCAAGTCCGGCTCCACCAGCAGCTCCATCGAATCCTTTACCGTGTTGAACTCCAGACTGAGCAACGATACCCACTACTTCAACTATCAGGACAAGGATAATCACAATATCATCATGAAGCAAAAGCTGGATGGCGAGGGCTTCACTATCACCGCAGATACTCAGACAGTGAATGACATCATCTATGACGGAAGCCGAGGGGAGCAAGCGCCAGAACGCTTATTGTCTGTGGAGGCTAACCACTCGGCTTCAACAGTCCAAGTAAATGCGACTCAAGGACTCAACTTGCTGGAGGTTCAGCAGGGGATCACCCTGACTGTGGAGAATGTGGCTGGCAGCGGTGTGCTGACCAAAACCGGGGAGGGCATACTGAAGCTGACGGACAAGGACGGCGGCGGCAAGATTGCGGTTCAGGAGGGCGTCTTGGAAAGCGGAAACGGTACACTGGCTGAAATCGCGTTGAACGGGGGCAAGCTGCAAGGAGGAGGCAAGTTCAATAAGGTGACTGTAAACGGCGGCACCCTGGCTGTCGGCAACGCCCCCGATTACCAGCAATACTCAGGCGGAGGAGTTCTTAGACTAAGCCAAGCAGCACTTGAGTTCCACATCGACGGCTTCAACAAGGAAGCCTCCAAGAGGAATGGGTACGGCTGGGGCTCCGGTACATACTCCAACATTGACATGGATGGTGGCCAAATCTATGTCATGGATGGCGAAAGTATAGATGAGATAAACTTTTACCTGGGCGGTTCTGCTTTGGAGGCCTTACTCCAGGATGGCTCGTTCACGCTGGGGCTGATAACCGGAATCAAAAACTCGTATTTCATGCCAGACTATGCGGACTTGGCGGCCAACACCCATTTCTACGTCTCTGACGATGCAGAAGCCATCGCCGGGACCACTTGGCTCGGTGGTGAAGACCTCACAAACCACTTCACGCTGAAGTACGAGTATGTGCAGTCATACGACTGGGGCCCGTGGCAAGTGAATATGGTGGGCACCTACACGGGAGTCACGCCACCCACCGTTCCAGAACCCGCCACGGGCACGCTGGCCTTGATGGCGCTTGCCGGGCTGTGCGCGCGCCGCAGGAGGAAGTGACAGGCAATTTTTACTTGTGTGTATCATATCGGCACCCATCAGGCTTCGGCCCGGTGGGTGCTTTTCCGTACTAGGAAGACGCCCCGCAAGGCGCGGCTATATCAGACTTGGAAAGTTGGCGTATTTATTGCTTGCTTCGGCATGGGGAAATGGTAGAATGGAAGCCAAGCTTTTCAGCTGTTTTAGACACCGCACAAGCAGATTCCCCACAACAATGAACAAGACACTACTTACAGTACTAGTCGCCACCCTCGCGCCCTGCTTATTCGCCAAGCAATACTGGGTGAAGGGAGTTGGCACGAACGGCGGCTGGGTGGATGTCGACAAGTCCCGCAACGCGCAATACAACGAATTCGAGAATGAGGTGCGAGTGGGGAAAAACAAGGGAAGCAGCGGCTACTTCAACAACGACAGAAACAGCGGAGATGGGTTCCTGTGCTGGGCCGCCTCCGCCACGGATATCCTGGCATGGTGGCATCGGCAGAATCCCGGCGCCGCCCAACTGAACAAAAAAGCCCCAACGGGCAAGGAAGAGCTTTGGCAGTTGTTCAAGAAGAGCTTTGTCAACGACTCCGGCGCGGCAGAAGCCGGCATCCGCTGGTACATCAAAGGCATTGTTCCCCAGGTGGAGCCCACCCCGAAACCGGGAATCGGCCAGGGCGGCTATTATTCCGGCATGGACATCCAATCCGAGCACTACGACATCCGGCAGTTCGACCCGGCCTGGATGGAGAATGGCGGCGAACCCGTGTACAACCTTGAGTACAACGGTCCCAAGGAAGACGTCCATTTGAAGATAGCGAACAAAATCACCTCCCTCATCAAGGATGGCTACATCATCTCGCTGGGCATTTCCGGGGAAGGCGGCGGAAAGCATGCAACCACCCTGTGGGGAGCGGAGACGGATGATAAAACAGGCCATCTGACAAAAATATGGATCACGGACTCCGACGATGCCCTGAACGGGTATGGCACCGGCCTGATTGAACTGGAGTGCCGCGACATTGAGAACGATTTGACGCTGGGTACCGGGGAGCACGTATTCACGGTGGGAAAGCTGCTAGCCTGCGGCATCAAATCCACGGGCAAGGCATACCAGGAAGAAGAGTTCCGCGATAAAAAGGCGAGCCGCCTGTGGTACGACTGCACCAACGGACGGAACGACTACTTCTACGATTTCACCGCCATCAAGATGCCGCAAGTGTCTGCCCAGGGGATTTCCCAACAGGCTTCATCCGCCGATGGCGCATGGGAAGCCCCATCCGGCATCAAGGGCAAGACCTTCTCGTTCTCCGCGCCCGCCTGGGTGAAATGGGTTGACGGCGTGGCCACCGAGCAAACGCAAGGCCCGTTCGGCAGCGAGCCGCCGTCCTACACGGTGCAGTGGAAATGGGGCAACAAGCACGCGGAATCCCGGACAAACGAGCTGGACGGCAAGCCGGCGAAAAAGACCCGCACCTACACCAAGACCGGCAAGCGCACAGCCGTGCTGGAGGAGCGATACGAAAGCAGCTCCTGGAATGCCGAACGCTATGAGCTGACCTTCGAGACCCCCACATCCGGCACCTGCCGCATGGAGCAGACCGGAAAGTACAGCCTGCTGCTGGCTGACAAGTACACGGCAACCGGCACCTTCACACTCAAGTAGGCACGGCACACCGCTTTGCCGGCCGACAGGGGGTTACAGGGCTGCCAGCAGGCGCAGCAGTTCATCGTTGCCGTAGGCGGCAGCTTTCATGATGCGGGCCACCTCCTTCTTCTGCTGTTCGCGCACCTTGGCGCTCTGGGTGCGGAATTTCTCCGGCATCACGGAGGTCATGTGGTAGATGAGGCTCATATTCTCCGCGCAGGGGTGCTGCTTGCGGAAGCTCATGAACTCACGGTCCAGGGAGTTCAGCTTGGGCACCAGGCTGCGCACCTGCGGCAGGCAGGCCGCCGCGGTCTTGGCATCCTTCACCTTTTCCAGGGCGCGCGTCAGCTCGGTGTTGGCGGCGGTGATCTTGCAGTAGTAGTCCTCCACCTTCTGCTTGTCCTCCGCGCTGGCAGCCTTGCCGGGGATGATTTCCATGCGTGCAATCATATCCGTGATGACGGCCTTCTGCGGGCCATCGTAGATGATGATGCGGCACTTGGCCCCCTCTGCCCCGCAGGGGAAGTCGTACAGGTCGCCCGTGAGCCCCTTGTTGAGCTTGGCGTGCTTGCCATCCATCTCCTTGCCCGCCACCACGCCGCGCATGGGCGTACCCTCGTGGTCCTGGTTCAGCTCCAAGGCGGAGTAGATGAGCAGCTGCGGCTTTTTATCCGCGTCCTCCACATAGAAGTAGCGGATATTCAAGCCGCCGTGGGACTTCACCTCAATGCCCGGCACGCGCGGGATGCGGAAGGTGGACCAAGACTCGAACGTGTCGTACACGGTGGCATCGGCTGCCAGGACGGCGGGAGCCAGCAGCGCGCTGGACAAAAAGACTCGGGCGATTGTGTTCATCATGCTGTATCGGGAGAAATGACTGCGGTGTGCAGTATATCCCGCCGCGCCCGGTGTTGACAAGCCCGGATTTCATGGGGGGCACATGCATTTTTTCCGTATGTTCCGCGTTGTGCGCTTGCCATTCGGCGGGTTGTGTGCTTATCTTTAGGCGGCTGCACCCGCCACCTGTACCATACCATGAACAAGCAAACCATCATAGCCCTGGCTGCATGCGCGTGCCTTTCCGGCATCACCACCCTGTACGCCCAGGAATCCCCTGCCCCCAAGGCTTCCAAGGATACCGCCGCCCAAGCCCCGAAAAAGTCAAAGAAGGGCAAGAAGAAAGCCCAGGAAACCGTGGTGGGCAAGGCTCTCAAGACCATCAACTTCATCAACGACACCAAACCCAACACCAAGGCGGATTTCTACATCTACCTGCAGTCCGCCGCCTGGTGCGGCCCCTGCAACCAGGAAATGCCTGATGTGGCCAAGCAGTACGCGGCCATGAAGGCCACTGGAAAGGTGGAAATCATCTTCACCAGCGCCGACATGAAGCCCCAGGAAGCCCTGGATTTCATGGCCAAGTACAATGTCTCCATGCCCTGCATCATTTCCTGGAAGGAGGTGGACCGCAAGTACGTGGCGTCTGACGAGGCGGCCAAGCTCCCCGGCTTCACCTACTCCAAGCCGGTGCCCCACGCCACGCTTGTGGATTCCTCCGGCAAGGTCATCAAGGATGCCCACGCCTTCCACGTCATTCCCCAGTGGCGGGAACTCACGGGCATCAAGGAGGACAAGCCCGCAGCCAAGTGACCCGGGGACAGCAAGGGCACTTTGTGCTGGACATACGGACAAGCATTTGACAGGATACACGATATGAAAATTCTTTTTCCCCTCATAGGTTTGGCATGCATGCTCACCATGGCTCCGCTGCCGGGTGGAGCCGCGCCGGACGAGCCAGCCGCCAAATCCGCCAAGGGAGCCAAGAAGAAGGCCGGCAAGAAAGCGTTCTCACCGGAACTGAAAAAAGCCCTAGGCAAGCTTCCCTACATCTCCCCCAAGCGCCTCAACCCCAAGGCGGAGTTCTTCATTTACCTGCAATCCGGCTCCCAGTGCCGCAACTGCAACTATGAGATGCCCGGCGTGGTCAAGGAGTACAAGGACATGAAGGAGAGCGGTGCCGCCGTGGATATCCTGCTCATCTGCCATGACGACAAGCCGGAGACCGCCCTGGAGTTCATGAAAAAGTACGGAGCGGATTTCCCCGTGGTGCTGCGCAAGGATGTGAGCCCGGAAACCCTGCCGGGCTTTGAGAGTGCACACGGCATCCCCTACTGGCAAATTGTGCGCACCGACACCGCCGAGGCCACCAAGGGCCGCGGTCCCGCCCTGGAGAACTGGCGTCTCAAGACCGTGGACAAGCCCGCCGTACCCGTCCGCCCGCGCCCTCCGCAGCCCCTGGCATCCTGATGCAGGGAGCTTCACAAAAAACCCAGTACGGTATGTGTTGACATAGGAGCGTGAGACTACTATACTACCGCCATGAAAACGACACTATTGACCATTCTACTCGCCCTCACAGCCGTGGTGGCCGCGCCTGCCGCGTATGCCGAGGACGCAGGCGGCAATTCCACAGCCGCCGCTTCTGAGGGCAACAAAATCGGCGATGCCCTGAAAACCATCAAGAAGTTTGCCACCGGCAAGAAGCCGAACACGAATGCCAAGTACTACATCCTGCTGGAATCCGCCAGCTGGTGTGGCCCCTGCAACCAGGAGATGCCCCATGTAGTGAAGGCGTACAAGGAGATGCTCAAAACCAAACAGGTGGAGCTCATCCTGATGAGCCACGACAACGATGGCGCCACCGCCAAGGCATTCATGAAGAAGTACCACGGCAATTTCCCCTGCATCATCGCCAACTCGGCGGATGCCAAGGTGATTCCCGGTTTCAAGCCTGCCAACGGCATTCCCCATGCCATTATCATGGATGCCTCCGGCAAGGTGATTACGGAGGGTCACGGCTCCCTGGTTGCCAAGTGGAAGGACCACTGCCCGCTGTAACGCCGCGGCAAGCGTATTTCCCCCAAGGCCCCGTGCGGTTCTCCGCGCCGGGGCCTTGCTTTATACATTAAAGGCCCAGGGGGAGGCTTCTTCCACGGCAACTCCCGCAGCAAAGCGAAAAAGGAATCCACCCCGCTCAGCGGGATGGATTCCTTTTACTCCAACGATTGGATGTCAAACAATCAATACGCGGTACGGCGCTGGTAAAGCCCCTTGGCGTAGCTGCGCTCATTGATGAAATCCTTCAGGCTCTTGCCCTGGGCGCGGTACTCGCCGCCAATGGTTAGCATTTCTCCCATCTTCTTGGCCCAAAGCTGCAGGTTGGCATCCGCCGCGCCGGCGCGCTTGTAGGCGTTGGCGCTGTACAGGCGGGCCTTGGCGCGGTTGGAATCCTTGAACGCCATGAGCAGGCGCCCGGTCTTCACGTCGCGCATCGTGCCCTCAATGCAGATATCGCCCTCCGCAAAATTGGACACCACAGATGACACACCGGGCACCGGTATGAAGTAGCCGCCCACCTCAGATGCCACGCGCAGGCCCGGACGCTGGGTGCGGAAGTGCACCACGGAGAAATCCATGCGCACGGTGGCCTTCTCCGGGGAGTCCGTGAGCGTCCACCTGTTGATGAGCTTGTTGGTGCTGATAGAAGCCGCAATGGCCTTGGTCAGGTAGTCGTGCATCTGCTTCTGCATCAGGGGAACGTACTCCTCATGCCCCTTTTCCACCAGGTGCATATCCAGCGGGGCAATATAGATGCTGCCCACGGCGGGGGCATCATACGGCTCATCCGGCAGCCAGTATCCATCCACCGCTACCTTCAGGGAGTGGGTGAGCGGCACATCGTAGAGACCGCTTTCAGATTTCAGCCTGGACTGCGAGAAACTGCACGATGCCAGCAGGAGACTGACACCCAACAATGCCAAATGAAGTGTCTTAATCATTCCGCAAGTGTATCGCGCCACACATGACCTTGGCAAGAAATAAACGGGGAAAATCGAGAAAAAAGGCCTATGAAACAACTCACTTCGGGCTTTCCAAGAGCGGGCTGCGGTGCTATGATGCGCGGCGTGAAGCACATCATTCTATTTGCCGTAGCCGCCGTGGCACTCACATCCTGCTCCCTGATGCCCGTCACCACCATCAGCCGTTCCGAACTGCTGACCCCCTCCACGATGACGGCGATAGACCCCTCCACCTACACCGGCATGATGTACTACGGTGCAGACGACACGTACGACTACTTCACCCGCAACAGCCTGAAGTACCGCGTGCTCCGCACGGAGAACGCCATGCCCAATGCCGGGCGCTTCCCCTTCGACGACTGGAAGACAGGCAAGCTCTATAGCCAGGCCGCAGCCAGCGGCGGCTTGCAGGGCCTGCTCAACAAATACCGCCAGTCCCGGTAAGGATTGAACCGTCTACCAAGACGCGCTGGACACGCCACCTTGTCTCCCAGCCCGCAGAATGCGCGGGCGCGGGGGATGTGCGAGCTTGAAAGAATACCGGGATTTTGGTAAGGTAGGTGCGCATGGGAGAAATGCGGCAGGGCATGGGACAAAACATGGTGGCAACGGCCTCCATGCAGTTCTTCATGCGCGCGCTGCTGGCCACCAACATGGAGCTGCGCCAGATGGTGACGCAGGCGATGACCGCCAATCCCGCACTGGAAGAGGTTGCACCCAAAGATGCCCCAGAGGATGAATCCGCAGGTGCGGTGGACCACGATGCCACGCGGCGGCACAGCGAGTTCATGGATGCCCTGGAGGCGGAGGAAACGCTGGTTTCCCACCTGGAGGAGGAGCTGCGGCAGAGCGGCTTGCCCGAACCCGTGGAGAATGCAGCGCTCACGCTGGTGCAGTATCTGGACACGCACGGCATGTTCGACGAGCCCCCGGCAGAAATCGCGGCACGGGAGGGAATTCCCGACACCGTGTTCCATGAGGCGCTGCAGGCGGTGCAGGAGCTGGATCCCGCGGGCGTGGGAGCGGTGGATTTGCGGGAGAGCCTGCTCATCCAGCTCCGGCGCGCGGGAGAAAAGGACGACGCCCTGCCCGTCCGCGTGCTGCTGGAGCAATGGGACGCGCTGGTGCGGCACCGCTATGCGGATGCAGCACGCGCGCTCGGCGTGACGGAGGAGGATGTGCAGGCGGCTGCCTACCGCATCTCGCGCCTGAACCCCGACCCCGGCAGCGGGTTCGCGCAGACCGAACGCAACGTCATCGAGCCGGACATTGTGGTGGAAGCGGACGATGAAGGCCGCTACACGGCGCGCCTCACGGACGAAAACATCCCGCAGCTGGAGCTTTCCGCGGAATACCGCGAGATGATGGCTGAACAGGCGGACAAGCCGGAGGTGCGCCAGTACCTTTCCCGCTGCTTCAAGGAAGGGCGCGAGGTCATACGCGCCGTGGCAAAGCGCCAGGCCACCATCCTAGCCGTGGCGCAAGCCGTGGTGGCGCGCCAGCAGGTCTTTTTCCGCAAGGGCCGCGCGGAGCTGCGCCCCATGCGCATGGAGGACGTGGCCGCGGACACGGGCCTGGCCGTCTCCACCGTCTCGCGCGCGGTGAGCGGCAAGTACCTCCGCTGCAGCCACGGCGTGTACGCCCTGCGCAGCTTCTTCGCCGCCGCCCTTCCCGCAGGGGAGGACAACGCCGTTTCCGCGGATGCCGTGCAGCAGCAGATACTGCGCCTGGTGCAGGAGGAAGACCCCGCGCACCCGCTGTCGGACGCCGCGCTGGAGGCCGCGCTGGCAGAGCGCGGCATCACGGTGGCACGCCGAACCATCGCCAAGTACCGCGAGAAGCTGAAAATCCTCCCCACCAACCTTCGCCGCCGCAAGTGAACCATGTCTGAACCCATCCTCAATGTCAGCAACTTATCCGTGGAGTTCCACACCCGCGCAGGCATCAACTACGCGGTGAACGATGTATCGTTCCAGCTGCACGCGGGGGAAACGCTGGGCATCGTGGGTGAATCCGGCAGCGGAAAGTCGGTGACCTGCTCCGCGCTCATGGGGCTGCTGCCCTGCCCGCCCGCGGTCATCGGGGCGGAGTCGCGCGCCATGTTCGCGGGCATGGATCTACTGCACATCACAGAAAAGGAGATGTCCAAGCTGCGCGGCCGGCGCATCTCCATGATCTTCCAAGACCCCATGACCAGCCTCAACCCCTGCATGACCGTGGGGGACCAGGTGGCGGAGCCTCTGGTGCTGCACCACGGGATGACGTGGAAGGAGGCGCGACGCGCAGCGGTGGAGGAGCTTGCCCGCACAGGCATCCCGGAGCCGGACAAGCGCGCGCGCTGCTACCCGCACGAGTTCTCCGGCGGCATGCGCCAGCGCGTCATGATTGCCATGGCGCTCATCACCCGCCCGGAAATCCTGATAGCGGACGAACCCACCACCGCGCTGGACGTCACCGTGCAGAAACAGGTGCTGGATTTGCTTTCGGAGCGGCAGCGCGAGCTGGGCACGGCGGTCATCCTCATCACCCATGATTTGGGCGTGGTGAAGCAGTACGCGCACCGCATCCAGGTGATGTATGCGGGAAGCATCGTGGAATCCGCTCCGGCGGGGGAGCTTCTGGCGCACCCGCTGCACGCCTACACGCGCGCCCTGATGGCATCCATCCCCGCCGCCAAGGCCAAGGGCGAGCCCCTGCAGACCATCCCCGGCCTGCCGCCCACCTTGCGAGAACCCATCCGCGGCTGCGCCTTCAAGCCCCGCAACACCATCGGCAAACCAGAACTCTGCCTCACCGACCGCGTGCCGGAGCTGGTGGAGGCCGAACCGGGGCATTGGGTAAGGAATTGCCCGGGATGCCGCCTGAATTGACAATCTACAATTGACGATTGACAATTGGAGACTACACCGCGCACACCCACGTGCACAGGGCGGAGACGGCTAGGGAGACGATGAAAAGCATGCCGGTGGCGCAGATGGCGCGGGCGGCGAAGGCGTTGACGGCGGGTGTGCGTTCGGGGGAAAGCCTGCAGGTGAGAACCAGGGTGAGCACCAGCGCGGGAACAGCGAAGAACAGCTGGTGGATGAACGGGAGGAAAAGCATCCCGGCGTATTCATCCCCGCCCAAATCCAGCAGTCCGCCCGCCACGCACGGGTAGATGAGAAAGCCCAGGGCGTAGCTGGCGACAACCAGCACGCCGATGCACAACAGAAACGCGGTGGAGCGCCCCGGCAGGAAATAGAGATAAGCCAGCGACGTCACCAGCGGAACGCCGAAGAAGAACGCCGCCATCATCACCGCGCCCACAGGAGTGGCGGCATGGACGGTGTCGTGCAGATACGTGTGGGGCAGACAGAGCAGCCCCAAACCGAGGCACAGCAGGAGCGCGCCGATGTACAGCGGAGCCTCACCCCACAGGGGCAAGACCCCCCGTCCGTCCCCAGGGACGGGCGGGAGGGAGCTGTTGGCGTCATCCGTCATTACTTCTGCGGGGCGGAGCGCTCCACCTTGAGCTTGGAGACGCTGCCCTGGAAGCTGCCGAGCTTCTGGGTGGGCAGGATGAAGGTGGAAATGGGCTCCGCCTTCTCGTCATGCGTGCGCACGACCACAGGCTTTCCGGCGGGCTGGCCGTTGACGAGGAGCTGGGTAGATTCCGGCTTGCCGACGAGTTCCAGCTGCACCTTCTGCCCCGCGGGCAGGGTGTAGCCGAAGGAGAACTCCACGGAATCGTCGCGGCGGAAGCCCACCGTACCGTCCTTCGTGGCGGCGAAGAGCTTGCCGGTGGGGCCTTCCAGCAGCACCTGCTCCTGGCCGGGGGTGGCCTTGTCCAACTGCACATCCATGGTGACATGGTAGTTGGGGCCGACGGCGGGCGTGGCGAGCTTCTTGAGGCAGGCGGCGGCATCCGCATCCTCGCAGGTCACGGGCTTGTCCGTGGCGTGGAGCGGGTTGCAGCCAGGGGCGCCGCCAATCTGCTTAACGAGCGCCACATGGTCCTGGTAGGAGCGGGGTGCGTCCTCCTTGCCCCAGAACTTCTGGCTCATCACGTTGGCGGAATCGGAGATGGTGTTCCAGATATCCACGCTGCCGTAGCCGCGGTACTTGAGGTCAATCATGTCGTTCCACACGGCGAAGGCGGCGCCGAGCAGCTGCGGGTGGCCGGCGGGCACATCCACGCCGCTGAGGTTGTGCGGCACAAAGTGGTCGTACATCCAGGGGTGGTTGCGGTCCATGCGGTAGTAGTCCGCAAAGGGCACGATGTAGAGGTGGACATCCATGGAGTTGATGATGTCGAACCCGGCGGCGATGGCCTCCTCCGGCTGGTACCAGCCGCGATTCCAGAGGTTGATCTGCACGCCCTTGGCGCGCACGGGGGTGTTGCCCTTCTTGGTGGAGAGGCTGCCCCAGAGGCGCGGGGTGTAGCCGCGGTCCTGGATGTGCTTGAGCACGGCATCCGTGAACTTGCGGTAGTCCTCGCTGTCGCCCTTGAACTCATCCGCGCCGATGTGCACCACGCAGCCGTCGAACACCGGGCGGCCCAGCTTCTCGTTCTTCAGCAGGTACTCGTCCCACACCTCGCCGATGAACTGTGCGGATTCCGGCTTGGCGGCATCCAGCTCCTCCGCGCTGCGGGGGTTGTTGTTCATGAGGCGCAGGTCCGGGCGCACGCGGGTGAAGGAAAGGGCGTGGGCGGGAGCGTCGAACTCCGGCACGATGTTCACGCCGCGCTGGCGTGCGTAGTCGATGAGCTCGCGGAACTGCTTCTTGGTGTAGGAGACATCCGGCGAGGTGAGCGGCGCGCCGTCCGGGCCCTTCACATCGGACTCCATGCGGAAGCCGGTGTAGGCCTCCTTGAAACCGTCCTTCTGGACCTTGGCGTAGTCCTCCAGGAAGATGAAGTTGTCATTGAGGTGAATGTGGAAATCGTTGAGCTTGTACCAGGCCATGGTGTCCACCACATCCTTGAGGTACTGGTAGGGCACGGGGAGACGGCCCACATCCAGGATGAAGCCGCGCAGCTTGTAGCGGGGAATGTCCACCGCCGTGCCGCAAGGCAGCTGCGGGCTCTGGCGCAGCATCTGCAGCAGCGTGCGCGTGCCCCAGTACAGGCCCTTGGCCGTGTTGGCGTCAATGTTCACACCCTTCTCGCCGATGCTCATGCGGTATCCCTCGTCGCCCAGCTCCGGCAGCTTGTGCAGGCGCAGGCGGACGCCGCTGGCGCGGTCCTGCGGGTCAAGCTTCCACTCGCCGCCCGTCACCGCGGCAAAATCATGGAGGAGAGCCTGTGCATCCAGCCCCTTCACGCCCTTGCCGATGTGGAGGACCGGGTCGACGGTGCGCGTGCCGGTGAAGCCGCGCCACTGCAGAATCTCCGGAATGACATTGGGCTTGGGGTTGGCACCCTGTGCGGCGGGCTCCTTGGCGCAAACCGTGACAATGTAGTCCTTGCTCACGGCCTTCTCGTCCCCGCGCTTCAGCTCAAAGCTCACGCGCACGGGCGTGTCCTGGAGCACCTTCGCCACCTTGCCGTTGCTATCGATAATCTGTTCGTAGTCCGCACCGAGGATGGAAACCGTGGCACCCTCCACCTTGGGCATCTCCAGCTTGGAAACACCGGGAGCCAAACGCTCCGGAACCTTCAGGGAATCCGCATCTTCCTTCAGCGTGCCTGCATAAAGGGCCCCGGCTGTCAGTGCCAACATCGTCATTACAGAAGAAATCTTCATATCGCGCAAAGACTACCACATTCCCCCTGTCCTTTCAAGCAGAAAGGACAGGAAACGGCGCAGAAGACACGCCTGGTCAGTCGTTCAAGCGGTGGGTGGTGGGAACGTGAATTTGCTCCGCGGGGGAATCCACATGGAGGATGGTGGGCAGCTGGGTGCGCTTGAGAGCGGAAGCGATGATGCGGCGCTGGACGCGGCGCACCTCGTTTTCCTCAAAGAGCGGGGTGTTGTGGATAAGCTCGGAGGCGGGGATGTTGCGGTCCACCAGCTCATGGATGATGCGGTCTGTCTCCGGGTGGTGCGGCTCGGTGAGCGCGCCGAAAAGCCCGGCGTGTTCCTCCTGGATGAAAGCCTTGAGCATGTGGAGGTCCATCTCGTACAGGTTGCCAAGGGGAGCCAGGCCGCCGCAGGTTTCCGCATAGAGGGTGAAGTTGCCCATCATGATATCCTGCCGCGCGAGCGGGCAGATGAGCATGTAGCCCAGTTCCTCCGCAGCCGCGGTGGCGATGGCGGCGCGCAGGCGGGCGCGCGTGGCCTCCGGCATCTTGTCGTCCGCGGAAGCATCCAGCTGGCGCACGGTGATGCCCAGTTCCTTGGCAGCGGGGGTATCCTTGGCAAAGGAGAGGCCGCAAACGTGCGAGGAGCCGAGCGCGCCAGCGCAGAGGGCGGCAAGCAGGGTGCCGTTCGGGTGGTCCAGCGGCACGCACGCGCCGGTGAACCCGTGGTTGCGGACGCTGTCCGCGATGCCGCGTTCCAGCGCGCGGCGCAAGAGGTCACGCGGTTCCGGCAGGGCGGCGCAGGGGCGGTCCTTCTCCAAATCCGCCACCTTGGCGGCGGGCGCAAAGAACGGCAGGCGCAGCAGCGGCTTGCCCTCCGCGGAGACAATGAACGAGCCACCGCCGTAGATGTCGCCTCCGGCGGTGCCCACGGGCGCGCAGAGGACCACGGGCACGCCGTTGGTGGTGGCCTCCCAGCGCAGGGTGTCGAACAAATCCGCAGCGGCGGTGGCATGCCAGGGCTGGAGCGCCAGGTGGACCATGAGGTCGAAGTCCTCACCCTCCGGCAGCAGTTCCCGCTCGCCAAGGCGCACAAACACGCGAACGCCGTCGATTTCCGTCACCACGCTGTCCTCCAGCTCGGTGACGGTGTCCTGCTCCAGCAGGTACGGCACCAGGGCGGCGCGGCGGCGTTCCGCGGCCGCTGTGTCATCCTCGCAGTCCTCGCCGAGCATGCCGTCCCACAGCTCGTCGTCCGCAATGAACCTGCGGTAACCGCCGAGGATGAGCGGGGCGTGGCCCAGTTCCGAGGAAAGGGCATCCAGCGCGCGCTGCGTCTGCTCCTCAAAGGAGGGGCGCTCCGCCAGATCCTGCGGGTCCAGCCCGCAAAGCGCATCTGCCGGGGCAATGACGAGTTCCGCACCGTGGTCGATGCAGTCGCGGTAGCCCTGTACGAGGGCGCGGAGGTTGTTGGGGAAATCCCCGGGGAGAGGGGCGTTCTGGATGATGCCGATGCGGCGGATATTGGTAGCCATGGGTGGTGTGGGGTTAGTAGAGGTGAACGGGGAGGGTTGTGCCGGTCTCTTCCAGCGTGAAGGCGAGCCCGACGCCGAATTCGCGCTTGCCGCCGTTGTCGCGCATGTAGACGTTGACGCCGACGTACCAGGCGCCGGAGTTGCGGAAGAGGGAGAGCTGCTGCAGCGGGCTGCGGCCTTCCGTGATGTCCATGTAGGCGCGCCCCGCCAGAGTGTAGCACTCGTTGATGCGCAGGTTGGCCTGCGCGTAGAGCTGGTTGGAGTCCTGCTGGATGGGGTGGTGCTCGATGTATCGGGCACCGAAGATGTACTCGAACCAGGCGCAGGGCATGTGGGAAAGGGAAACGTTGTACTGGTGGAAGTCCTCACCGCCGCGGAAGGTCGGGGTGAGCGACTCCAAGCGGAAGCTCAACGTATCGCCGGGGTTGAAGCGCACCAGCGAGTACAGGTTGGAGAAGTCTCGCACGGAGTTGGGGTTGTCCGCGTTGTAGTCCACAAACGCGTGCCAGTCCAGGATGTTCCTGCGTTCACCGTCCTGCACGGAGGAAAAGGTATTCTGCATGCCGAACCTCCAAACGGAGCTCTTGCCCCAGCCATCAATGCCGGTGAAGCTGCACAGGTCCATGGCCATGGGGGCGGAGGTGCTGGCACCCATGGTGGTGGACCAGCAGTCAATGCGCGGCACGAGCGCATTGGACGAGGAGATGGCCATGTGGGAGAACGAGGTGTACGGGCGCAGCACGTGGGTAAGGCCCTTGTATCCCATGCTGTCCCAGTGGAAGCCGGAGAAATGCCGCTGCAGGCGGATATCGAAATCGCAGCCGAGGTAGCCCATGAAGCGGTTCTCCGATCCGATGCCGTCCACGCCGTAGTAGCCGGAATAGCCCACGCCGGCCTTGGGCGTGACGTTGAGGAAGCGCAGCACCTTGAAATCCGTGGTGAACTCGTGGGTGGTGTTCACGCGGGCATACGCGTCCGTGTTGAGCAGGCGGGTGTAGTATTCCTTCTCCGGCCCCTCGCGGTAGCGGGAGAGGGCATCCTCGTACTCCAGGCGCTGGATGGGGGAGACGTACTGGCGCATGATGCCCGCGCCGCTGCGGGTCTCATAGTTGATGCGTGAGCCGAACAGAGGCGTGCGCACGCGGTAGAACGAGCCTTCCACCCGCTCGTCCGTGGCGTAGTAGTTGTTGGCGGCAAAGCGGGTGTAGAGCATGGACTGCGTCAGCCGCGAGGTGCGGGCCACGCGTACGGTGTTGTCCGGCTTGTCGTTGTTCTGGCACTGCCCCGTGAAGAAGTCGCGCAGCATGTAGCGGTCGCTCACGGCGGTGACGTTGGTGACGGCGGACCAGCGGGCGTTGGGGTCGGTCTGCGGCTTGAATTCCCAGCCGGCCTGCATGGAGCCGTAGTAGCGCTGCTTGCGGATGCGGCTTCGGGGAACATCCGTGGGGTTGATCATGTGGCCGCGGTCCGGGGTATAGTAGAACTTGATGCCGGAGAAGTCCTCGTGGCGGCGCGCCATCGCGATATCCTGGAAATCCAACCCGATGGCGAAACCGCGGCGGGTGCGGACATCCGCGTGCAGGGTGGCCAGGTAGTCCGCGGTGGGCATGATGCCCTCCACGCGGCGGTTGCCCAGCAGCACGCCGTAGGAGTTGAGCACATAGAAGCCCCAGTAGGAGCGCGTGCCGATGGCGGGCATATAGCCCTCCTTGGGGTTGAGGGAGTGGGAGAACGAGAACCAGCCCAGCACGGGCACCGCCACATCATGGCTGCTCGTGGCCACGCTCAATCGGGAGAGGGATGCGTAGTCCCCCGGCACAATGCGGAGGGTGCCGGTGCCCACCCAGGAGGAGGGTTCCTCCACGTCCTCGGTGGAAACATAGGCATCATGAATGGTGACGAGGTGGCGCCCCCGGGCGTCCTTGCCGTACTCCACGCGCGAGCCGCGCACAATCAGGCCGTTGACCTTGGCGCGCACGCCGGTGAGCTCTGCCGTGCCGCTTTCCCAGCGGTAGGCCCCGCCGGTGCCGCGCATCATCATTTCACCCTGGCAGAGGGTGAGCGGGCCGCTCAGCTCCGCCACCTTCTCCTCCAAGTTGGCGGCCACGCCGCCGGCGTAGATGTCCGCGCCGCTGTCGGTAACAATGTGGATGGGCTCGGCGCTGCCCTGGTAGGAGACGGTGTTGTGGGCGGCATCGTAGCGTATGTCGGCGCCATGGCTCTCAACGGCCAGATTGGTGGGGATGGAAGGGGTGGTGGAAAGCCCGGCCAGCATGTTGAAGC
>R28__coassemble_231_pt1 | contig 28122 bp, 24 predicted proteins | sample R28__metabat2_low_PE_030 | metagenome-assembled genome bin R28 | reverse complement strand
CAACCTATCCCCATAACCCCGCTTGCCGGGGTGGTTCGGGGCACCAACGCTTGCTCCTCTCCGAGCGTTTATTCCTGGTAATTTATGTCCACCCATAAAATCTGGCGGAGCGCCATTTTTTATTACATTTTCTGCGTTTTTGTATAATTTACATCAAAATTGCTTGTAAGCGCCCATTTTTGATGCTAATTTATGCAAAAACGCAGATTTTTATGAACGAATTGACAGCGACAGTGAAGCGGAGGCGGCGGGAGCTGGGATTGACCCTGCGGGACATGGCGGAGCTCACGGGGTTGGGCATCGACATGCTGAGCCGCTTTGAGCGTGGGAGCGGAGGAATCAGCCTGCGGAACCTGCTGCAAGTGCTGGACACCCTGGGGCTGGCCCTGCGCGTGGAAGCGCTGCGAAAAGCGGAATAACGGGAGAAAAAGCCATGAGAAGCGCCATTGTCTACGTGAAGCGAATTCCCGCGGCGGAGCTTACAGAAGAGCGACGTCCCGGCGGCAGAGCGACCTACGTACTGCGCTACCTGCCGGAATACCTGGAGCGCGACGGTGCGGGCAGTGTGTGCACGGGGCTGCCTCGCCGCAAGGAAGCGTACGAGGCTGACAGCCTGTTCCCGTACTTTGAAAGCATCCTGCCGGAAGGCGACTATGCGCGGCGCGTGTGCAAGGAGGGAAGCCTGGACCCACATGACCGCTTCGGCATGCTGCTGGCGCTGGCGCACACGGATACCTTGGGGGATGTTACCGTGGAGGAAAGGAGGGAGGAGAGATGAGCGAGCTACCCAAGCACTACCCGCGCACCGTGCGTGTGAGGATGTTCAATGGAGCAGACGTCTGCCCCGTACTGCCGTACGACCGACCGCCGGGCAAGGCACGGGTGGACGGCATCGCCATGCGGCGCACGTTCTCGTTTTCCGGCGCACAGGACAAATACTCCATGGTGATGGACGGCACCACGCTGCGGTATCGCCGGGATGGGGAACAGGGCGACTACATCATGAAACCCTGCCCTGCGGACGCATACATGACGCACCGCAAAGATGCTCCCGCCAACGAGCATTTGTGCATGGAGGTGGCGCGGCGCATCTTCCGTCTGCCCACGGCGGCGTGCGCACTATGCTGCTTCGGCAACGGCGAACCGGCCTACCTCACACGGCGCTTCGACCGCACGGCTGACGGGCGCAACCTGCACCTGGAGGACTTTGCCGCCATTACGGGCATACTCGGCGGCAGCAGCGGTGCCAAGTATGCGGGAAGCTACCAAGAGCTGGCCGCCGCGCTGGCGCGCACCAGCACGGCCCCCAGGGCAGACACGCTGCGCCTGTTCCGCATGGTGCTGCTCAACTACCTGCTATGCAACGGCGATGCCCACTTCAAGAATTTCGCCCTGCTGGGGGAAACCAACGCATCCATGGTGTTGGCACCCGCATACGATGTGATGAACACACGCCTGCATGTGCAGGACAGCGATTTTGCGCTGGGCAAGGGGCTCTTTGCCGACGGCCGTGAGTCCGGCGCCAACATGGCCGCGCACTTCACCGAGTGGGCGGAGGAAATAGGGATAGGCACCGAGACCGCCCGGCGCATCATCCACACCGCGCTGGCCAGCCAACCGCGCGTGGAGGCCATGGTGCAGGAATCCGCCCTGTCCCGCAAGGCGCAAAAGGTATTCCTGCTCAGCATCCGCACACGCTTCAAACGTTTGAGGGCAGAATAAAACCAGGCCGCCTGCCCATGCTGACAAGCGGCCTGGGAAATGGTAATGGGGCAACCCTTTACTTGTCGGTAAGGGAGCCGATGCCGGGCAGCACCTTGCCTTCCAGCAGCTCCAGGGAGGCACCGCCGCCGGTGGAGCAGAAGGAGAGCTTGTCAGCCACCTTGAACTTCTTGGCAGCCGTCACGGAATCGCCGCCGCCCACGATGGAGATGCAGTCGCTTTCCGCGAGGCACTCGGCGATAGCCTTGGTGCCCTTGGAGAAGGAATCCAGCTCGAATACGCCGAGCGGGCCGTTCCAGAGGACGGTCTTGGCGGTCTTGAGGACAGCGCAGAACTCCTCGATGGCCTTGTCGCCGATGTCGATGCCCATGCCGCCTTCCGGCATGGAGGCGCCCTCCGCCCAGAGACCGGTGCAGTGGGTTTCCGCGCCCTCCTCGAACTTGTAGGTGTAGCGGGTGTCGGCAGGCAGGATGAACTTCACGCCGCGAGCCTTGGCATCAGCCAGAATCTGGTTGGCGAGGTCCAGCTTGTCCTCCTCAATCTTGGAAGCGCCCACGCTCTTGCCCTGGGCGGCGAGGAAGGTGTTGGCCATGGCACCGCCGATGATGAAGGTCTGGCTCTTCTCCATGAGCTTGGAGAGCACCTGAATCTTGTCGGACACCTTGGCGCCGCCCATGATGACGACGAAGGGCTGGGCCGGGGTCTCAAGCTTGCCCTCGAGGTACTCGAGCTCGTGCTCGATGAGGAAGCCCATGGCGGACTTCTCTGCGAAGTGGGTGACACCCTCGGTGGAGGCGTGGGCGCGGTGGGCGGAGCCGAACGCGTCGTTCACGTAGAGCTTGGCGTTGCCCAGGAGAGCCTTGGCGAACTCGGGGTCGTTCTTCTTCTCCTTCTTGTCGAAGCGCACGTTGTCCAGCAGGATGACATCACCGTCCTTGAGAGCGGCGCGGGCGGCAGTGGCGGCCTCTCCGATGGTCTCGGGGACGAAAGCCACGGGCTTGCCCAGGTGGCCGGAGAGGCACTCGGCGGCGGCCTTCAGGGAGAAAGCCTCCTCATAGCCCGTGCCTTCCGGGCGTCCCAGGTGGGAGCAGAGCACCAGACGGGCGCCCTTCTCCAGCAGGTACTTGATGGTGGGGAGAGCGGCCACGATGCGGGCATCGTTGGTGATGGCGCCATCCTTCATGGGAACGTTGAAGTCCACGCGCATGAGGACTTCCTTACCGGCGACGTCGAGGTCGCGAACTGTGAGTTTAGCCATAATGGTGTAATGATTGGTGTTAAGCGGGCGGAATACGCCTGCACGGGGTGAGTTTATCCCCAATGCGCGCTCATTTCAAGGCGAAATGCTAGCATGGACGCAAAAAAACGCGGGCGTCACTCCCATTTCAAGCCATCGGCTGATTCGCCGTTTCGGGAGGGATGGGGGCCGGTGTAGGGCTTGCACTGCGGGGAGGACAAATCATGCTCCGCATTGTAGTATGGGGTGGAGATACCGAAAATACCCAGCAGGGAATGGAAAATGTTCTCATGGGCGCAAGGCATGGCGGCGTGGGCGCGCAGCTGCGCCAGGGCATCCGCGAAATGCGGGTGCAGGCGCTCGAATTCAGGTGAGGCGATAACGATGAGCGGCACCTTGCACCACTGCCAGCGGTGGAAGTTGGGGTTGCCGCGGGTCCACTCGTTGTTCTCGCCCACGGGCTCGCCGTGGTCGCTCACGTAGATGTACAGGTAGGGCTTGCCCTGCAGCGGGGCCAGCAGGTCGCGGATGTACTCGTCGGTGTACAGGATGGTGTTGTCGTAGGCGTTGGTGACCATCTCCGCGGATTGTGGATTGGAGTGCGGGGCGTTGTGGAGGGCATCCGGGCTGGAGGGAGAGAACGCGGGGTGCTCCTTGTCGTACGCAAAGAACGGGGAGTGACTGCCCACGTTGTTGATGAGCAGGAAGCGGTTGCCGGAGGACTCCTCCAACACCTTGTGGATGATGGGCAGCTGGAGCTTGGGGCGGTAGTCGTTCTCCGCGGGATTGCCGTACTCGTACACGCCCTTGGCCTTGGCGGTGATGAGCTGCTGAAGGCGCTCGAAGGTGGAGCCCCAGGTCTCGTTCCTGTCCATGCCGCGGCTGGTGAAGAAGCCGTGGCAGCTGAAGCCGTTCGCGGCAAAGAGGTCCATCACGCTGCCGCATCGGGCGTCCAGTTGCGGAGAAATCTCACGCTCCATGTTGCCGGCGGCATCCGTGAGAATGGTGAGGATGGAGTTGGTGGTGAGGGTGGAGATGGCGGTGCAATCCGTGAAGTTGACCAGCTCCGCCGCGTGCTGCCGCAGCCAAGGCGTGGTATCGCGGGCGTAGCCGTTGAGCGAGAGGCGGTCCGCGCGCACGCTTTCGCCGATGTGCAGGATGCACACCGCGCCCTCGTCACCCTTGAGCGTGGAGATTTCCGACGGCTTGTCGGCGGGGGACGGCAGGGTCTGCACCTTCTGCAGCAGGGCGGTGTTGCGGGCGGCGGCGAGTTTATAGGCGTACGGGATGCGGTAGACGAGGCCGATGGAGCCCAAGCCCTCTTTCACAGAATTGGAGAGGCAGGGCTCCGGCAGGGCGTATCCCACGCCGATGCAAAGTGCCAGGCCAACGGCGGATATGCCCAGCTCCCGCTTCCACGGCATCTTGCGGAACACGCGGAACAGAAGCAGCACGATGCCCACAATCACCAAAAGGATGAGCACCACCCCGCACGCATTGCCGAAATTGGCAAACTGCGCGAAATCCTGCGGGGACGCCCCGATGATTTGCGAGACCAGGAAGGGATCCAGCTCCAGGTTGTAGAAGTGCTTGATGTACGCGGAAACGCCCACCAGCAGCAGGAACGGCACCCACAGCACCAGAGCCCACACCCGCAGCAGTGCGTGCGTGAGCAGCGCCAGCATGGCCACCGAGCACACGGAAAGCACCACCATGGATGCGCTGTTCCACGGCGCGGGGCTGGCCAGCTCGCATGCCAGGGCAAAGAGAAAGGCCGCAAGAACGGCCTTGGCTGTGGGAGAAACCCTGCTCACGGTGTTGTCAATAGTCCTTGATGTCTACCAGGCGCTTCATGAACGCGCGCACCATGGGATGAGCCTTCACATGGTCCAGTGGCGTGAGCGGCACCGGCTCGTCCAGTACGCAGACCTTGAGCTGCTGCGGCAGGCGCTCGATGACGGCTTCCTCGCCGGGGCGGATGGTTCCGGCGTAGTCGCCGTCCAGCTCGTAGTCCAGCGAGGCATCGGCCGTGATGGTGCAACCCTCCATGCGGCACATCCTGGTGGTATCGCCCAGGTTGTGGTCGTTGATGCCGTTGAGCAGCATGTAGGAAAGGATTTCAGACAGGATGCCCGCGCTCTCCATATGGAACACAGCGGCATCCAGCACACCATCATCGTACTTCGCATCGGCAAAAAGGTGCCCTTCCCCCCCGTAGCGCTTGCCGTTGCCAAAGATGACCTGCGTGCCCTGCTCAGTCTCGCCATTGGGGAGGGTTACTGTGATGAGCGGCAGGTGGCTGGTGGCCACCTGAATGGCCGTGAGCGCGTGGGAGAACGCGCCCAGGCGCTTCTTCATCCATGGCTGGATGAGCTTCACCACGGTGGCGTCCGGGCCGAATCCCGCCAGCTGCAGGAAGGGATTGCCGTTCACGGTGAAGATATCCACCATCTGGCGCGAGCTTCCCTGTGCGGCCTTCAACGCCAGGTCGAAGTGGCGTGATCCGATGCCCATCTCCCGTGCAAAGACGTTCATGGTACCGCAAGGGAAGATGCCCAGCGCGGTGTCTGTGCCGATGAGCCCCTGTGCGGCGTGCATGAGCGTGCCATCGCCCCCGGCGGCCAGCACCACGGGCTCCCCGGCATCCGCCAGGCGGCGGCATTTCTCCGTCAGGTCGTCCGCGGATTCCGTGTGGATGATGCGCAGCCCCTCCGCATGCTCCTTGAGCCAGGCATCCAGCCCGGAGCGGAACAGGCTGCCCGCCTTCGGGTTCATCAGCAGCGGGAGCGGCTGTGCGGGGAAATCAGACATCAGTGAAAGAGGATTTTAACGGTCTCGCTCAGCATCGGGCACAGGCCGAAGCAGACCGACACCGTGAAGGCGGGGGAGTCGATCAAGTCGAAGATGCCGCCGATGCCGGGCAGCAGGGAGCCGCTGTCCTTCACCGCCAGGCCGCGCTTGATGAGCGAGCCCGCCAGGTCACCCGTGACGGACAGCACAAAGAGGATGCTGCCCGCGATGATGTACGCGAAGAACGGGCCCCCCTTCACTACGGGGCCGGCAATCCATTCATACAGGAAATATCCCGCCACCAGGGTGATGATGTAGGAGCCGATAATGCCCTCCCAGGATTTCTTGGGGGAGACCGCCGGGCTGAACGGAGCCTGGATGAACTTGCGACCCACCAGCACGCCGCAGCAGTACGCCCAGATGTCGCTCATCTTGGTGAAGAGCACCACCCAGAGCAGCAGCATGAGATTGTTGGTGTCCAGCTCCTTCATGCCGAAGCAGAACATCCACACGGGGAACACGAAGGCCAACAGGGTGAGCCCCATGGACTCCAGCGCCTCCCGCCCGGTGCGGCCGCGGCGGTCCATGCAGAACAGGTTCACGAAGAACGCCGCCAGCACGTACACCAGCAACATCAGGAACAGGCCGCAGGAATCGGCAGCCAAGGACGGAAACAGCGGCGCTTGGAGCATCTTGGCGAACTCCAGCCACGGCAGCAGCAGGCCGAACACCAGCGCCAGCTTGCGGCAGGCTGTGGTGTCCTTCAGCATGCGGAACCACTCCACGGAGGTGAGGTTGCACAGCAGGCAGATGAGCACGCCGTACCCCGCCGGGCTGTTCCACCAAACGGCGCCGCCCAGCAGCGCCAGCAGCACCACCGTGCTGAACAGGCGGGCATAGAATGTCTTCAACTTGTCACTCATGGCGGTGCTGCTGTTGGGATTGCTTTAGTGCGCGCACCCGGGGCAAGCCCAACCGGCGCGGATATCGGCAAAGAAATCGTTGCCCTTGTCATCCACCAGGATGTAGGCGGGGAAATCCTTGACGGTAATCTTCCAGATGGCCTCCATGCCGAGCTCCGGGTATTCCACGCACTCGATGGAGGTGATGCAGTTCTTGGCGAGATCCGCGGCCACGCCGCCGATGGAGCCGAGGTAGAAGCCGCCAAACTTCTTGCAGGAGTCGGTGACGCACTGGGCGCGGTTGCCCTTGGCAATCATAATCATGCTGCCGCCGTGGCTCTGGAAGAGCTCCACGTAGGGGTCCATGCGGCCGGCGGTGGTGGGGCCGAAGGAGCCGGAGGGATAGCCCTCGGGCGTCTTGGCGGGTCCGGCGTAGTAGATGGGATGGTCTTTGATGTACTGCGGCAGGTCCTTGCCGGCGTCGATAAGCTCCTTGAGCTTGGCGTGGGCGATATCGCGCCCCACCATGATGGTGCCGGTGAGGGAGAGGCGGGTCTTGACGGGGTACTTGGTGAGCTCGGCGAGCACGTCCTTCATCGGGCGGTCCAGGTCGATGGGCACGCCTGCGCTCTTGGTCTCGCGCAGCTCTGCGGGGATGTACTTGCCGGGGTCGTACTCCAGTTCCTCGATGAAGATGCCTTCCGGGGTGATCTTTGCCTTGGCGTTGCGGTCTGCGGAGCAGGACACGCCCAGGGCCACCGGGCAGGAGGCACCGTGGCGCGGCAGGCGCACCACGCGCACATCCAGCGCAAACCACTTGCCGCCGAACTGGGCACCCAGGCCCAGCTTCTCCGCCTCCTTCTTGAGCTCGGCCTCCAGCTCGACATCGCGGAAGGCGCGGCCGTGCTCGTTGCCGGAGGTGGGGAGGGAATCATAGTACTTGGTGGAGGCGAGCTTGACCGTCTTGAGGCAAAGCTCCGCGCTGGTGCCGCCGACGACGAACGCCACGTGGTAGGGCGGGCATGCGGCGGTGCCGAGGGTACTCATCTTCTGCACCATGAACTTCTTCAGGGAGGCGGGGTTGAGCAGCGCCTTGGTCTCCTGGTACAGGTAGGTCTTGTTGGCGGAACCGCCGCCCTTGGCGATGAACAGGAAAGAATACTCCATGCCGTGATCCGTGGCAAAGAGGTCAATCTGCGCGGGCAGGTTGGTGCGCGTGTTCACCTCCTTGTACATGTCCAGCGCCACGTTCTGGGAGTAGCGCAGGTTGTTCTTGGTGTAGCAGTCGTACGCACCGCGGGAGATGTACTCCGCATCGTTGAAGCCGGTCCACACCTGCTGGCCCTTCTTGCCCACGCAGATAGCCGTGCCGGTGTCCTGGCAGAGCGGCAGCACGCCCATGGCCGCCACCTCCGCGTTGCGCAGCATGGTGAGCGCCACACTCTTGTCGTTCTCGGAAGCCTCGGGATCGCTCAGGATGCCCTGCACCATCTTGAGGTGCTCCGGGCGCAGGAAGAAGGCCACATCGTGCCAGGCGGTTTCGGCCAGCAGGCGCAAGCCTTCCGGCTCCACCTTGAGGATGGGCTTGCCCTCAAATTCACCCACGCTCACATAGTCCTTGGTGAGCAGGCGGTACTTCGTGGTGTCTTCCCCCATGGGGAACATTTCCTGATAAACAAAAGGAGGTGTTGCCATAACGCGGTTATTTTACCACATTTTGCGTGAATTTGCGAGTCAAATTTGACCGTTGCGGCAGAAAAACGCCCGTCCGGCAATACGCTGGACGGGCGGTGGAAAGATTGTATGTTTCCTGTTATTCCTCTGCGTCGGGGATTTCCTCTTCCTCGTCCTCCTCTCCGCCGTGGGCCAGAATGAACTGGAGGTCGTGGAGGTCCAGGCTGGAGGCGAAGCCCTCATCGCCAAGCACGTTGGTGACGAGCTGGTTCTTCTGGTGCTGGAGCACGCGGATCTTCTCCTCCACGGAATCGCGGGTGAGCAGACGGTAGGCAATCACCTTGTTCTTCTGGCCGATTCGGTGGGTACGGTCGATGGCCTGGTTCTCCACGGCGGGGTTCCACCAGGGGTCGTACAGCACCACGTAGGATGCGGAGGTGAGGTTCAAGCCGGCGCCGCCCGCCTTCAGGGAAAGCAGGAACACGCTGGGTTCCTTGGTGGTCTGGAAGCGCTCGATTTCCGCCTTGCGGTCCTTGGTCTGGCCGGTGAGGTAGTTGTACGGGCGGCTTTCCGCATCCAGGCGGGACTTGATGATTTCCAGCATGGAAACGAACTGGGAGAAGACGAGCACCTTGTGGCCTTCGTCGCGCAGCTGGTCCAGCAGGTAGAACAGGGCGTTGAGCTTGGCGCTCTCCTCCTTGATGTAGCGCTGGTCCACCAGGCCGGGGTGACAGCAGATTTGGCGCAGGCGCATGAGGCCCTGCAGAATGGCGAAGGAGTTCTTCTTCACCGATTCGTCTGAATCCACGCCGAGAAGGGCTTTCTGGATGCGGCGCAGCTCCGCCTTGTAGAGCTGGCGCTGAATGCCGCTCATCTTGGCGTAGATTTCCTCCTCCGTCCTGGGCGGCAGGTCCTTGGCCACCTGCTGCTTGGTACGGCGCAGCAGGAAGGGCTTCAGGCGCGCGGCCAGGCGGTTCTGGCTCTGGGAGTCCTTGCGCTTGTCGAAACGCTTCTTGAAGTAGGCGCGGCTGCCGAGCACGCCCGGCATGGCGAAGGCCATGAGCGACCACATATCCAACAGGCGATTCTCAATGGGCGTACCGGAGAGCACCAGACGGTTGTACGCGGAAATCTCACGCGCGGCCTTGGCGGCCTTGGAGTCCGGGTTCTTGATTTGCTGGCCTTCATCCAGGATGACAGTGAGCCACTTGATGGTGTTGATCTGCTCACCGCACACGCGCAACTGGGCGTAGTTGATGACCACCATGTCGTAGTTGCCCAAAATCTCGTCCATGTGGGCCTGGTCCTTGTTGCGGATGACCAACACGCGGACGCCCGGGGCGAACTTGGCGGTTTCCCCGGCCCACACATCCAACACGGACTTGGGGCAGACGATAAGCACGGGGGGCACCACCACCTTTTTCTTGCCCTTCTTGTTCTTGCGCTCGTATTCCTCACGCAACCAGAGGACGTAGGTGATGGACTGGATGGTCTTGCCCAAGCCCATATCGTCTGCCAAGATGCCGCCGAAACCATTGACGGCGAGGTAGGCGAGGAAGTGGAAGCCCTCCTCCTGGTACGGGCGCAGCGTGGCGTTCAGGGCCTCCGGCACCGCCGGCTTCACGTCTATCTTGATTTCCGAGGTGCGGTCTTTGATGCGCTGCCACGCCTTGGGGTCGAACACCTCCGCCGCGCGCGGGTCCGCCAGCTGCAGGGCATGCATGCGGTGCGTCTCGCCCGACAGGTCGAACGGATCCAGACCCAGCTTGGTGACGGCATCTCGCTGCGCATCGTCCAGCTTGATTTCCAGGCGCATCCAGCGGCCGTCGTCCATGCGCACATAGCCGCCGCGGGCGGAGACGAGCTGGCGGATCTGCTCCTTGGTGAGGGTGACGCCCTCCACATCGATGACCACGCGCAGGTCGAACCAGTCGATTTCCTGGTTGACGACCTCGAAGCGGATGGCAGCGGCCACGGGGTCAGCCAGCAGGGACTTGAGGCTGTCGTCCATCTCCTGCTTGATGGTGTCGGGGATGGTCTTTGCCCACTCGGCGAATTTCTCCGGGAACTGCTTGGTGATGCGGCTCTTGAAACAGTCGGTCTGCGTGTCGAAGGTGAAGCTCATCTCCTCCAGCAAATCCGGGATGGGGTACAGGTATTCACGGATGAAGCGGATGAGGGTGCCGTCCTTCACGGGCTGCTGCTCGATGAGCTCCCAATCATCCTTGCCCAGGCGCTCCTTGCGGCGGCCGGGGTCGTCCTGCGCCAGAACATCCAGCAGCACGTGCTCGGTGTCCGCGCTGGTGAGGCCGCGTACCACGCGCATCTTGAAGGTGGGCTTCATCTCGATATCCACCACGCGCTCCTCCATGCTGGGCGGCAGCGTGGCACCTATCTTGCGCAGGAATTCCACGCCGTCCATGCTGTCAATGACGCTCTTGGGGATGGAGTAGCGGGGTTCCACCTCCGTGCTTTCCAGCCAGCGGGGCGGGCCGGGGAACACGGTTTCATCGGACTGGTAGAGCTCCACCTGCCCAGGAAGCTGGCGCACGGAGTGCGTCACCTGCACGCCCGCAGCCGTCACCAGCTGCAGCCCGTAGCAGTCCGGCATAATGGGATCGTCGATGCACACCCACTTGAGCGGCTCGGTGACCACCTTGAAGTAGCATTCGTCCAGGTTCACCAGGTAGCCCTTGAGGGCGGCCTGGTGGAACAGTCGGTTCATCACGCGGCAGGCCTCCTCCTTGTCCAGGTCCAGCACCACCGCGTCCGCGCGCTCCGCGTAGTCGCGCAGCACGTTGAGCAGAATGTCCGTCTGCGGGTCGCACATGATGGCGCCGTGCAGGAACTCGCTGATGAGGAAGTCCAGCTGGGAATGCTCGCGGAGTGAAATCCAGTCCTCCTTTTCCTTGAAACGGTACTCGAAGTGGGCCTCGTTAATGGTGGAGACGAGGCGCATGTGGAGGTTGTAGCGCGGGGGCTGGGGCGGGCGCTCGTTGACACTGCGGATGCGGTCGCACCAGGCGCCGGCCTCCTTCTCGCGTTCCCAGGCGCTGATGCGCTTCTGGACCTCGCCCAGGTCGGTGACGGCGTTCATGAACTCCGGGTAGGCAATGCGGCGCTTGTTGAAGGCGTAGGCAATGTAGTTCCAGAATTCCAAAATGTTGTGCGGGGCTTCCGGCCAGAGTTCCAGGGGCTCGTAGCTGGTGATTTCCCAGCGCGGGTTGAGGCGCACGATGTCGTGGTCGTGGATTTCCTGCTCAATGGCAAAGCGGCGGTAGCGCTTTTCCAGCTTGGTGACGAAATCCGCCTCCTTGTCGTCCAAATCACGGTCCAGTTTCTCCTCCAGCACATCGGAAAGCGGGACCTCGTTGAGTTCGTTGGGGCTTTCCGGCATGTTGGCACCGCGGTAGAGACGCTCCACCATGGTGGCAATGAGACACGCGCCGGCCACACGCTCGTCCTCGGCACGGCAGCTTCCGAACCACCTGTTGCCGCGCAGGCGCAGGCTGGTGGTGAAAATGCCCACTTTCGTTTCAACGCGCCCCTGAATAAAGAGGTGGTTTCCGAATATCTGGGTAACAGCCCCGTCCTTCTGGAGCTTTTCACCTTCCTCTCGCACATCCTCTGTATAGGAGTTAAGGAAGTTCAGCGTGGCGCGGTCTGGATTGAGAGATGGATTTAGCATAGCCGTTCTTGTTGACGCGCACACGCATGGCAAGCGTGTACGCTACCCAATAACATATCACACTTGATTAACTTTTGCAAGATGTCTCAGGCTTTTTTTTGTTTTTTTTCTGAGGGGAATCTGCATGGCTTGTAATTTGAACGAGGTGGAGCGAGCCCCCCAACACGGATACAGGGGTGATTGACGAGCCTCCAGCGAGCAGAGCTTGAACCTGATTGTGCTTGTCTCCCCCTATGGGAACTGCTAGAATAAGCGCGGATGAACACGGCGGCGTACAGGCTCCGCGCAGGCTGGAAGGGCCTGCGGCGGTTCGTGACCCAGGGCATGGTGGACCCCCTGCCCGCCCGCCACGCGTTGAAAGGCTACACCTGGGGCATGGCCGGGCGGGATTTGAAGGCTGCCACGGATGTGGCGCTGGTCGGGCTTCCGCAGGGCATGGCGTTTGCAGCCATGGCCGGGTTGGACAGCATCTACGGCATCATGGCGGCCACGGTTGGCACATTCATCGCGCCGTTGTTCACGCGGTGCAGCCTGACAGTGAGCGGGCCGAGCAACGCCACGGCGTTCATGCTGGCGAGTTTCTTTCTGGCGGCGTCCCCGCTCATCCAGCAGCAGCCGGCGGTGTTTGTGCCGCTGATTGTCTTCCTGGCCGGCATCCTGTGCGTGATCGGGGCGTTCGTGAAAGCCACGGAAATGCTGCAGTTTGTGAGCCGCAGCGTGCTGGTGGGCTATATCACGGGTGCGGCCACACTCATCATTGCCTCCCAGCTGCGGTACGTGATGGGCATCAACGATGTCTACGCCGGTAGCTCCTTCTTCTCCATGACCATGGCCATCTTCCGCAATTTGGACATGGTGCAGTGGCAGCCAATAGTGCTGGGCACGCTGTCGTTCCTGCTGTTCATCCCGCTGCGGCGCCATTTCCGCTGTCTGCCGACATTTGCGGTGATTCTAGTGGTGATGAGCGCATTGAACTGGGTGCTGAGCCAGCCGTGGGCGGGCGGCACATTCGCGGGGGTTCGCATGCTGAAAGACTTCACGTTCAGCGACCTCACGCTGAGTGCGCCGCAACTCGGCTCTCTGCCCGGCAACCTCACGGAGCTCTTCCCCATTGTCATCGGCATCGCCTTCCTCTCCACCCTGGAGCAGACCGTGATGAGCAAGACCATCTCCGCCAAGACCGGTGAGCCGCTCAACCTCAACCAGGACACCTTCGCCGTGGGCATGGCCAACATCGCGTCCTCGTTCACCACATCACTTCCCTGCTCCGCCTCGCTCACGCGCTCCGCGCTCAACTACAACTCCGGCGCTGCCACGCGGTTCTCAGGCGTGTACTGCGGGCTCATCTGCCTGGGCATCACCTTTGTGCTGGCAAGCTTCCCGCTGATATCCTGCATCCCGCACAGCGTGCTGGCCGCATTGGTGCTGGCCAACGCGGTATCGCTGTTCGACCGCAAGTTGCTGCGCATCTGCTACCGGTCCACGCCGGGAGATGCGGTGGTGCTGGTGCTGACGTTCCTGGCGGCATTGATGCTGCCACTGCACTTCGCCATTTTCGTGGGCGTGGTGATATCCGTTTCCCTGTTCCTGCGGAAGGCTGCCAAACCGGAGCTGGTGGAATACACCATCGACGGCGAGGGCACGCTCATGCAACTTGGCGACAAGGCCGACCGCCTGCCGCAAATCTCCATCGTCCACGTGGAGGGCGACCTCTTCTTCGGCGCGGCGGATTTGTTCCGCAAGCAGGTGGCGCGCATTGCGGAGGACCCCTCGCTTGCCGTGGTGGTGCTGCGTATGAGGAACGCCCGCAACCTGGACGCCACCTCCGTGTGCGCGCTAGAGGAGCTCATCAAGTTCATCCGCGAAAAGGGGCGCCACATCATCATCTCCGGCGCCAGCCGCGAGGTGTACCGCATCCTGCGCAAGAGCGGCGTACTCGCCCTGCTGCAGGAGGGCTGCGCCAAGGGTGAGAGCAACATCTACCTGGTGGAGCCCAAGAACCCCAACATGTCCACCCGCCGCGCCCTCATACGCGCCCAGCAGCTCCTGGGCGGCTCCAAGGCGGACATCTCCATCTACACCACCGAAACCGCGTGAACCCGCAGGAGCAGCAGCAAACCGCACAGGCCCTGGTAGACTGGTTCCACGCCAACGGGCGGGACTACCCCTGGCGGCGCACCACCGACCCGTGGGCCATCCTGGTGAGCGAAATCATGCTTCAGCAGACCACCATCCCCACCGTGCTGGGAAGGTACGCGGACTGGATGCACCGCTTTCCCACGCCGCAGGCACTGGCAAGCGCCACGGAGGAGGAGGCCCTGCGCTCCTGGGAGGGGCTGGGGTACTACCGGCGCGTGCGCTCGCTGCGCGCCGCCGCGCAGGCCATCATGGAGCGCCACGGCGGCGAATTCCCCACAGAGGAGGCGGGCATACGCGCCCTGCCGGGAATCGGCGACTACACGGCAGGAGCCGTAATGAGCTTTGCGTTCAACAAGCCCGCCCCGCTGGTGGATGCCAACGTGGCGCGCGTGTTTTCCCGCCTGTGCGACAGCCGCACCCCCGTGGACTCCCCCGCCGGACGCAAGGAGCAGTGGCAACTGGCCGAGCAAATGCTGCACCGCACGGACCCGCGCGCGTACAACTCCGCGCTTATGGAGCTGGGCCAGCTGGTGTGCACCACAGGTACGCCGCAATGCCTGCTCTGCCCCGTCCGCGCGTGGTGCCGCGCCAAGAACCCTGCGGAGCTTCCCGTCAAGCTTCCCAAGAAGCAAACCACCGCGCTGGAGCACTGGGACATCCTGCACATCACCAAGCGCGGTATCCTCATGGAACGGCAAGCGGAGGGAAAACGCCACGCCGGCATGTGGCGTCTCCCGCGCCGCGGCAAGGACGATGTGCAGAACCTGGAGCACATCACCGACCAGTCATACAGCGTCACGCGGTACAAGGTGACACGCCATCTCTACCGCGCAGCGCCTTCCACGCGCCTGCGAAAGGGAGAAGCCTACATCCCGCTGCATGAGCTGGAGCAAATCCCCATGGCCTCGCCGGACCGCAAAATCATCTCCCGCCTGCTCGATGCCTAGCACCCGTCAAAATTGGCACCACAGGCATTTCAGGTAGTCCTCGCCATCGAAATCAGGAGGCATGGGAGCGTGAGTGAGCGTGGCGCTGGGCGCGGCAGCCTGCACCATGGAGCGGAAAGCGGCATGGCTGAGCTTGCGGCAGTTGGTGGTGCAGAGTATCCAACCCTTGTGGGAAAGGCATGCCGCGGCTTTCTCCACCAGCATGCCGTAATCCCGCTCCACGCGCCACACGCGCCCCTTCTCGTCCCGCGAAAACGTGGGGGGATCCAGCACGATGGCATCGAACGTGCGGCCCTGGCGGGCAAAGCGGTCGAGCCAATGGAGGGTGTCGCCCTTGCAGAAAAAGTGCTTGGTGTCGTCGATGCCGTTGGCCTGCATGTTCTCACGGCACCAGGAGAGGCAGGGCTGTGCCAGGTCCAGCGTGCTGGTGGTGGCCCCGGCCAGCGCGGCGCACACGGAGAAGCCGCCCGTGTAGGCGAAGGTGTTGAGCAGGGTCATGCCCGGATGGCAGCGGCGGCGCACCTCCGCGCGGTTGAGGCGCTGGTCCAGGAACAAGCCCTGCGAGTACCCCGCCGCCATGTCCATGATGAAGCGTACCCCGTTCTCGCGGATTTCAAACCGCATCGGCAACGGTGCCCCGCATATCTGGCGCGGCGGCTCTTTCACGTCCTTGTCCAGACGCTTCACGAACACGGCGCGCCCGGTCTGCTCCAGCAAATCGCGCAGCCCGCGCGGCAGAGCGGTGTCGCGCAGTGAAACCAGCAGGCGGTCCGCCAGCGCATCAATGAACACGCCCGGCCACACTGTGCCGTCAACCACGCGGAAAGCATCCGTGTGCGCGGGTATCTCTGCACGGCGGGCGGCAAGGAGTTCTTGCAATGTGTCCATGAACAAGGGATGCCGCGGAGCGGCAATTAGGATTAGGATTAAGACAAGGAACGCGCAGCAGCGTCGCGAATGGTGGCTTCCATGGTGTTGAGAGCATTGGCGCGGGTGGAGGCCAGGTGCTCGCGCAGCCCGCTCTCATGCAGCGGGGCGAGGTCCGCATCCATCACCTGCTGCGGGGTAAGACCGGAGAGCAGACGGATGAAGATGGCGATAAGCCCCTTGGTGATGAGAGAGTCGCTGTCCGCGTGCACCATCAGCTTACCGTCGGCCAACTCGGTACCCACCCACACGCGGCTCTGGCAGCCCTTGATGAGGTTTTCGTCATGGCGGTACTGCTCCGGCATGGGCGGCAGCCCGCGTCCCAAATCGATAATGTACTCATACTTCTCCGTCCAGTTGTCGAAGACGGAGAGGTCGTCCAGCAATTCCTGCATGCGCTCGTCGAATGTTTCCATGGCAATAATATCAAGCGGGTTCCTCCTCCACGCCCTCGGCAGTGGTTTCTCCGAACAGGTGGCGCAGGGCGGCCTCGCCCTCGCGGTGCGCGTCCTCCGGCGTCAAGCCCTCGCGGCACAGCAGGTGCGCCGCCATGTCCACGGCGGCGGACGCCTCTCCCGCGAAAGCGGCCTCAGCCCCGCTGGAGATGAGGTCGCGAGCGTTGCGGATGTAGGCGGTGTGGGCGAGCACGCGGATATCCGGGTTGACGCTGCGGGCGGCGGCGGCAATTTCCGCTGCGGGCGCGGCGGGGGCGGTAACGATGATGGCGGAGGCTTTCTCCGCTCCGGCCATGGTGAGGATGGAGCGCAGGCGCGCGTCTCCGTACATGGCGGGTATGCCCAGTTTAAGCAGGTTCGACACGGTGTCGATATTCATCTCCAGCACCACGATTTCAAAATCGTTGCGGCGCAGGATGTCGCACACCAGCTCACCACACGGGCCGTAACCCACCACAATGATGCGCCCCGTCTCGTCAGACGGTTCAGGCACGCCGGACGTGTCGGGGGCGGGCATGAGGTTCACGCCGCGGCGCTCCAGCGTGTCGATAAGCGCGGGGATGAAGCGGTAGCAGGAGGCGTTGACGAAGATGGAGACGATGGCGACACCGGTGATGACGTTCACGGTACCGTGCGGCAGCACGTTGTAGCGCTCCACCATGAGCGCGGCCAAGATGAACGAGAATTCACCGATTTGGGAGAGGGCAGCGGCCACCTTCAGCGCCATGCGGCTGGACTTGCCCATAATGCGGATGACGAAGAAAGCGCCAAGGGGTTTCACCAGCATGCAGATGGCAAGCGTGGCAAGCGCGAGCGGCCAGTGTTCCATCAGCCCGCTGAACTCAAAGCCCATGCCGATGGACACAAAGAACAGCACGGCAAAGGCATCGCGCATCGGCAAGGCGTCCCCCGCGGCGCGCGCCGCGAATTTGCTCTGGCCGAGCACCATGCCGGAAAGGAACGCGCCAAACTCGGTGGATGCGTTGAACGTGCGGTCGGACAGCACGGCAATGCCCAAGGCTGCCACCAAAACCGCAAGGGTGAAGAGCTCGTTGGAGTTGCTGCGGGAAATGCGGGAGAGGACCTTGGAGATGAAGAACTTGCCCGCATACTTCACCACAAGGATGAGCACGGCCAGCTTCAGCACCATCCACAGGAACGCGGAGAGCATGCTGCCCCCGTCCAACACCGCCGGCAGCAACACCAGCAGCAGGATGGTGAAGATGTCCTCCACCACAAGCCAACCCAGTGCCGTGTGCCCGGCGGCGGATGAGAGCATGTGGTTGTCCCCCAGCACGCGGGTGAGCACCACCGTACTGGACACGCAGATGCACAGGCCGTACATCACGCAGGAGATTCCCCCCTGCCCCATGCCCAGGAAACAGAACGCGAGCGCGCCCATGCCCACCATCAGCGCAATGCAGAACAGCGCGCCGGGAACCGCCACCTTCTGCACCGCCACCAGGTCCTTGAAATGGAACTGAAGCCCCACGCCGAACAGCAGCAGGATGACAGCGAAATCCGAACAATCCTCCATCATCTCCCGGTTGACGGGCACACCCCACCAATCCTGTACAGCCAAGATGCCGGCAAAGATGTAGCCCACCAGCGGGGAGAGGTTGAAGCGCTGCGCCACCAATCCCAACAGCAGCGCGAGAGACAAGCCTAATGCGATAGTAATCATGATATCACTCTGGCCCAGAGGACTTTCAGGTAACGGCCCTCAGGATAGGTTGAAAGGAACGGATGGTCCCAGCCGGGACCCGTCATATCCAAAATCTGCAGGCGACGCCCCAGGCGCTGCGCGGCCTTGATGACCACTTTCTCAAACTCCGGCGGCGTCACCAGGCCGGAGCATGAGCATGTGACAAACAGCCCGCCCGGCCGCACGCATTGCAGCCCGAGCATGTTGAGGTCGTTGTACTTCTTCAGGCCCTCCTCCTTCTCCTCGTCGCGCCCCAGCACAAACTTGGGCGGATCCAGCAGCACCACGTCGAAGGTCTTGCCGTTGCGCACCATCTGGCGGGCATACACAAAGGCGTCTGCATGCACAAAGTCGATGTGGAGCGGGCCGTGAGAGGCGTTGATGTTGGCGTTGCGCTTGGCCATGGCTATGGCCTTTTCATCCAGGTCCACCGCCGTCACCTCCCCTGCACCGCCGAACAGCTTGGCATAGATGGAGAAGCCGCCGGAATAGCAGCACAGGTCCAGCAGGCTGCGCCCCTGCACCAGCTTGGAGAGGCGCTGGCGGTTGTCGCGCTGGTCGCAGAAGAAGCCGGTCTTGTGCCCCTGCTCGAAATCCACCTCGAACTGCACGCCGTTCTCATGGATGCGCACCTTCTTCACGGGTTCGCTCTTGGGCGCGGATGCGGGGTCGATTCCCTCCATGCGCGCCACCTTTTCATCCACGGTGACGACATGACGGCGCGTGCCGCAAAGCTCATGCAGCAGCGGCAACCACTCCGGCAGCCGCAGCCACACGCCCAGCGTGCTCACCTCCAGGCTCAGCACATCCGCATAGCGGTCCACTATCAATCCGCCCAATCCGTCGGAATCGCCGTGCACCACGCGGTAGGCATCCGTGGTGGCATCCAAATTGCAATCGTTGCGGCGCCACTCCACCGCGCGGCGAAGCGCAGAGAGCAGGTCATCCTCGGTGAGCGCGGCGTTGCTGTGCCGCAGCATTCGCAGCGGTGTGCGGCTGCGCGCGTTCCAGAACCCGCCGCCGAAAAGCTCGCCGTTCTTGTCGTACACGTTGATGAGGCCGCCGGAGACGGCATCCGGGCTCACGGCGCCGAGCATGCGCGGGAAGACGGCGGGGTTGTAGGTGAAATACTTCAATTGCACCCATGGGCGCAACCAATGCTCACTGCCTTCCGGCGCGGCTGCCGGCTTTACCATCTTTGGCGTGCGCGGCGCGAGCGGTGCCCGCCCGCCGCCATGCGCGCGCTTTTCCTTGCCTTTCTGCGGAAATTCCCTCACGCGGGCATGGTACACGCTCGCGGTGCAAATGTCAATCATGTGTTTTTTCCGCATGGCGCGTGGAAATAATGGTTGCAAACACCTTGCGTTTGTGATATCTTGGCGGCTGACACTATCACAGACATGGCTAAAAACGAAAAAAAGGACGGCGCTGCAAGCCCTCTCAACCTCTCGGATTTGGCGGACTTCCAATTCGGCCCCTCGTGGGTTCACGACGAAGGCTCCAAGAAACCCGACTTCACTGCTTTCCGCGAACCGCGGGAACGCGGCGGCCGACCGCCGCGGCATGGTGGCGATGGAGAACGCAGGCCGTTCACACCTGCCGGGGAGCGGCGCGGGCCGCGTCCGCAGCGCGACAGGGATGGGCGTGCGCCGCGCCGCAATGGGCGCGACGACCGGGAACGCAGGGGGCCGCGCGCACCGCGTGAGCCGCGTGAACTGCCGCAGCCCGCGGAGGGTCTGCGCGTGGAGCTGCGCCCCGCCAACAACATCCTGGAAATTTTCTCCTCTGAAATCCAGAAGCAGAAGCGCACGCTGGCGCTGATGGACCTGGCACGCATCGTGATGGCCAACCGCGAGCGCTACGACCTGGTGTTCATGAAGCTGGAGAACGGGCCGCAGATGATTCACTCCACCAAGGATGACGGCGCATGCTGGCTCACGGAGACGGAGGCCGTCACCTACCTGTGGAAGGCCCCGTGGTTCACCGAGCTCTACTCCGTGAAACAGGTGGAAACGGAGGCACCCAAGGGAACCTTCACCGCCATCGCCAGCATCAACGGGGAAGTCATCGGCCCCGTCAACTGGCACGGCTACCAGGCAGCCATGATGCACATCTACCGCACCCATTTCAGCAACATGCCGCTGGATGTCTTCCGCAACAAGATTAGCCTCGACAAGTCAGAGGAGGCCGTAGCCGCCTGGTTGGAGAGCGCATCCCACAAGAACGTGTGGGTTCCCACGCGTGAGGGTGCGCAGGAGCTGGAGCTGGCAGACACCCAAGCGGTGGAGGCCGACTTCCGCGAGCACCACTACGCCGAAGTGTACGAAGTGGTGGACAAGGTGTTCGTCAACGGAGCCACGGACCGCCGCCGCCTTTCCCCCGGGCTGGCCGCGCACCTCTCCATCCTCTCCACCAAGCACTACCAGAGCCCGCAGCTGCTCATCCCGAACCTCTGCCACGGGCTCGCGCGCTTCCACATGCCCATCTTCAAGTGGCATGACAACCACTTCACCGGTCCCAGCCGCGTCAAGGTCATCCCGGAGGGAACCGTCCTTGCCGACCGCATGACCGCCATCATTGAATGGAGCAAGGCCAATTCAGGCAAGAAGGCGGAAGTCATGTTCGCCGAGCTTTCAGGCGTGCCTGCAGGAACGGACGATGAATCCCGCCAGGCCGCGCACGATGCCCATGCACCCTATGTGGCCGATATGATATGGCTGCTGGAGCAAGGCTACATCGTGGTCACCAGCGACAACGCCGTGTGGTTCCCCAAGGGAGAAGCCTCCCCCAAACCCACCAAGGTGCCCGGCAAGCCCGGCCAGCGCAAGCCGCACGCCAAGAAGCCGGCCAAGGCTAAGGCCCCCGCGGAATCCGAAAACACGGAAACCGCGGAGAAGCCGGCCAAGGCAAAGCGCAAACCCAAGGCCAAGCCCGCCGCCGAGGAGGAAGCCCCCGCTCCCGCGGAGGAAACTCCCGCACCGGCAGAGGAAGCGCCTACTCCTGTGGAGGAAGCGCCTGCCGCTGAATAACACGGCTCAGCGCCGTTTGCCAATCTTCACACCCCGCCCACCCGGCGGGGTGTCTTTGTTTTTACCCTATGCTTGCAAATGCGGCGGGTATCACGCGTAAAAATCCTCTTCGGAGAAGACGCGGTTGGAGGGCTGCTTGTCGCGGATCAGGAGCTTGCAGCGGATTTTGAGGTCGTTGTCGAAGGAGAAAAGGAAGGTTCGCTTGTGGGTGAGCATGTACTCGATGAGCTTGGGGTCCGCATAGCGTGCGTCCTTGGGCTTCACAGCGGCCTGCAGCATCTCCGGCATCTCCATGTTGGTGCCGAGCTGGTCCATGAGGACCTCGACGCGGTTGCGGGCCAGGCGGGCGTCCTTGGCCTTGCCTGGGTTGTTGCCCTTGAGGTGGCCGATGATTTCCTCATACACGGCACCGTGCACCACCACCTTCCATGAGCGCTTCTTGGCGTTGTGGAGGATGTAGCCGAACCAGCTGCGGATGATGTCGTCCGGGCACATGAGCACATTGGTGTCCAGAAGGAGGGTGGCGTGGCCGGGGATGTTGCGCCAGACAGGCTTGTCGGACTTGGGCAGGTGGGTGTTGAAGGGCGTCCTGTCCTTGGCGGGCTGGGGCTGGTTGTTCTTGCGGCGCGGCCTTTCATCTCGCTGCTTGCGGGTGCCCTTGCCGCGGAATTCCTTGTGCCACCAGCAAATGAGGATGTAGATGAGCGCGGCGTCTGCAACAATCCACATCACGGGCTTGCCGGCGTTGATTTCCATCACCTTGGTGTAATGGAGAACAATGGCAACGGTAAGGCAAAGCGCCACCAGCTGCAGGCAATTGAAAATCTTTTTCATGGAGCGGAAACGGTGGTGACCACAGCAACAGAGTCGGTATTGGGCAAAATATACTTGTAGAGGGTAAGGGTGGCGGAGGGGGCTCCGAATTCCCGCACGCAGGCGGCGGCGAGCTTGTGGGCCAGGGTTTCCACCAACTTCACGGGCTCCTCCGCGGCAAGGGCGACCAGTCGTTGAGCCACGGCATCGTAGTCGATGGTGTTGGCCAGGTCCTCCGCGCATTCGGAGAATGGCACGGGGGCGTGCATCACCACATCCGCCTTGAGGGTTTGCTGGGAGGCGCGCTCCTCGTCCGGCCAACCGATGTGGCACGGCAGTTCCAGTCCGTTGATGCGGATGGTGTCGTGCGTGTCCGTGCGCTCCATCAGGGCTTGCAGGGCGGCGAGGTCCGGCAGCATGATGTCCGGGTGCGCCTGGGAGAGCTGGTTGGCATCGTTGTACCCGGTGAGCACGCCGATGGCGGCAACGCCCGCGCGGTGGGCGGCGGCCATATCATGCTGCATGTCGCCCACGAAAGCGGTTTCCGCCGGGTTGAGGCCGTGCATGCGCATGAGGGAGGGGATGTACACCTCCTTGTTGTGAATGCCGGAGTGGATGTGCTCGAAATAGTCGTGGAAGCCGAGTTCCTTCGCTTGCTCCACAAAGGCCTTGGGATCCATGCTGGTGAGCGTGAAGAGGCGGATGCCGCGGCGCTTGCAGAACTCCAGGAACTCTGCGGCATGCGGGATGGGGGTGACGCCCACCGTGGAGCGCGCGAAGGAGTAGCGGAAGTAGTCCTCCAGCTCTTCCAGCGGGACATCCGGCGTTTTCCAAGCGTAGTATTCCGGATACGGCAGCTGGAACTCCGCGCGGAACTGCTCGCGCGTGAGCGGAGCGCTGCCGCAGCGGGAGAGCACGTAGTTCGTGGCCTCGATGGTGAGATCAAGGTCGTCGCACAGCGTGCCGGACCAATCAAAGATGATGTTGCGGAACAACGGAAGCGATTAAGATTAGGATTAAGATTAGGAGTGCGCCTGCGGCGCGCGGTTAGCGGGTGCGAAGCTTGGTGTCTTTGAGCTTGCTGGGGTCGACGCTGTGCTTGACGTAGGGGGCGCGGCCCTTGGTGCGGAGGGGTTCTCCGCTGGTTTTCTGCTTGAGATCGGAGGAGCCACCCTCCGTGGTTTTCTTGACAAGCTTCTTGCCGCTCTTGGTGACGATGTGGTTCTTGATCTGGTACTTGCGTACAGCCTGCGTGAGGGCGGGGGTGACGAAGGGGTTGGCCTTGCCGTAGCGGGCCCAGGGGCCTCCCGGAACCAGGGAGAACTCCACAAAGCGCCAGTGCACGGTGGCCATGCCGCCGGAGATGCCGAGGTAGTCGCGCACCGCGGGCGAGATATCGATACCGGCGCACTTGTTGGAAGTGTTGCGCGGGCGCGCCCCCTTGAACACATACTCCCAGTCATCCACGCAGAACGGGCCCACATCCTCCCACTGGGCAAAGCAGTACCTGCCGTTGTAGTAGATTTGCACCCACATGCCGCGGCACACGGATTCGTACTTGCCTGCCTTGTCGCGGTTGTACCAGGGAATGACGGAGGATGCCTCCGGGCGCGGGCCGCCGTGCTGGATATCGTTGTACGGCAAGGCCACGTAGAAGGGGTTGAGCTGCGGCGTGAAGCCCTTGGGGGCGTAGGTCACGGGGTCGCGGTTGGCGGGGTTGGGGTCGTCGTATCCACCGTAGTTGTCATCCCACATGCTGTCCCAGCTGCTGGCGGTGTTGGGCACGGGGTTGTTCTGGGAGGCCAGCTCACCGATGAAGAAATAGGTGGCGGTGATATCGAAATGCCAGGGGTAGGCGCCGATGCGCTTGGTTTGCGGCAGGGTCTTGGGGTCCGGGAAGTTCTGGCGGTGGCTCTGGTCGATGGCGGGTTTGATGGGGCCGTTGCGGATGGAGGCCTCGCGCAGGTTCTCCACGCTCATCTGGCGGCGTGTGGCATCCGTGGCGCGCGGTACCAGGCGGCTGGCGGACTGCGAGGTGGGTTTTACGCCGCCGCCGCCCGAAGCCTGCTTCGGCTTGGTGGTTTCCGTGGTCTGGGCTTGTCCTTCAGCGGGTTTGGCGGGCTTGTTCCCCGCGCCGGACACGCCCACGGCCCCCGCGTTGCCGGAAAGGAGCAGCGCAGCGAACAGACAGGCGATTGTGGTGAGGGTCTTCATCTTGCTATTGGGAAAAATGGCTTACCAGTTGTGCAGCAGGCTGGGAACAGCCTCCATCAGCTTGCCGGGGTTGTCCAGCGTGTAGTGCAGACCGCGGGATTCCTTGCGGCGGATGGCGCAGTCCACAATCAGGGATGCGGTGAGCGCCAGGTTGCGGAGATCGATAATTTCCGGGGTGACGCGGTAGCCCCAGTAGTATTCGTTGATTTCTCGGTTGATGTTGCGGAGGCGCGTGGCGGCGCGCTGCAGACGGTGGTCGGTGCGCACAATGCTCACGTAGTCGGTCATGGTTCGGCGCACTTCGTCCCAGCAGTGGTAGAGGATGGCGAGGTCGTCGCGCTCGGCCTTCTCGCCATGGCGCCATTCCGGGATGGGGTATTCCTCCATCTTGTGGGCAAGCGGCAGGGTGGTGAGCATGCATGCAATGGCGCGCTTGGTGATGACCACGCACTCCAGCAGGGAGTTGCTGGCCAGGCGGTTGGCTCCGTGCAGGCCGGTGCAGCCGCACTCGCCCGCCACAAAGAGCCCGCGCAGGGAGGAGCGCCCGTTGGTGTCCGTGGCCACGCCGCCGCACTGGTAGTGGGCGGAGGGAACCACGGGTATCATGTCCACCTCCGCATCCACGCCGTAGCTCTTGCAGGTCTCGTAGATGTACGGGAAACGCTCCGCCATGAAGCCCTTGGGCTTGTGGGTCATGTCCAGGTACATGCAGGGATGGCCCGTGCGCAGGATTTCACTGTTGATGGCGCGCGCCACAATGTCGCGCGGGGCCAGACTTCCTCGCTTGTCGTACTTCTGCATGAACTCCTGGCCGTCCGGGCCGCGGAGCACGCCGCCCTCGCCGCGCACGGCTTCCGAGATGAGGAAGGTGAGGCCGTCGTTGTCCTTGCCGTTGGGATTGTAGAAGGTGGTGGGGTGGAACTGCACGAACTCCATGTTGGAGACGTTGGCTCCGGCGCGCCAGGCCATGGCCTCGCCGTCTCCCGTGGCAGTGGGCGGGTTGGTGGTGTACATGTAGCAGCGCCCGGTGCCGCCGGTGGCCAGCAGCACGCGGTCGCTGCGGAAAATGTCCACCTCGCCCGTGGCCGGGTTGAGCACGTACGCGCCCAGCACGCGGTCCTCCGTCACACAGCCCAGCTTGGCCGTGGTAATGAGGTCAATCGCGATGCGGTAGTCCAACAGGGTGATGTTGGGGTGGGCCTGCGCGCAATGCAGCAGCTTGGTGCTGATTTCCAAACCGGTGGTATCCTTGGCGTGCAGGATGCGGCGCTTGCCGTGGCCGCCCTCGCGCCCCAGCTCAAACTCGCCGTCCTTTTCCGTATCGAAATCCACGCCCCAGGACAGCAGCTCGCGTATGGCTTCCGGGGCCTCCGTCACAATCGTGCGTACCGCATTCTCATCGCACAGCCCGGCACCCGCATCCAGCGTGTCGGCAACGTGCTCCTCAAAGGTGTCGTTCTTGTCGGTCACGGCTGCAATGCCGCCCTGGGCCTTGGCGGAACTGGAAACCAGAGGGTCGTCCTTGCAAAGGACAATGACTTTGCCGTGTTCCGCGGCGCGCAAAGCGAAGCTGAGCCCTGCGGCTCCGCTGCCAATCACCAGGAAATCAGATTTGATCATCATGGGAAAAACCTGTTATCGCGCGTTACTTTACCACAAAATCCCGCGCATGTCACGCGCGAGCGCGTGACATGCCACTACAAATTACTATGTGCTATTTGAAGTTCGGCGCGGCTGACGACCGCGCGGGAAAGAAAGAACCCTCCGTCATGCCGACGGAGGGTTCTGGAAAAGGCTTGCCTGCAACTTACTGCTGCGGCTGGAGCTTGGCGAGGATGTTCTCAACCTCTGCCACATTGCGGAGGTGGAGGAAACCCTGCTCATGCTGGCGGGAGAAATCGCTCATATCCTTGACATCATAGTCCAGAACGAGCTTGCCGCCGCCGGTGGCGTTGACTTCGTGGTCCTGCATCATGTTGACGTGCAGGGGATACTCCTCAATGATAGTACCCTGCTGGTTGAAGACGAGTGCACGCTTGCTGGAGAGGGCGTAGAAGGTGATCTTGCCCTTGCCGCGTGCGGCCTTCACGGAGCCGGCGGGGGTGCATGCCCACACGGGAGACTCGCCCTCCTGCATGGCGTTGGAGAACCACTCGCGCTGGTTGTCGGAAAGCTTGTCCCATGCGGGAGATTCCGGCACGGGAAGCGTGGCGGGAATCACTTCCTCCTGCTTGCGCTTCAGCACGATATCACGGATTTCCTCTGGGTTGTCCATGCTCAGGAAGCCCCAGCCACGGTGGCCGGTGCGGCCGTCGATGTAGTAGAAGATGACATCCGCGGTGCCGTCCGGCTTGCGGTTGTTAATCTTGACATCTGTGATGCCCTTGTAGCCGGTACCGTGGAGGCGGTAGCTGTGAACCTTGCGGTAGGCCTTGATGACGCGGTAGTTGGTCAGCACCACCGCCGTCTGGGAGAAGTTGCGGTACACCAGGATGATGTCCATAATGCCCACCAGTTCGGCAATAATGAGGAAAATCATGACCGCCATCACCGGGCCGTTTTGCGTAACGATAGCCACATACAGGCAGAGGGCCAGCACAAGAACCAAGGCGACCACAGAGAAGATGGTCAACATGCGATTGCGGCTGGGCGCAGCGCCCTGCTTTCCTTTCCAGATGATTTCCTCACCCGGCATCAAATTGTCGTCCACCATCTGGCGGATTTCCATAGCAAGATAATTGTAATCCGTGCTCATACAGGGGAAAATCTAGCACATGCCGCGCACCTTGTAAAGGAGAAAGAATGCGCAATCGGCAATTTGCAATGGCGCGCCCCCGCTTATAGGGGAATACCACAGGAGGTCCATCATGCGCGTGCGCGAGATATTTTGCAAAAAAAATGGCTGATTTTTTGGAATGGTGCTTGACATGCACGAAAAATTGGCTAACATATGTGCCCCGACCTCCGAACAGGAGGAACAGGACATCCACTTCACAAGAAAGAATACAACCATGAGCAAGAGAACATACCAGCCTTCCAAGCGTTGCCGCAAGCAGCAGTTCGGTTTCCGTGCCCGCATGGCCTCCAAGAACGGCCGCGCCATCTTGGCCCGCCGTCGCGCCAAGGGCCGCAAGCGCCTCCTTCCCAAGGGCGTCGAGATTCACTTCAAGCGCCACATCATCCAGCACGGCTAAAGCCGCGCCGGCAGCGGGTTCCCGCCTTGAGGCGGGATTCCCCCGCAACAGGAAACAACGCCCTGTTCAACGATGCAGCTCACGCGGCGCCAAACCATGAAGCGAGCCTCCGAGTTCGCCTTGGTGCGGGCGGCGGGGTCATCCCGAGCAGGGCGTTTCCTTATACTGAACACAGCTCCCCTTCCCGCCGAAGCGGCGGATACCGCGCATGACGGCGGCTCGCGCTTCGGCATCATCACCACCCGGCGCACGGGGCACGCGTATGAGCGTGTGCGTGCGCGGAGGCGCGTACGGGAGCTGCTGCGAAAGCACGGGGAACCGTTGGCCAACGGACGCTATGTGGTGGTGGTGGTACGCGCAAGCGCAACCAAGGCCACCTATGCGGAGATGGAACAGGATTTCCTGAAGCTGCTGAAGCGAACCCTCAACAGGCAGGCGGCATGCTGAAAGCCCTCCTCATCCTCCCCGTGCGTTTCTACAAGCGCTACCTGAGCCGCCCGCTGCACATCCTCAGCGGGCCGAACAGCGGCTGCCGCTTCGAGCCTTCCTGCTCCACCTACTTCATTCAAGCCGTGGAAGAGCACGGCGCGTTCAAAGGCTTTGCGCTGGGCATCTGGCGCATCCTGCGCTGCAACCCTTGGGGCGGTTGCGGCTACGACCCCGTCCCGCCCCGCAAGCATCACTGA
>R28__coassemble_213_pt1 | contig 29946 bp, 20 predicted proteins | sample R28__metabat2_low_PE_030 | metagenome-assembled genome bin R28 | reverse complement strand
GATGAGGGCGGCGGGGTCCACGGCGCGCAGGGTGAAAAACAGCGCGGGGTCGCGGTCAATCATCACGCCGGCGGCGTAGATGGCGGCGGCGGCGTGGGGGCACGGCTCCGCCCAATCCGGGCATGTACAGCCCATGCGCCAATCCGCAGGTTCGGGAAGCAGCCCGGAATCGGGGTCGCACAAGCGCTCCAGCACCGCGGCATCCACCTTGCCCGCCATCAGGGACACCAGGGAATCAATGTGGCCGCGGCAGCTTTCCGCCAGCGCGGTGGTGCGTTCCTCGTCCAAAGGCTTGATTTGCAGGCGCACCTCGTAAAGCTCCTGCGCGCTCACCCTGGCGGTGATGAGCCCGGGGGCGAGCCGCAAATCCAGCACGCAGCCGTGGCGCAGCAGGCTGCGGCCGGGGGCCAGGCACAGCCCGCCCGCCTCACAGCGAGCCAGGTGCTTCATCCACGCGCTGCCCCAGAAATGCTCCGCGAGCTTGCGCGTGGTGGCCACCACGGGCTGTAGATCCTCTCCATCCTCCTGCAGCTCCGCCAAGCGCCCCTTGGCAAGCGCCTCCAAATCCGCCGCCCTCAAACGGGGTGTTCCTTCGTCACACATGACATGGATGTACAATGTACAAAGTACAAAGTACAAATTGGGAAGTTAGCGCGCCTATCGGCGCGGGGAGAGGAAAGGAGCATCCGGCATGCTGCCGGATGCTCCTGTGAAAATCCTCGCCCGCAACGCGGGCGGCATTATTATACATTGTACATTGTACTTTGTACATTGTACATCACTTGGTAACACTTCTAAAGTACTCGAGCGTGACCTTCAGGCCTTCCTCCAGCGTGTGCTTGGGGGTCCAGCCGGCGGCGCGCAGCTTGTCCGCGCAGGCGCGGGAGTGCTTCACATCGCCGGGGCGCTCCGGCAGGTGTACAATCTTGGAGGAGGACCCAGCGGCCTCGATGATGACTTCCGCGAGCTTGTTGATGGTGATCTGGCCACCGTAGCCGACGTTGTTCACGCCGGTAACCTCCGGGTGCTCGGCCACGTAGGTGAGGCCGCCGACAATGTCCTTGACGTAGATGAAGTCGCGGGTCTGCTCGCCATCGCCGAAGACGGTGATATCCTCACCCTTGATGGCCTTCTCCATGAAGATGGGGACGGCGGCGGCGTAGGCACCCTTGGGATCCTGGCGCGGGCCGAACACGTTGAAGAAACGGCAAACGCCGGTGTTCACCTGGCCGGTGGTGCGGAACATCTCCAGGTAGTACTCGCCGTCCAGCTTGGTGATGCCGTAGGGGCTCTTGGGCTCCGGGTACATGGTCTCCACCTTAGGCACCACGGGATTGTCGCCGTAGATGGCGGCGGAGGAAGCCAGCACCACCTTCTTCACCTTGGCCTTGGCGGCCTCCTCCAGCACCACGAGCAGACCGTTCACGTTCAGGTCGATGCACTCGCGGATCTTGGTCATGGATTCCGGCACGCTCACCAGAGCGGCCATGTGGAACACGTAGTCCACACCCTCGATGGCCTTTGCCACCAGCTCGCGGTCCGTGATGGAACCCTCGAACAGCGTGACCTTCAGGCCGTCCAGGTTTTTCTTGTAGCCCGTGCGGAAATTGTCCAGCACGCGAACCTCGTCCGCAATGCCCTGGTAATGCTCCGCGATATGAGAACCGATGAATCCGGCGCCGCCGGTGATGAGTACTTTCATGGTGGATAAAATAAGTTTACTGGCCTATTGTAGCGCAAGGAGCGCGCCGGTTCAAGCGCGGAATGAAAATTTGACATGGAGAGGAAAACATGGTATAATAGAACGCGCGTAGGCAGCAGCCTGCACACCATTTCACCACAGTATTTTGCCATGGAAAACATCGATTGGAAGAACCTCGGTTTCGGATACATCAAGACCCCCAAGCGCTACGTCTCCAACTACAAGGACGGGGCTTGGGATGCCGGCACCCTCACGGAGGACGGCACAGTGACGCTGTGCGAGTCCGCCGGCGTGTTGCAGTACGCGCAGACCATCTTTGAGGGCCTGAAGGCCTATCGCACGGTGGACGGCCGCCTGGTCACCTTCCGCCCGGACTTGAATGCGGCGCGCATGGTGGAATCTGCCCGCCGCCTGGTGATGCCGCCCTTCCCGGAGGATCAGTTCGTGGACGCCATCCTGCAAACCGTTCGCGCGAATGCGGACTATGTGCCGCCGTACGGCACGGGGGCATCATTCTACCTGCGTCCGTTCATGTTCGGCACGAACGCGGTACTGGGTGTGAGCCCGGCCTCGGAGTTCCAGTTCCGCGTGTTCGGCACGCCCGCCGGCCCGTACTTCCGCGGCGGTGCCAAGCCCATCAGCATCCGCGTGACGGACTTCGACCGCGCGGCGCCCCACGGCACCGGCCACATCAAGGCCGGCCTCAACTACGCCATGAGCCTCTACGCCATCGATGAGGCCCACAAGCTCGGCTTCACCGAGAACCTCTACCTCGACTCAGCCACGCGCACCTACGTGGAGGAAACCGGCGGTGCCAACTTCATCTTCATCACCAAGGACGGCAAGCTCGTCACACCCAAGTCCAACACCATCCTGCCCTCCGTCTGCCGCCGCTCGCTCATGCATGTGGCCGCCTACATCCTCGGCATGGAAGTGGAGGAACGCCACATCAAGCTCAGTGAGCTGCACGACATGGCGGAATGCGGCCTGTGCGGCACGGCAGCCGTGCTCTCCCCTGTAGGTCGCATCCACGACCACGGCAAGGACATCCTGCTGCCCAGCGGCATGGAGAAGATGGGGCCCGTGTGCCAGAAGCTGTATGACACGCTCACCGGTATCCAGTACGGACTCATCGAGGGTCCGGAAGGCTGGATTCGCGAGGTGGAGCTGTAAACGCGTTATCTGCTTGACATCCAACAGGAAGCCACGCAGAATAGCAACATATCAACATCCATCGTTTTCACATTATGAAGACCCAGACCATCCTGACACTGACAGCGCTCGCATGCATGCCGGCGATTGCCCAGCAGCCCGTGCAGCCCCAGCCCGCCCAGCAACAGCAGAAGCATGTACCCGTCTCCGCCGCCCAGAGCATCATCAACCAGATGGGAATCACCACCAATGCCCTGGTGGACGTGCTGCAAGGCGTCACCGACAAGGCAAGCGCCGATGCCGCCGCCCGCGAGGTGGGAGAAATCATCGTGCAGCTCAAGCTGCTCAACGACCTTGCGGGGTACGCCCCGGACTTCGTGCAGGACATCGAGGCCATGCGCCAGGCGCAGGTGAACGCGCTCATGCCCATGCTCATGAACACCAATCCCTGCTATGGCTCCGAGGCCATGCTCAAGGCCCTGGCTCCCGTGGTCACCATTCACCAGGGACAGCTCACCGAGCAGCCGGCTCCTCAGGCTCAGCCGGAACCCCAGCCGCAGCCCCAGCCCGAGGTGCAGCAGCCGGAACCCCAGCAGCAGCCCCAGCCCGAGGTGCAGCAGCCGGAACCCCAGCCGCAGCCCCAGGCAGTCAATCCCCAGAACAACGCCGCCCAGCAGACGGCTGACGCCATCCTGGAGGGCTACCGCAACCTGGCCACCGTGCTTGAAGGCGTGCACGACCTAGCATCCGCCAATGCCGCCGCCCCGCAGGCAGAGCAGGTGATTGCCACCATACTGCCGCTGTACGACTTGGCAGAGAACTCTGACGAGTTGGCAGATTTCGTGGGCGTGCAAATTGCACAGACCGAAGAAATCAACACGCTCTCCGACATCCTGGAGGCCCTGCTGCAGGCAGAGCCCGCCCTGTACGGCTCTGAAGCCCTCTCCAACACGCTTGCCAAGATTGTGACCGTGGAGGAAATTCAGGAGGAAGCCCAGCCCGCAGAGGAACAGCCCGACGCCGAGCCGCAGGCTCAGCCCGAGGTTCAGCCCCAGGCGGCTCCCGCTCCTGCCCCGCAGCCTGCATCCAATCAGGAATACGATGAAGAGGAATACGAGGAAGAGGCTCCCTCCGCCATCCTCGCCCCCGTGCAGCAGTAACACCCCACCCCATATCAAAATATGATTAAGAACGCAATTGCTACAGTATTCGCCGCCGTGGTCATGGTTGCCCCGGCTTTCGCCGATTCCGCCGAGGTGGCCAAGTACTCCCAGCTGATGGAACGTCAGGTAGCCGCCATCACCGAGCTTGGCAAGGCCGTGGAACCCGTGACCGACAAGGCCACCGCCGAAGCAGCCGTGCCCCAGGTGCTGGCCGCCCTCGACGAAATCAAGGCCGTGGAGGAGGAAGCCAAGGTTCTCGGCAAGCCCAGCTCCGAAATCGAGCAGGCCCTCTCCGAGAAGATCAAGCAGAGTGGCGCGGAGGAAACCATCGCCCAGGGTCTGGGCAAGGTGGCCGTGCTCATGATGATGGATCCCGCTTGCTACGGTTGCAAGGAGCTGGAGGCCGCCCTCTCCACCATCGTTGCCGTTGGTCCCGGCCCGCAGGAGGGCGCCCCGGTGGAGGCCAACTAAAATATATATCCCGTTTTATATCAATCCATGGGGCATGCCGCACACACGGCATGCCCCTTTTCTTTCTTGACCGGCAGAGGGGTGAGGTGCAGAATACATACCATCACTTTGTCAATTTTGAGCATGAAGATAGCAACCATCATTGTCACGGGCATGCTTCTCTGCATGTCAGCTGGAGCGCAGGAACCCGCAGCAGAGGCTCCCGCCGCACCCACAGCGGAAGCCACCACGCCAGAGGCTCAGCACGCCGCCTTCGTGAAGGATATCATTGCCAACGTCAACAAACTCACAGAAACCCTCAAGGGCATCACCGATACCGCCACGGCGGATGCCGCCGCTCCCAAGGTGACGGAGCTTGTGGCGCGCAACAAGGAGCTGATGCAGGCATCCAAGAACCTGCCGGAGCTTACACCGGATGCCGCAGCGGCACAGCGCGCGCTGTTTGCAGCGCAAGCCAAACCCGCCATGGCGGAGCTCCGTACAACCGTGGCAGCGGTGCTGACCAAGGAATGCTATGGGTCTGAAGCCCTGCTGCAGGCTTTGGCACCCTTCGTCCACTGACGGGGCCGCTCCCGCGATTACCTGCGTATCTTACCTGCGCATTGACAATTGGAAATTGTCATTCCGCGCGAGGCGTGGTAGAATGCCCCGCAGTAGATGGCCACGGAGCAAAACATCCTGGAGGTGGAGGACCTCTGCATGCACTTTCCCGCGGGGGGACACGGCGTCCTTTCCCGCGCCAAGGGCGTGATGAAAGCCGTGGACGGCGTGTCGCTGTCCATTGCGCCGGGTGAAACGCTGGGGCTGGTGGGCGAGAGCGGGTGCGGCAAGAGCACGCTTGCGCGCTGCATCCTACGGCTGTTGGAACCGACATCCGGCATCATCCGCCTGATGGGGCGTGACATCACGCACCTTTCCACCGGGCGCCTGCGCCCCTTGCGCCGCCATCTGCAAATGGTGTTCCAAGACCCGGCGGATTCTCTGAATCCGCGCATGGATGTGCGGCAGCTGGTGGCAGAACCCCTGGAGGTGGCGGGCATCGGCACGCGCGCATCGCGAGAGGAGCAGGTGCTCAGGCTGCTGGATTTGGTGGGGCTTCCCGCATCCTCAGCGGACAAATTCCCGCACGAGTTTTCCGGCGGCCAGCGGCAGCGCATCGGCATTGCACGCGCGCTGGTGCTGGAGCCCAAGCTGCTGGTGCTGGACGAGCCGACCAGCTCGCTTGACGTGTCGGTACAGGCGCAGGTGCTCAACCTGCTGCTGGACGTGCAGCAGGAGCTGGGGCTGGCGTACCTGTTCATCTCACACAATCTGGCGGTGGTTCGCCACATGTCGGACCGCGTGGGGGTAATGCGCCTGGGCAAGATTGTGGAAACAGGGGATTCAGACACCCTGTACCGCGAACCGAAGCACCCCTATACCCGCGAATTGCTGGCAGCCATACCTACCACCCCGATCCTGAGATGATTTTCCTGCGCCAGCTGATGAAACTGTGTCCCAGCGCACCGGGCGGGGAGGATATGACGCTGCTGGACCACCTGGAGGAGTTCCGGCGCACGTTAATAGCCATGCTGCTGGCGCTGCTGGCGGGCATGGCGCTCTGCTTCTGCTTTACGGATGAGGTAATGGCTGTACTCACGCGCCCCGTGAAGCAGCTGGCTGTACAGTACGAGGCCACCACCCTGCCCTCCGGCGTGGACGCCGCCGACTGGCGCACCGCGCGCTGCGCCGCAGAAATCATGCCTGCGCTGCCGCCGCAGGAGCGGCAGCAATTCGCCGCTCAGCTCACCCCGCACCAGCGCGAGCTGGCGGAGGCTGTTCCCCTGCTCCGCGCCGCAAGCATCCTGCCGCCGGACCAGGCGAACAGCATGCTGCACACCCCGCTGCAACGGGAACTGCATGATAGCGGAGCCACCCTGACACCCGTGGACGATGCCCGCACCGGCAGCCGGCTGATGGGGGCGTTCCAGCCGGGGGAGGCGTTCATGCTCTCACTGAGCCTGGCCTTCTTCTGCGGGTTGATTGTGTCATTCCCAGTGATGATGTACTTCCTGCTGCGCTTTGTGATGCCGGGGTTGCTGGAGCACGAGCGGCGGCTGGTGTACAAATGCCTGGCATGGGGCTTCCTTCTGTTTCTGGGGGGCTGCGTGTTCTCGTACTTCCTGGTGCTGCCGCGGGTACTCTCCTTCTTCTTCAACTACTCCCAGGACATGGGAATAGCCAACGATTGGCGCATCGGCTACTACCTCACCTTCGCCGCCAAGCTCATTCTGGTGTTCGGCGTCATCTTCGAGCTTCCGGTCATTGTGGTTCCGCTCATCCGCCTGGGCGTGCTGTCCTATGATATCATGCGGCGCACGCGGGCATACGCGCTGGTGGGATGCCTGTCGCTCGCGCTCGTGCTGGCGCCCGCGCCGGACCCGGGAACCATGCTCATCATGGCGCTGCCCATGTACCTGCTCTACGAGCTGTGCATCCTCTTTGCCCGCAGCAGCGATAAAAAAAGCCCCGCTCACGAATGAGCGGGGCTTCGCCTTATGTGTGTGTGGCTAGGCTAGAACTTCAGTCTCTAAACCTCTCTCTCAACGGAGAGACCGAAGGGGACCATCCTGAACGCGGTGCGGCTTCTTGGTGCTCGGCTTCAGATAGCCGTCAGCCGTGTACCGGTCAGGGCTTTTTACTTTGGGCCGCGGTGCCGGAGGGCAGTACCGCGGACACGGCGCGGGAGGCGGCATCACCTGGCGGCGCGGGCAGACAGGCCTGTACACGGGCATGTTGCCGCCCGGGATGTACCTGCCCGGCTGCACGCGGTTGCGGTCGCCGGGGTTGGTATTACCGCTCACAACAATCCTTGCGGATGCATCCTGTACCATGAAAGCCATGGCACCCAGCACCAGCAAAGACATTAATGAAAACTTGTGACTCATGAGGTTTACGTCTCCCTTCACAAAAATAGGCGCGGGAGTACGCGCGTTTTATTTTCCTTTCTGAAAAAAAATGGGGAACGGGTGCGTTCAGCACACCCAGATACCGCCGTTTTGAAGGGCCGCGCGGAGGGAATCCATGACCTGCTGCGGCGTGAAGCCGGCTTGGCGCAGGGATTGCAGGGAGCGCGCGCCGTCGCGCTTGGCCAGGCGCTTGCCCTCGTTGTCGCGCAACAATGCGTGGTGCATGTATTCCGGGGTGGGAAGACCGAGCACGCCCTGCAGCGCGCGGTGAATGTGCGTGGCATCAAACAAATCCTCCCCGCGGGTGACGTGGGTGACCCCCTGCGCGGCGTCGTCCACCACCACAGCCAGGTGGTAGCTGGAGGGAAGCTCCTTGCGAGCGAGCACCACATCACCGTATTCCGTAGGCACGCAGCGCTGGGTGCCGCGGTAGGCATCATGCCACTCCGGACAGCCGATAAGGTCTTGCACGCGCTCCATGTCGATGCGCCAGCAATGGGCATCCCCGTCTTCCAGGCGGCGCTGCACCTCATCCGGCGGCAGGTGCTTGCAGGTACCGGGGTAGAGGTAGCCGAGGGTGGCGTGCGGGGCGCGACCAGATTCCGCCACATGGGCGCGGATGTCCCCACGGTTGCAGAAGCATGGGTAGAGCAGCCCCATGCCGCGCAGCTTTTCCAGCGCGGCGGCATAGGCATCAAAGCGGCGGGTCTGGTACATCACCTCGCCATCGAAGCGCAGGCCGAGCCACGCCAAATCCTCATGCATGAGCTCCACCCATTGCGGGTCGCGCGAGCGGAGGTCGATGTCCTCGATGCGCAGCAGGCATGCACCGCCCTGCTCGTCTGCCACACGCCGGGCCTCCAGCGCGGCCAGCAAATGCCCCACGTGCAGCGGGCCGCTGGGCGTGGGGGCAAAGCGGGTGACGGCATGCCAAGGCATCACTGCGGGAACTTGGCAGCCAGGATGAGCTGGGAGATGCGGTCGATACCTTCCTTGGCGCGGTTGGAGGGCAGGCAGAGGCACTGCGCGCGGTAGTAGTTGGCGAGCGCAGAGCCGTACTCGCGGCGCTCCTCCTGCACCTTCGCCTCGTCCAGCGCCTTCACAAACTCCTGCGCGTCCACCTTGAAGCGCACCACGGCGTCCTTGAACGCGGAATCCTCCGCGTAGCGGGCGTCCTTCTCCTGGAAGTCCAGCAGCATCTCATAGGCCATGCAGGGGCCCATCTTCTTGTCCTGCTTGGCGGCCACGTCAATCTGCGCGAGCATGGCATCAATGGTGCCGATGAGCATCACGCAGTCCTCGTACTGCTTCTCCAGTTCGGGGTCGATGGCCACCACCTTGAACTTGCTGCGCTCATCGTAGATGGTGCGGTACTGGTGGCGGGAAAGGAGGCTCTTGAACTCGTTGATGGTGGCATCGTTGTTGTCGAGCTTCATCACCTCCTTCTGCATCTCCTTGAGGTTGGGGTTGCGCGGCCAGATGAGGGCGGCCTGCTCCGCGTACTCGGTGGCGGCCTCCTCGTCGCCGCTCATAAAGGCCTTGCGGGCGTTGCGCAGGCACATGTCGCTCTGCAGCTTGCGGCCGTCGCAGTATGTGCGCACCAGCGAGTCGTCGAAGTCCGCGTCCAGCGCCTTCATCTTGTCGGCAATTTCCTCCAGCGTGCCGTAGTCGCGGGCGTTGAGGGCGGTGAGAGAGCGCTTGCGCAGCGTCCAGAACTCGGCGATGCGGCGGCGGCTCTCCGTGGGGAAAGTGGCGACGCTGGGCATGTACTCGCCGATGGCGACAGCCTCGATAAGGTGCTGGGTGGCCTCTGCAAGCTTGTTCTGGGCAAGGAGGTTGGTGACGGCCTCCATGTTCTGGTCCACCTCTCGCCTGGCATTGGCGGCGAGAGCGGCGATGCTGTTGATGGTGGGCGGCAGGCCGGCGCCGTTCTCAAAGACCTTGGCTGCCTGGGAATCCTTCTTGATGTTGAGCTTGTTGTCGCCCTCGCGGAAAATGTGGCGGTAGGCAAAGCTGCCGATGAGGGCGTGCTCGAAGCGGCGCTGAAAGAGGAAGGAGACCAGGGTGGCCTGATAGTTGATCTTGGCGCCCTCAAGAGCGGCCACGCTGTCGGCATCGTTCTTCACCTTGCTGCCTTTCATGGAGGCAATCTCCGCGGTCTGCTCGGCAATGAGGAAGGAGTTGGACTTGCCGGTGTCCTGCTGGCGGTGTCGCTGGCGGCCGGTACCCACCTCCTTGGAGGGGCGGTTCTCGTTGCGCGTCTGCTTGATATTGGTATCGCGCACCAGCTTGTCGATTTCCTTGGTGAGCTGCTCGTTCTTCTTCTCGCGAGCAACGTTGGCATACTGTACGGCCAGTGCGGAGGCAATAGCGCTGGCCAACGTGGCAGACTGCCCCGCATCCCCGGAGTACGTGTTGATTTCATACAGCCCGCGGCCGATTTGCAGCAGGGTCTGGCTGCCCACCTCCGCGTGCTGGCGCGCGTTGTTCTGCGTGAGCTTCAGCAGGTCATCCATACGCTCGCGGTAGCGCTTGGCCTCCGTGGAGTCGTCGGGGTTCTGCTGCAGGTACTTCTCAAAGCGGGCACGCACCAAGGCGTTGTTGCCCACATCAAACTTGCCGCCGTTGTAGGTGACCGTGTCGGACGCAGGGTCCAGCAAGGGAATTTCCAAGCCCATAAGGCGGGGGTTCTCCGGCTCGCCGCTGTCGGTGGTACCGGAACCGCCACTTGAACCGCGACGTCGGGAGGAGCGGCTGTCATCCTCATCCTCATCATCGTATTCCTCATCGTCGGCCCTGGAATCACGGGCCTTCTTGGACTGGGAGCTGCGGGGCTTCTTGTTGTTGGCTTTGTTGTTGCCGTGGTTGCCGGAAAGATCCGGGGTAATGGCATAGTTGCCCGGCTCCATCTGGGCATCCAGAACGCCGAACATCAGGGGAAGCAGTACTACTGTGTAAAACGTTTTCATCACTTGGTCTCCACGCGGCGCACCACAAGCACGCCTTTGATTTCCTTCTGGTTGTCGTCATGCCCGGTGCAGCATTCCACCTCGAAGAGGAAGCTGTCGCCGCGCGTCAGGTTCACGCCTTGCGCCACACCGCTGCGCACCAGCAGGGGCAGGCGCTCCTGGTTGTTGCCGGGGATGGAAATGGCGATGAGGCGGTCGTTGCCGAGAGTTTCGATGTTCTCCACCCTGCCCTCTATAGAGTAGCGGTTGTTGGTGTAGCGGGAAGCATCCGTGCGGTAGTCTGCAATGCTGAAATTGCGAGAGTTGTTGTCAGCCACGCGCTTGGAGCCGCCACCGGCGAAGGCCAGGATGCCCAGCAGCACAGCCGCCACCGCGCCGATGATCACGGCGGTGGGGTTCACGCCTTTCTTGTTTCCTTTGCTTTTGCGTCTTGCCATATATTGAAATGGGGTAATGTGTTTCCAAGGTTTCCGTTGTCACTCCCAGCGTTCACGCTTGGCGCCGATGTACGCCAAGGCAATGCCCACGATGATATGCGCGATGAGCACCCAGTGGCACAGGGAGATGGGGGAGAACGAGGTCTGCACAATGCCATTGACGGCCTTGAGCACATCGTTTTCCAGGCCCATCACGCTGCCGCTCCAGGCCCAGTAGGCGGAGATGAACGGCTGGGTGATGCTCTCAATCATGGTGGGCAGCGCCAGCACCGCACCGGAAAGCGGCAACTGGAAGCCCACCAGGTAAATGCTCAACAGGGACGCCTGGTCCGGGTTCTTGCAGTTGGCGGAGATGCCCAGGCACACGGTGGTCATGGCCGCGTTGGCCAGCAGCAGGAAGCCCAGATGGTTGAAGGTGTCGCCGCGTAGCGGCCAGAAATACTGCACAAAGAGGTACATCCAGAGGCTCTGCACCAGCACCAGCACTGCCAAATACACCAGCTTGGAGGTGATGTACGCGGAGGTCTTGGTGCCGCCGAACTTCTCCTTTTCCATGATGAGGCGCTCGCCGGCAATCTCGCGGGATGAGTTGTTGGAGCCCATCAGCCCCAGCAGGATGACCTCGAACATGATGATGCCGGACTGCGCGGAACCCACCTTGGCGCGGGTTTCGGCAATGCTCTGCTGCTGCTGCACCTCGGCCGCAATGTCGTTGCTGGCCTGGTCCGTGAGGTTGTGCAGCTGCTCCTGCCCCTTGCTGGAGAACAGCGCCACCAGGATGGGGAAGACGATAATCATGGCCAGCTGCAGCACCAGCTGCGTGCGGTCGCGCATCAGGATGGTGAAGCGGCGCTTCAGCAGGTTGAAGAACTGGCAGAGGAAGGAGGGCGTGTCCTCTTCCTCCTCGTCGTCCTCCTCCACCGCGGGCGGGGGCTCCAACCCCATCTGGCGGTACTTCTCCAGATGTTCCGTCTCCATGCGGCGGTAGTAGTCGCCGCGGTGCTTGAGCCAGCTGCGGCTCCATTCCACCGGCTCGCGGAGGCCGAGCTGCGGGTAGACGTCCTCCACATGAGGCACGCCAAAGTAGTGAATCATGGTATTGGGCGAGCCGTGGTAGGCCAGGTTGCCCTTCACCAGCACCATGATGCTGTCGTACAAATCCAGCTGCGCCAGGCTGTGGGTCACGGAAATGACGATGCGGCCATCCTTGCGGCTCAGATTGTGCAGCAGCTCCACAATCTCCTGTTCGGAGCGCGGGTCAAGCCCGCTCGTCACCTCGTCGCACAGCAGGATGCGGGGACTGGAAACCAGCTCCATGGCCAGCGAAAGGCGGCGCCTCTGGCCGCCGGAAAGGCGCTTCACCTGACGGTCTGCAATCTCCGCCAACCCGGTTTCCTCCAGCACGGAATCGATGAGGTCGTTAATTTCGTCCTCATCGCCCTTCACGCGCAGGCGGGCGGCGCACTCGATGCTCTCATCCACCGTCAGCTCATCGTAAGCAATGCTGAACTGCGGAACATAGCCAATCTCATAGGACTTGAAGTCGCCATCCTCCGCCAAATCGCGCCCCTGCCAGATGAAGGAGCCGGACGTGGTGGCCATGATGCCGGCAATGGACTTGAGCAGCGTGGTCTTGCCGCAGCCGGACGGTCCCACGATGGCCATGAAATGGCCCTTGGGGACGCAGAAGTTGATATCATTGAGAAGGAAGAGGGGTTCCTCCTCTCCTTCCACCTCCAGACAGATGTTGCGTGCTTCCAACATGACAGATTAAGAACAGTTTACCACGCGCCGCCCGCTGATTGCAAGCATAATCGCGCGTTAGGCGCGCGCGAGGACGCGCCCTTTGTTACTCTGAACGTGCTTTCTCCTGAAATTCAACAAATATTCAAGGCAAACACTCTCTTGCTCCCCTCATTATGAAACATGAGCAGCGGACCAAAACGAATGTCTCCTCAAATAGGTGAAGACTTTGTGCTTGTCGGGCGCATGCACTTTAGGTATGCTTCTGCCATGCCGCAATACACGGACAGTCCCCAGGCCCGCGATACTTCCTTGGATGTCCTGCGAGTTACCGCCATTCTCTTCGTATGCCTAGCTCATGCATATGGGTCATTCGGGGGGATTAACACAGTGGATGGATGGCGACACGATTTCCTGCAAGCCCAACTGGTGGGGGTATGGAACATGGGGGTAAACCTGTTCATGCTGCTCACCGGCATATTGTACGCAAAGAGGGAATGGAAAGTGCAAAGCTATGCCCGGTTGATGGCGAGCGTGGTGTTCTATGTGATACTCATCGTGGGTTGCTGGCGCCTGTGTACCACGGGACTGCAACCGGGACAGTGGCAAACGGTGCTGCATGAGTGCCTGCTGCCGTTTCCCTTTATTTCGAGCTACTGGTACTTTGCCGTGTACACCGTGGTGTTTTTCCTGATTCCCTATCTCAACAAACTGTGCCGTTCTCTGGATGAAACATCGTACCGTCGCCTGTTGCTCATCCTGTTCCTGCTGATATGCGTGGCGGGAGCCTTCTCGCGCGAGAGGATAGCGGGATACGGATACAACGCCTTGTGGATGGGGTGCATGTATTTGGTGGGGGCCTATCTCAAGCTGCACCCGCTGCAAATACATCGCCGCCGGTGGTTCGCCATAGCCATTTGCTGCAGCGGCGGCATGCTGGCATGCGCCGCCGCCCGCCATATACTGCAGGAGGGATACTGGTTTGATGTCCTGGATGCGGGAAGCTACTGCAATCCCTTCATGGCCATAGGCTCGGTGGCTGTAGCCCAGATAATCATGAAGACTCCTGTACGCAGGCCGGCAATCTGCCGCATACTCACCTTGCTGGCACCAACCTGCTTTGGCATCTATCTTATCCAGCACCCTGTGCTGACGGAAACGTACCGCGACCTGATGAGCATGGCAGCGGAGCGATTCCATCATCCGATATGGCTGCCCTTTAGCTTCGGCCTTGCTATTTTTATCGTTGGATTTTTTGCCGAGACGATTCGGGGAAAGCTTTTTGCCTGGTGTGGCGTGAACCGTCTCATCAAGAAAGCTGTACCGTGATGTTGAGACTCCACGCTCATCCAGCATCGATTATTTTTCCTTACCCTCCTTTTCCAACTCCTTCACGAGGTCGATGGCCTTTTGGCTGCCGTTTTCCGCAGCCTTGAGCAACAATTCGGCACCATGCCGCTTATCCTGCTCCACGCCGCAGCCTTGTATGTAGTACACGGCCAGGCAATACTGGGCATCGGCATACCCCTGCTCCGCAGCCAGCCGAATCCACTTGACGGCTTCCTGGTAATTCTGCGGAACACCCTCGCCCAAATGATAGTGGATGCCGAGACGGAACTGCGCCTCAGCCTCTCCCTGCTCGGCAGCCTTGCGGTACCACGCAAAAGCTTCCTGGGCGTTCTTGTCCACGCCATAGCCCTTATCATATGCTTGACCGATTGCGCTCTGGGCTCCGGGCAGCCCCTGATCCGCGGCCAAACGCATCAACCTGAAGCCTTCCTGCGGGTTCCGGGGCACGCCCTCGCCATCAAAATAATGGGTGGCGAGAGCGAACTGCGCCTCAGCATCCCCTTGCTCCACAGCCTTGCGGTACCACGCAAGGGCCTTCTGAGCGTTCTTTTCCACGCCACAGCCATCATCGTACGCCATTCCGAGGGCGTTTTGCGCCCCGGCCAGCCCCTGTTCCGCGGCCTTGCGAATCCACTTTACAGCTTCCTGCGGGTTCTTGGGCACGCCTTCCCCCTGCATATAGAGCACACCCAAACCGAGCTGGGCAGCATCGTTTCCCTGCTCCGCGGCCTTGAGAATCCACTTGGCCGCCTCCTGCGAATCCTTGGGCACGCCGTCGCCCGTGCGATAGGCGGAACCCAGGATGAGCTGGGCTGCGGCCACGCCCTGCTCGGCCGCCTTGCGAATCCACTTGGCGCCTTCCTGCGGGTCCTTGGACACGCCGTCGCCCAGTGTGTAGATGACACCCAATGCATGCTGGGCCTGGGGAAGCCCCTGCTCCGCAGCCTTGCGAATCCACTTGATTCCTTCCTGCGGATCCTTGGGCACGCCTTCTCCATAGCAATAGGCGGCACCAAGGTTGAGCTGGGCCTCGGAGAACCCCTGCTCAGCCGCCTTGCGATACCACATGGCGGCTATCTCCAAATTCTTCGTCACACCATGGCCCTGCGCATAGCGTGTACCCAATTCGTTCTGGGCTTCGGCATCACCGCGCGCAGCGGCATCTTGAAGCACGGGTATGTTGATGCTCCCGGTATCTTCCGCCAAGGCTTGTCCCATGGCGGCTACGGCAAAAGCAGCGGTGATAATAGCGTATATCATGGTCGTTTTCATTGTACTCTATCCCCATTAAGCACACAATCGGCAAAATGCTGAAGGAAAATGAAAAAAAAGCAAAAAAATCTGCGGCTCCATGGGGGAAAGTGCAGCAAAAGCCCGCCAAGCGAGAGGCCTGGCGGGCTTTGAAAACGGGAGGTCCCGGTGTCTTACACCTCCTCGATTTGGACGTCGTAGACCTTGCCGAGGATGTTGAGCTTCATCTGGCGGCCGGAGATGGCGGCAGAGACGCCAACGGAGGAGAGGGCGACGGGAGCGCCGTAGTTCTCCTGCTTGGCGGGAGCTGCGGGCTTGGCGGGAGCGGTGGGGGGCTCCGGGCGCTTGCCGGCATAGTAGTCCTCAAGCTGCTGCGGGAACATGGCGTAAATCACGCAGTTCTCGTCCGTGGCGGGGATGCCCTTGGCGGTAAGCTTGTCGCGCAGATCCTGCATGCCGGGCTTGATAAGGTCGGCGGGGCGGCAGGTGATGGGGTCCTTGCCCATCTTCTTGGCGCAGAGGGCCTGGAGTTCGGGGTCCACGGGGGCGGGGGTGTGGCCGTAGTAGCCGAGCGCCACGTCCGCGCACTGCGGGGTGATGTTCTTCCAGCGGCCGAACTTGACGTTCATCATGGCCTGCACGCCCACAATCTGGGAGGTGGGGGTGACCAGCGGAATCCAGCCCAGGGCCTTGCGAACCACGGGGATTTCCGCGAACACCTCCTCGAACTTGTCGGTCATGTTCATCTCCTTGAGCTGGTTGCGGAAGTTGGAGAGCATGCCGCCGGGCACCTGGTAGCGCAGCGTGTCGCTGTTGACAATCTCGTTACGGTGGTTGGTGAAGCGGGAAAGGCTCTCGTAGACGGGCTGGAGCATGCCGGAAATCTTGGTGAGCTTGTCGCGGAAGTCGTCCGCCACCACCGGGCAGCGGTCGTACCCGTTGAGCAGGGCGAGCATGCGCATGCAGTCCGGCTGACCCGTGCCGTTGGCAAACGGGGAAATGGACACGTCCACGGCATCCGCACCGGCATTGATGCCGGCCACATAGGTGGCGGCGCCCAGACCGGCGGTCTCGTGCGTGTGGATCCACACGGGCAGGCCCACCTCCTTCTTGAGGGTCTCCACCAGCTCGGCGGTCTCGCTGGGGGGAATCAGGCCGGCCATGTCCTTGATGACGATACCGTCCGCGCCCATCTCGGCAATCTTCTTGCCCAGCTTGGCGAAGTATTCCAGATTGTGGACGGGAGAGGTGGTGTAGCAGATGGTGCCGTGGGCGGTGCATCCGGCCTCCTTGGCGGCGCGGATGGAGGTGCGCATGTTCTCCGGGTCGTTGAGGCAGTCGAAGATACGGAAGATGTTCATGCCGTGCTTGGCGCTCATCTTCACAAAGGCTTCCACCACGTCGTCCGCGTAGTTGGTGTAGCCCACCATGTTCTGGCCGCGCAGCAGCATCATGTGCGGGGTCTTGGGAGCCAGGCGCTTCAGCGTGTCCAGGCGGTCGAACGGCAGCTCGCCCAGGAAGCGCAGGCCGGCGTCAATGGACGCGCCGCCCCAGGTTTCCAGGGCGGAGAAGCCCATGGTGTCCAGGATGGGCGCGATTTCGAGCATCTGCTCGGTGGACATACGGGTGGCGGCCAGGGACTGGTGGCCGTCGCGGAGTACGGTGCAATTGAATGTTGCAGGTGTCATATATGTATTGTTGATAAATTGACTGCCGCATGCGCGGTATTAGAGGAGAGTGTACCAGAGGCACGGCGGCGCGTCAACAGTGAAATGCGACCGCGCCGCGAGTTATTTGCCGAGATAGTCCCCGATGAGCGCGGTGAAGCGTGCAAGGTAGCGTTTGGCGGTGAACGGGCCCACGCCCTTGAGCTTGAGCTCCAGGGCGTCCTCACGAGTGGTGGGCTTATGCATGGCCAGGCTCTCCAGGGCATCGTTGGACATAACGCGGTAGGCGGGGATGCGGTGGTCCGCGGCTATGTCCCGGCGCAGCTCTTTGAGGCGCTCCAGCAGTTCTTCATCCGGCGAGGAAGCGTGGACAAAAGCCCTGTGGCGCGCATGCCCGGCGGTGCGCTGGGCGGGTTGCGGCGCGGCCCATCCGGCGCGTGAGAGGATGGCAGGCTGCCTGCCGTACATCACGTCGTCCCCCTTGGGAGAAAGGGTGACGAGAGGCATCTCCCCGCCGCTGGTCTGGAGGAGTCCGGCCTCGTGCATGGCGCGGAAAAGCGCCTTCATGCGGGCATCCGTCAGCTCGCGGAGGATGCCGTAGGTGGAGAGTTCCGTGAGGAAGCGGTGCATGTTGGCGTTCTTGGCACCGCGCAGCATGTCCATAATCTTTCCCCTGCCGTAGATGGGTTCCCAAGTGCCGTCCGCCAGGCGGCGGGATGCCCGCGCCACACCGGAAAGCGCCTTCAGGAGAATGGTCTTTTCCGCGTCCTGCAGCTCATCCGCATCCAAGGTCTCCGCAGGTCGGCACTGGTCGCAATGCCCGCAGGGAGCGCTGCCCGTCTCGCCGAAATAGTCCAGTATCCACTTCTGGCGGCAGCCGCTGCTGTAGGCATAGCGCGTGATGGCATCGATTTTCGCGTGGTCGCGGGCGGCCTTTTCCTCCAGCGCCTCGCGGTCGATTCCCAAATCCTGGAAGCGGCGGGTGGGGTCGGTGACGCGGGTGCCGCGGGTGTTGGTGCCGGGGACATCAAAGCGGGATACGGCGCCGGCGTGGATGAGCACGGAGAGGGCGGAGCTGACGGACATGCTGTTCTTGGCCCCGTCCAGCTCCGCGGCCAGGGCGTCGATGGGCATCAGCAGCTCGTGCGTCTCGGAATCACAACGCAGGCAGAGCAGGTTGTAGAGCATGCGAATAGTCTGTACGGGCGGGTTGCTGCCCTCATAGAAGAACTCCTGGGTCTTGAGGTCCACATGGTTGAAGAGCAGCTCGCACACGGCGGTTTTGCCGTCACGCCCTGCCCTGCCCGCCTCCTGGTAGTATGCCTCCACGCTGCCGGGGATGTCGAAATGGATGACGAAGCGAACGTCTGAGCGGTCGATTCCCATGCCGAAGGCGTTGGTGGCCACCACCACGTCCGCACGGCCGGAAATGAAGGCGTTTTGGGAGAACTCGCGTTCCTCGTCGGTCATGCCGGCATGGTAGGCCACGGCGTTGATACGGCGGTGTGAAAGCTCCTCAAAGACGCGGATGACGCTCTTGCGGGTGGAGCAGTAGATGATACCTGTTTTCCACTGTTCCACCACCGCCTGGATACGCTTGTACTTGTCATCGTGCGTGTCGCAGCGGGAGATTTTGAAATCCAGGTTCGGGCGTTCAAAGCCGCTGATGATGACGGCGGGGTCGCGCAGCTCCAGGGTGGAGAGGATATCGTTGCGGACAGCCTCCGTGGCGGTGGCGGTGAGGGCAATGGTCTGCGGGTAGCCCAGTTCCCGGCGCGCGCGTCCCAGCCGCAGGTAGTCCGGGCGGAAATCATGCCCCCATTGGCTCAGGCAATGTGCCTCGTCCACCGCCAGCAGGGATATCTGCTGGCTGTGCAGCGTGTTCATGAAGCCCGGCTGCGAGAAGCGTTCCGGTGCCACATAGATGATTTTCAGCTCGCCGTGGCGGAAGGCGGCCATCACCTGGCGGTACTCCTCATCCCCCAGGGATGAATTGATGGCGGCGGCGGGGATGTTGCGCGCCTGCAGCGCGTCCACCTGGTCCTTCATCAGCGCGATGAGCGGGGAAACCACCACGGTGACACCCTCCCTGCACAATGCGGGAAGCTGGTAGCAGAGGGACTTGCCGCCGCCCGTGGGCATGATGGCCAGCGCGTCCCGCCCCGCCATCACGGCCTCCACCACCTCGACCTGCCCCGAGCGCAGGGAATCGAAGCCGAAATAGTCGCTCAGGGCGTCTCGAATATCAGGTAGTTGCTTGCTCTCACGCGCCATGCCCCTATTGTAGGCGCATCAGCCCGCTCAGGCAAGGAAATTCCCTAGTCCTTCGCCGACTTGGGGTCGATGGCGTCGCGGAGGCCGTCGCCCAGGAAATTGAGGGCGAGGAGGGTGAGGCAGAAGAAGAGGGCGGGGAAAAGCAGGAGCTCCGGGGAGACCTCCATGCGGTCGGCGCCCTCCTTGATGAGGGTTCCCCAGGATGAATTGGGGGCCCGCACGCCCAGCCCGATGAAGGAGAGGGTGGATTCCGTGAGCATGATTCCCGGCACGGCAAGCGTGGTGTAGACCACCACGGTACCCAGCAGGTTGGGGGCGATGTGGCGGAAGAGGATGCGCGCGTGGCCGAGGCCGAGGGAACGCGCGGCGAGCACGTACTCCTGCGCCTTGATTTCCATGGTCTGGGTGCGGACGATACGTGCGAGCGTGAGCCAGCCGAGGGCGCCGATGGCCACGAAGAGCGGCACCAGCCCCAGGATGGGAGCCACGCTTTCACGGCTCCAGCCCGTGGTCTCCACCACCCAGGCGGTCAGCTCCTTGCTCGGCTCCTCAATGCTCAGGGAGAACACGATGACCAGCACGATGAACGGCAGCGCAAACAACACGTCCACCGCGCGCATCATGAAGGCATCCACGCGCCCGCCGGCATAGCCGGAAACCAACCCGTAGGCCAGCCCGATGGCGAAGGAGACCACCGTGGCCACCACGCCCACCAGAAGAGAGATGCGCCCGCCGTACAGCACGCGCGCCAGCAGGTCGCGTCCCAGCTGGTCCGTGCCGAAGAGGTGCTGCCAGCTGCACCCGGCGGCAATGTTGCCCAAATCCGTGGCGTTGGGGTTGGCAATGCAGGGGAAGAGGGGCAGCACAAAGCATGCCAGCACCATGAGGGCCAGGAACACCAGAGAGGCCACGGCGGCGCGGTTCTTCATAAGCCGGCGGCGCGCATCGCTCCAGAGCGAGTTTCCCTGTTGGTATTCGGTCATGAGTTGGAGCGGAGTCTGGGGTTGAGGGCAACCAGGGCGATATCCACGGCGAGGTTGGCGGCCACAATGAGCACGCCGTAGCAGAGCACAAGCCCTTGAATCAGGAAGTAGTCGCGGTCGGTGGTGGCGTTGACGAAGTGCAGGCCCATGCCCGGCACCTGGAAGCAGCTCTCCACCACAAAGGAACCCGTGATGAGCGCCGCAAACGCCGGCCCCAGGTACGACACGGCAGGCAGCAGCCCGCTGCGCAAGGCATGCACGAACAGGATGCGCGCGGCGCCCACGCCCTTGGCGCGCGCCGTGCGGATAAAGTCTGCGGAAAGCACCTCCGCCATGCCGCCGCGGGTGAGGCGCGCAATGTACGCGGCATTCACCAGGCCGAGCGTGAGCGCGGGCAGCACGGCGCACAGCGCATCGTCCCATCCCGCCACGCTGAGACCCGGAATGTGCATGCCGAGCGTGATTCCCAGCACGGGGGCAATCACAAACGCGGGAATGCAGATACCCGCCATGGCCAGCAGCATGATGAGCGCATCAGGCCAGCGGTTGCGCCAGTACGCCGCCAGCATGCCCGCCGGGATGCCCGCCACCACGGCGATGAGCATGCCCAACACGCCCAGCCAGAGCGATACGGGGAAGGCCTGCGCGATGATATCGCTCACCTGCACGCCCTCGCGCACCAGGGACGGCCCGAAATCGCCGTGCAGAATGATACCCTTCCAGTAGTTGAGGTACTGCACCCAGGCGGATTGGTCCAGCCCGTAGAGGTTGTTGAGCTGGTCCATGATGTGCTGGGGCAGCTTGCGCTCGCCGAGGAAGGGGTTGCCCGGCAGCTGGCGCACCAGGAAGAAGGTGATGGTTTGCAGCACCACAATCACCAAGATGCCCTGGCCGAATCGCTTGAGGAGCATGCGTGTCATGGCTGCGGTTGGCGCCCCACTTCCACGGCGTCCAGGGGGTGGTCGTCCAGCAGGCGCGGTGCCCAGCCGCGCACGTCTGCGGATTTGAGATAGGTTCTGCTGCTCCAGTAGAGCGGGATGACGGGCAGCTCCTGCAGCATGGTGGTTTCCGCGCGCTGCAGGGCGTCCGTGCGGGCGTCCTCGGAGGTGGCGGAGCGTGCCTCGGCGAGCGCGGCGTCACATGCGGTGCTGCCCCAGCCGGTGCTGTTGTTGCCGCCGCCGCTGCGCCACAGCTCCACGAAGGTGGCGGGGTCCAGGTAGTCGCCGCTCCAGGAGGAGGAGGAGATATCGTACTCCATGTTCTGCTGGGCGGCCTTGTAGGCGGTCCACTCGCAGGAGCGGATTTCCACGTGGATGCCCAGCGTTTTCTCCCACATGGACTGCACGGTTTCCGCCATCACACGCTGCACGTCGCGCGAGGTGGTCATGATTTCCAGGTTGGGGAAGCCCTTGCCGCCGGGGAAGCCCGCTTGGGCGAGCAGGTCGCGCGCCATCTGTTCGCGCTGCTGCTCCGTAAGGGCGGCATCCGCGGGCTGAGGCAGGGTGTAGCCGGCTCCGGGAGGGGTGAAGGTGTAGGCGGGAGTGCCAGCGCCGCGCACCACGTCGTTCACCAGCGAATCGCGATCGATGGCCAGATAGAGCGCGCGGCGCACCAGCGGGTTGTCCAGCGGCGGGCGCGTGGTGTTCAAGCGGTAGAAGATGGCGCAGTAGTAGGGGTCCTGGCAGTACAGCACCCCTGCCCGCTCCTTGGCCATGGCAATAAGCTCCGGGGGGACGTTGTTGGTGATGTGCAGCTTGCCGTCGAAGAACATGCGGGTTTCCGTGTAGCCGTTGACGATGGGCATGAAGCGGATGCCGCGGTTGCGGACCTCCGCCGCGCGCCAGTAGCGCGGGTTGGCGCGCACCTCCAGGTAATCGTTGAAGCGGTGGGCGTGCAGCACATACGCGCCGTTGCCCACCCAGTTGCCCTCGCGCGTCCACAGGCTGCGGCGGTCCAGCATGCCGCCGTGAGCCTCCACCGCATGCGCGGGTATCGGGAACCACGTGTAGTGCTGCACCAGCTTGGGCAGGTGCGGCGTGGGACCCTCCAGCGTCAGCCGCAGCGTGCGGGCATCCACCACCTCCACACCCACGTCCTCCCACGGGCATTGTCCGCGGTTGTAGGCTTCCGCGTTGCGGATGGGGTAGAGCATCTCCGCGTACTTGCCGCCGAAATCCGGATGCAGCAGGCGGCGGTACGCATAGGCGAAGTCACGCGCGGTCACGGGCTGCCCGTCGCTCCACTGCGCCTCCCGCAGGTGGAAGATCCACACGGAGGCATCCCCGTTGTGCTCCCACGTTTCCGCCATGCCGGGGTGCTCGGCGGGCATCAGCCCCTCCAGCATGGCGCAGATAATCTTGCCGTCCGCCACGGCGGTGGCCATGTGCGGGTCCAGGCTCTGCGGCTCCTGGTTGTTGCCAACAATGACAATCCCCTGCTCGGCGGCACGCTCCGCGCTGCTGCGACCGTCTCCGCAAGCCGCCAGAGCCAGGGCCAGCAGGACTGTCAGCAGGCGGCGCACGGCTTAGTGCTTCTTCTTGTCCTTATCCTCCGGGGCGGGGGGCGGCGGCGGGTCGCGCCGCACAATCTTCACCCGCGTGCCAACGGGGCATTCCTTGAAGAGGTACTGTGCCGTTCCCTTGTGCAGGCGGATGCAGCCGTGCGACGACGGCTTGGAGCGCATGGGCCCCTGGTGCATGCCGATGCCGTCATTGGTCAAGCGCATGAAGTACGGCATGGGGGAATTCGGGTAGAGGTTGGATTCATGATAACGCTCCTTACCGATGATTCTGAAGTCGCCGGTGGGGGTGGGCTTGCTCTTGGTTCCCGTGCACACGGGGAACACGGCTACCACGCAGTCTCCCTGGATAAGCTCACCATTCTGCGTGGCAAGATTGATTTCCACATGCTTCACCCCGGACGGCTCGAACGGCTCATTCTTGACAGGCTTTGTCGTCTTGCACTGTGTGGCGACCAGTCCCATCCCCAACAGGCACATCAGCGTAGCTATCTTGCGCATGCGTGTGTTATACCATTACAGCCTCCGTTTGTCAACGATGGGTTCCAGTCATCAACGGGGAATGCACATGTGTCCCAAAGATTGAGTTTGTCTTTTTCTACGCATTGATAGGCAATCGTTAGGAAAATCGCCCAAAATTGAAGCCCCTTCCTTTGAATTTTGTCAGTAAAGGCGGCCAGAGATGTGCAACCGGAGACGTCATCCACCCCGCAGAGCGGGGTTCGGTACGGAGACGTTTGGATGGTGGTTACCCCCAGCGCTTCCGCTCTGGGCTAACTTTGAGTCGCCATTGGAATGGCTCCACATATAGCGCGCCCTTTGGGCGCGTTCCTACGTATGCCCCGCCTTGCGGGGCATGCGCTGGCGCGTGTTTGAAGCATCCTTTCATATGGCGCAGCCCACTACTGTTGCAGCCATGCGAACGTGCTTTGTACCCCGCCTTGAGCGGGGTGCTTTCCTTTCTAGAGCCACGGGTGTAAACCCGTGGGATAACGAGCGTACAAGTGTCTCCGCCGGGGAACCCCGCCTCGTCACGCCGTCCTGTCTCGGCGTTTTATCTCGGCGTAGCTTCAGCGAAGACGGAAGCTTCAGCGAAGACGGAAGCTTTAGCGAAGACGGAAGCGTAGCGAAGGCGGACGAACGGCGGGGCGGCTCCGCTATCCGGTTGCAAGTCTCTGAACCACCAAGATGCGCCTTGCGTATCATCTCCCCCACCACCCGAATTCATAGGTTCCCAAAATTCTTTGGGACACATGTGGGCCATTTGGGCCGTAGCTCACAGATTATCCAGCTAGCGAGTCGGGCTTCTTTGTCATTTTTCATTTTTTTGTGCAGCTTGCCCCCGGCGTGTATTATAGGGTACGCTGCCGGGTACGCCTTCCTGTAACACTTTTGTAACAGTTCCAAGCTGTTTTTCTCTTGCCCGGCCCGCTTCTCTTCTGCATAATGACAATAAAGGCCCCCCATCCCCGCTATGCACGCTATCATGAGACTGAAACACCTTCCCCTAATCCCCCTGCTGCTGGGCAGCTGCGCCTTGGCTGCGCGCATGCACGAGGACGCCTGGGGAACCACCATTTGGCTCGATGAACCGGTGGTGAGCCGGACCGTGGCCAATGCCACAAAAGGCACACCCCGGGATTTGGGGCTGGACCTCTTTGAAGTGACGGGAGACCCCGAGCACAGCCCCCAAGTGCGGTGGGTGGACCAGAACCGTCTGAGCATCCTTCCCGCCAAGGGAGCGAGCGTGACCACGGAGTACTGCCTGGCGTTCAAGCCGGGGGTGACATACCTCAGCGGACGGGAGCTGGAGCAGCGGGAGTTCCGTTTCCACGCGCCCAATACGCGTTTGATGGTTAGAGAACCCCAATCGGGACTGCCTCAGCCGGGCCTCATTGTCACGCCGTTCGCCGATACCACCAAGGAGGCTCTGGAGTTTTCCTCTGAGAGCCCGGTGGAATACACCTTTGTGCACGAGGGTGGCAGGCGACGGGTGCCAGGCAAGGCGCAGCCACTGCGCCTCAAGCATTCAGGGAGCCCCCGTCTCCAACTGGAGCAGGTGCATGAGGCGGGGCCGGACAGCGTGCTGCCCGCATCTGTGCTGGTGGTGCCGGAAGAGCCTCTGCCGGACGGCTCAAAGTGGAGGTTGGAAATCAAGCCCGCCCCGGACAGCGGCCTGTGCAATTTCGCCGATTCGTATAAATTCACTGCGTGCACTGAGCTACGAACGGACGTGGCATCCTTCCTGCAGAAGACGGAGGAAGAGGGAGACCCGGCCACCCACACCATCAATGTGGCCTTTGCCGCAGATGTCACGCGGGCCACCGCCGAAAAGGCCTTCCAAGACCTGGAAATCTGCATTGGCGGAGCCCGCTCCGTCAATACGCGGGATGGCATGGGCAAAACCGTTTCCACCCCGCAGGGAACCTACACCTTCACCTTTGATGGGCTCCTGGAGAGCGAGCGGGAAAGCACTATCTACACCGGCGGCCCCCACTCATACAATCCGGCCGTTGACAATCCGGCCGTTGACGCTCAGGGATTCACCTGGAGCTACCGGGCTCCGGATGCCGTGCAGGGATTCCGCCTGCGCGCGAACGCGCCCGCCCCCGCCCTGGCGGAACTCACCGTGAAAGCCGGCATTGCCGCCAAGCTGGGGCTGCCCGTCACGCGCGACCACACACACCGCATCAACCTCACCCCCGCCTGGCCCGCCGTGGACCTGACGGGAACCGACTACCGGGAAACCTACGTGCGCCTGCCGTATAACGGGGAGCACAAGCTGCGCCTGCGCTCCGTGAACAATTGCGGCCTCACCGCCACCGCCTACCGCTGGGATGCGGAAAACGTCCCCCAAGTTGCCGACACTGTGGCAGAGTGCCTCAACAACAACGCCGACGCCATGCAAAAGCACCGCTTGGCCGTCATTGAACTGCAAAAGCAGGCAGGCCTGGCAAAGGAAGAAGACCTTGCACAAGTGGAACAGACGCAGCAAAGGGCCACCGAGCTCCACATGCGGAACGCAGAGCGCCTGCAAGAGGCGTATGCCAAGGCGCAGAAGTTCCGTACGCTGCAGATTCCGGCAGATGAAACCGGCTTCTGCGACACCGGCGAGCATGTGCTGGACCTGGATGCCCTCACCGGCGGAAACACCCGCCCGGGGCTCTATGTGGTAGCCCTAGAAATCAAGCCCGGCCCCGCCGCGCTGGCCGCTGCCGCGCAGGTGGGCGTGGACGAGCGGGACCTAACCCTGCACACGGAGTTCGCGGTGCAGGTGTCTGATTTGCAACTGGCCGGAATGGAGGAGGCGCGCATGCTGCTGGTGAGCGACCGCCAAACCGGCGGGCCGGTGGCCGCGGGCACCGTGGCTGCGTGGAAAACGGGGGATAAAAGCGCGGAGTTCCCCGTGGAGAACGGCATGGCGCGGCTGGAGCTTCCAACCGGGGCGGAGAAGTTGTGCGCGGATTGGCTGATGGTGCGCAGCGGCGGGGATTACCTGCTGATGGAACGAGGGCTCTTGCTGGCAGACCCCCTTGCCGGGAGGGAGACGGAGACCTCCCTTTGCCGGGCCGAGGTTTTCTGCGACAACAACCTGTACCGCCCCGGCGATACCGTGCATGTGCGCGGCGTTATCCGCAACTGCGGACGCTCCAACAACACCTCCCTCCCCCAGCTGAACGAGGCCACCCTCACCGTGACCAAGCCATCCGGCCGGATTTGGAAAGAGGAGACGCTCACCGTGGACGAATTCGGCTGCGTGGCGTGCGATTTCACGCTCCCGGACGGAGAGGAGGACGTGACCGGGCCCTACAGAGTCCGCCTGTCGAGCGATGGAAAAGAGTTGGGCTCCTGCCGCATCCGGGCGGAAGTGTTCCGGCGGGACTCGTTCAAGTTCGAAGCGGCGTGCGCCTTGAAGCGCGTGTCTCCCACGCGGGCCAAGCTGTGCATCAAGGCCGTGGATTTGAACGGCGCGCCCCTATCCAACGCCAAGCTCCACTACAAGCTTTCCACGGATGTGCAGACGGATTGCCCAGAGACCGTGGATGCCCGGCTGAACGCCCAAGGCTGCTATGAGCGCATTATCTCCCTCTCTCCCAAGGAGGGCGAAACCGGAAACGCGCACTACCTGAGACTGGAGAACGGCACCATCACCAACGACCGCGAGGAAGTGCGCCGTTTCGACTGCTTCGCCAAGTTCTACAACGCGGATTTCCGCGTGCTGCGCAGGGGCGACACCGTGCGGCTCCATCCGGCGCAATGGGACGGCGAATCCCAAGAGGTGCTGGCGCGCGACCAAAAGCTGCACCTGGTGATCAAGGGGAAGGATGTGGTGGAGCGCAAGGAGCTGCCCAACGGATTCACCGGAGAGCGCCGGGCAGAGGTGACCGTGTGGGAGGGCGACATCACCGTGCCCGCCAACTCGAAACACGGATTTGGCTTGGGATTGGAAAAGCATATCGACGACTACCGCAAGGAACACCCCGGCGCATCGCTCGATAACCTCCGCCTGTTCATCAGTGGAACGGATCCCGACGGCCATTCCTTCACCGACAGCGAGTCCTTCTGGTGGTACGGAAGCAGCGGGAAGGAAACCGTGTTCACCCTGACGGCAAGCCCGGACAAGCGCAGCTGCACCCTGAACTCGGATGTTGCCGGAACCGCCTACGCCTTTGTACGCAGCGGCAAGGGCAACATCCGTGCGCTGACGATTCCCGTGGAGCGTGGAGAACACCCCGTGGACCTGAAACTCACGCCGCAGGAAACCGGTTCCATGGACGTGCTGGTGGTCATGCCCGCCGCCGAGGATAGCGGGGTCTATTCCCGCTATTTGGTGGCCCAGGCCCGGTTGGATATCCCCGCCCTGCAGCGCAAGTTGGAGGTGAAGCTCGATTTGCCCGCGGAAGCCTGCAGCCCCGGCGCGCAGGTGAAGCTGGCCGGTTGCGTCACCCTGCCGGACGGTTCCCCCGCCACCTCCGCCGTCACCTTCTACGCGGTGGATGAAGGCATGCTTTCCGTCTCCGGGGACTACCGCCTGCCGAATTTGGAACAGGCATTTAGCTACGAGCCGTTGTCCATGTTCTTCAACCCCAGAAACGGAGGCTATGCCACGATACGGCACCGTTTTTGCCGCCCGGCCTTCATGGAACCCATGGTGGGGGTGTGGAGGGGCGAGTGCCTGAGCTGTGGGCACGAGCGCTTCGCGCAATTCATCGGTCGTTCCGTAGGCTATGGATTGGGAGCCGGCGGCGCTGGTCGTGGGGGTGCGGCGGCGGGCAAGACTCACGGCGGGGTTGCGGTGCTGGAGGATGACGGCAGCGGCGGCGATACCGCCGGAGACGACGGTGACACCCAGGTCGAAACGCAAACCCCGCGCCTGCGCACCAACTTTGTGCCGGTGGCTCTGTGGCAGGCATCCCTGCCCGTGGATGCGCAGGGGCGTTTCGAGACCACCTGCACCCTGCCGGACACGCTGACCACCTACCGCGTGTTCGCCGTGGCGGTGGACCAGGGCGGCAACCGCTTCGGCGGCGCGGAGGGCAGCCTGCAGGTGACCCTGCCCGTGATGATCACGCCCGGAACGCCCTTCTTCATGAGCACGGGGGACAAACTGCTTCTGCCGCTCACCATCACCAACAACACGGACAAGGAGGACACTTGGAAGGTGAAGCTGGACGCCACCGCCGACACCCGCGAAATCCGCCTGGCCGCCCACTCCACCGGCACGCTCAAGTTCGAGGTGGAGGCGCGCCGGGAGGGAACCTGCACCCTCAACTGGACCGCCATTGCAAAAAACGGTTCGGACGCCGTGCAGGGCACCTTCCCCGTGCGCTTCCCCGCCCCCCTGCTCAAGGAGACGCACCACCTGGTGCTGCAGAAGCGCGGGGATGTGCTGAAGCCTGCATCCCTGCTGGCACCGGAGCTGGCGGAGTCCACGCGCGGCGAGCTGGAGGTGGACCTTTCCGCCAACCCGCTGCTGCTCCTGGCCGGCTGCATGGACTTTGTGCTGGACTACCCGTACGGCTGCACGGAGCAGACCGCCACCGGGCTGCTCCCCTGGCTGCTGTACGACCGCCTGGCACCCGTCTGCCCGCGCATGGCGGAAACCCCGCCGGACCAGGCGCGCAAGCTGGTGGAGGAGAACATCGAAAAGCTCCTCAAGCGCCAGAAGGACGACGGCGGGCTCGGCTACTGGGACGACTCGAAAGGGTCTCATTTCTGGGCCTCCGCGCACGCGGCCTACGTACTGGATATGGCAGCCGCCTGCGGGTACAAGGTTCCTGAGGACAAGATGGATGCCCTGCGCGACTACCTGCAGGAGCAAGTGCAGGGTCGCTATGATGATGTCGAAGGCGCCGATACGCGCTTCCAGGTGGCGCGCGTGCTGGGCGACCGCCAAACGGCGCGGCAAACACTCGCGCGCCTGGTGAGGGAGGAAACCCAAATGCAGGAAAAGGCACACCGGTTCATGGGACCGTGGTACTCCCGCTCCGTGCTGGCGGACCTGCGCTTCATCTACGACATGGAGAAGGAACCCGCCAAGCGCCATAAGGCATTCATTGCCTGGCTGCGCGCACGCGGGCACGACTACCGCCACGCCACCACCTGGCAGAGCGCGTGGACCTTTATCGCCCTCCACGAGTACCTGCGCCGCGAGCCGAAGGCCAAACAGGGCGCAACCGTGACTGCGGCGGACGGTTCCAAGCTGACCCTCGGCAACGGTATCACCACCATCCCGCTCGCCAAGAGAGGCGACACGCTCGGCAACTGCCCCGCCGCCTACTCCCGCACGCGCGGCACCGCCTACGCCGTGGTGCGCGCCAAGGCACAGCCCAACCGCACAGAATACCCCGGTGTCACGGAGAAGGGGCTGCAAATCACCCGCCTGTATGAGAAGAGGGACGCAGACGGCGTGTGGCGCCCCGCAAGGGACTTCAATGTGGGCGACGTGGTGCGCGTGACGCTCACCTGCGCCAAGGTCGCCGAGGAGCTGGAGTACTTTGTGCTGGAGGACTACCTGCCCTCCTGCATGGAGGCCATCAACCCCGCCATCAAGAGCCAGTGCGCCGGACTGGAGCCCTGCTCCTGGAGCCCGTGGTTCGACCACAAGGAGTACCTGGCGGACCGCGTGCGCGGCTTCTGCACCAAATGGGGCGGGCGGGATCTGCTCAACATGCGCTACTACGCCCGCGTGAAGCGCGCGGGTATCTCCACCGCGCCCCCCGCCCAGGCCCAGCTCATGTACGAGCCCCAAACCCACGGCCTCTCCCCCAACGCCGTCATCCATAGCAAATGATCCCCCCGCCTTGCTCCCCCAAAG